>JAEEGJ010018129.1_pt1 | contig 15771 bp, 11 predicted proteins | sample 8958761 | NCBI WGS metagenome assembly JAEEGJ01 (sample SAMN16246546, study PRJNA631951) | gut metagenome | biome: gut microbiome; feature: rumen; material: RS-attached | host: Bos | place: Iran: Karaj | collected 2018-10
CCACACACCACAATACTTCGTGGGATGGATCCACGAGGTGTCTTCGATCTTACAGGGCTCGTTGAGGTTGAGGATGAGGTTCGATGAGAGCATGTCACGTGCATCGTCGCTGACCGTCACAGTGCGCCAGGGTGTCTCACAAGGTGTCTGCATACAGCCTTTCAGACCTGTGGCGTCAGGTGTCAGGTGGCTGACGAAGGTAAAGGCCTTCGGCAGTGGCCAGGGCGACGGTTTGGGATTGGGGGTGTAGGCATTGCTGCCACCACCGAGCTGGGTGGTAAGGGCCTTCGTCTCTGCATCAACAAGTTCAAGATGCATCGTGGCATAGTCCTGACAGGCTGCCTCGTGGATGTTGATATAGAGTCCGTCGTCGCTCTTCATCTGCAGAGCTGTCTGCACGCCAGTCTCAGAGAACACGGCTACAGAGGAGTTGCCCCAGTTCACGGCTTCCTTCATACGCCCACGGATCTCTGAGAGTTTGGTCTGCTGGGTCTCCTGCTCCTGGGTGTCGTAGTCACCAGGGAGCCACCAGGCGGTATGGTCGCCTGCCATAGCAAACTCCGTGTGCTCTTCCTTGATGAGGAAATAGTTCAACTCCTGCTGCTGGGGGAACTCATACCTGAATCCGATGCCGTCGTCATAGACACGGAAACGGATGGCGATCTCCCTCTGAGATGTTTGTTGCTGTAGCACAGCAACGTGCTCGACGTAATGATTGCGGATGTCCTTGGTCTCACCCCATACGGGCTGCCAGGTCTCGTCAAACTCCTTGGTCTCCTCCTTGGCAATCGTAAAACCGTCCATCAGATCAGTCTCTTTCATACCTTTCGAGGCGTGCTTGTCCTTCGCCAGCTCGAGACCGAGGAACGAGGGTTTGATCACTTCACGCCCCTTATAGGTCATCTCATAGACAGGGCGTCCGTTGTTATCCACTGAAAACTTCAGTTCAATGTTGCCATTCGGCGACTTCACGTTGCCAGCCAGTGCTATCATCGGCACTGCCAGCAAGATACTTAAAAACAATCTTTTCATTTTCTTCCACTATGTATAATTAATGTGCTGATTTCGTTGTTGAGGTCATCGGCAGCCAGAAGCTGTTCGATGGTGAGGTGCATACGATAACGCCAGTAGTGACGCGGATTGGCTGGGATGTTGATGCGCTCGGCATTCTCGTCAGGCAGACGGAGCTTCTCGTCGATACTCATCCAGTCCTGGAAGGAGATCAGACAGAGCATCGAGGGACAAGTCAGGTGACGGCTCACGATATCCTTGGCCAGCCAGCCTGGCAACGGACGGGGTGCTGCTCCACCACGACGCAGGGTTGTGTTGTAGTAGGACTGTGAACGCTCCTCGTCCTCGTCCCACCACTGACGCAGCGTTGCCATATCGTGGGTAGAGATGGTGTCCACACTACGATAGGGGTTGTGAGACAGTTTGCCGAAACGGGTGGTCGGATCCTTAGGCATCGACTGGATTTCGAGTGAGAGGATGCGCAGCTCGTTCATCACCCAGGGTACACAATCAGGCACCATACCCAGATCTTCGGCACAGACGAGCATACGAGTAGCCTGTGTCAGCTTGGGCAGCTTCTTCATCGCCTCAGTATACCAGAACTGGTTGTTGCGATGATAGAAGTAGTCGTTGTAGAGACGGTTGAAGCAGTACTTCTCACCATCGTTGAGTTGGTTGTAGCCTTCCTGATATTGAACGGCGATACGCGGATGCCAGCGATCATTACGCTTGTGGTCTACAAGGAACAGGTTCTCCCTGAACGGCACACCATAGGCCTCAATCTCTTCACGACTCATGCCAAGAGCAGGAGCAAATTGTCCCATGAGACCTGACTTCTCAGGCATAGGAATCTCCCAGATACGGAAGAATCCCAGCACGTGGTCGATACGATAGGCATCGAAATACTCAGCCATCTTACGGAAACGGCGCACCCACCACGAACAGTCGTCTTTAAGCATCTCATCCCAGTTGTAGGTGGGGAAGCCCCAGTTTTGACCGTCTGCAGAGAAAGCATCAGGCGGAGCACCAGCCTGACCGTTCAGGTTGAAGTACTTGGGCTCTACCCAGGCCTCCACACCATCGCGACTGATGCCGATGGGGATGTCGCCCTTCAGGATGACACGGTTCTTACGGGCATGGGCATGGGCTTCATGCATCTGGGCATCGAGGTTGTACTGCACGAAATACCAGAAGTTGAGTTCTTTCTTTCCCTTGAAAGTTGTCTTTTGTGTGTTCTGAAGGGTTGCCTCCTTGGGCCATGAGGGGAACTCAGCCGTACCATAGAGGTCACGATAGTAGCAGAAGGCTGCGTAAGGCACCAGCCACGCTTTGTTCTGCTCGAAGAACTTCTTATAACTGTCACGACGCTGTACCGTTGTCCATTCCTGTGCAAAGATCTCACGCAGATAGTCCAACTTGGCTGTGAACATCCGTTCGTAGTCAATCTGCGGCAGGGCGTTCAGCTCCTGACGCAGTGCCTCGAATGCCTGACGCTTGGCCTCGTCCTTGATGGCGGGCAACTGTCTGAAGTCGGTATATTGCGGATGGAGCGCGTATATGCTGATGGAGTTGTAGGGGTAGGAGTCCTGCCAGGTTTTCGTCATGTTCGTATCGTTGATGGGCAGCACCTGCAGCACACGCTGCTTGGTCTTGGCACACCAGTCGATCATCATCTTCAGATCGCCGAAGTCGCCCACACCGAAACTGCCCTCACTGCGGAGTGAGAAGATGGGAATCACCGTACCTGCTCCCTTCCAGGGATAGAGGGGGAAGTAGGCCTGCGACAGCTCGTAGACCACCACCTCTCCCTGCTCCAGTTCTGGCAGGGTGACCTTACGGTTCTCGCCATTCTCCCAAAGGGGCGTCACATCCTTCTCCTCGTCGAGGGCCACGAACTTGAACTCGAAGGTCTGCGGCAGGGTGTTGGCATCGAGGCTTACCACCCACTCGTTGCTCTCATGCTCAGCCATTTCTATGGCGCGCAGAGCCTCCCAGTTGCCTAAGGCCTCGCCAGCGCCAATGATGGCCAGTCGCTCGTTGTTGCGCAGCTGTGGGGCACGAACCTTCAGGCGTACCGTCTTTGCATACGATGTCTGCGGACTCATGTTCAGTTTCCTGGCAGCCACACACTCTGTGAAGGCAGTCGAATAGAGGAAGGAATCTTCAGGGATGTCGAGCCAATGGTCGTACACCGTATAGCGCACGCCTTTCTCTGCAGCAAACTCCAGGCGATGGGGCTCCGTGAGCCACTCTGTGCGAATCCGTTCATCACCACGCATAACACTGTAAAAATAGTCCATGTGACCAGCGGTCTTCACTGCCTTGCTGATCTCTGCTGTCCAGTGGATACCGTCGAGTGTACCCATCTTGTGCTCTTCGGGCTTACCGTCCGTCAGGATGTTCACCAGCAGCTCCTCGCCGAAGGTGGTCTGATACTCTAAGTGAAAATTGATTCTCATGTTATAATTGGTTTTTGTTAGACATTGATGGTAGCTTTCGCTTATTTCTGGGTCAAAGATACGAATAATTTCCACCCGTTGTTATCGCGAAGGCACAGATATTGTCAATTGAGAGGTGCAAACGATTGCATCCTTGCCCCTAAAAAAACCGGTAGAACATTTGGAGGAATCGCTTTTTATTCGTAACTTTGCCGAGCACTCAAAATCAATGAATATGGATCAAATCAAGAATATTGCATTCGATCTGGGTGGTGTGGTCATCGCCCTGAATCTGGAACAAGCCGTCCAGGCTTTTGAACGTATAGGACTTAAGGATGCCCGTCAGCAACTGGATGCCTATACACAGAAAGGAATCTTTGCCGACCTCGAATCAGGTAAGATCACCTCAGAGGATTTCCGTATAGGGCTCAGCGAACTGGTGGGCCATGAGGTGACGGCACAGGACTGTTTTGATATCATCCATTGTTTCGTTGATCATGTGCCACAGCGTAACCTTGAGGTCATCCAGCAGATTCGCAAGAAGGGCTATCAGGTGTGCCTGCTCTCCAACACCAACCCCATTATGATGGAGTGGGTGAGGAGTGCTGCCTTCGATGGCCAAGGTCATTCTATCGATTATTACTTCGATCGTCTCTATCTGAGCTACGAGTGTGGCGTGATGAAACCTTCGCCTGAGATCTTCCAGATGATGTTAGAGGGGCAGGGCGCACGGCCTGAAGAGACGCTCTTCATCGACGACAGCCAGAAGAATGTCGAAGTGGCTGCCAGTCTTGGAATCCGTACGCTCTGCCCCAAGAACAATGAAGACTGGACTGTCTTCCCTGAGATTCGCGCCTTATATTATTAATAAGGTGTAACTACTCAAACTCCTTGAGCTCTGCGAGACCTTGCTCTATCTCCTGCATCTGCTGAGCGTGACGACGACGCTGCCAGAGGCCGATGGCAAAGGCCAGGAGGAAGGTCAGCAGCGTAAGGCCTACGACTGTCAGGATCCTGTTGGTGTCGAATGAGTAGCCAGCAGCGGTGTTAAAGCCGAGTTCTGAGATGTAGAAGGCGATGAAGGCTGCAGCGACGACTCCGATGCTCCAGATATTCTCGTTATGACACACCTTTTTGTATTGTAGCACGAGGCCTCTGAGCTCGCTCGTCGACTTCTCTACGAGGTTGAACTTTGACAGGAGAAGCAACTTCCTGATCTGCGGAATGAGACCAATGACCATCGCACACTCGATGATGACGAACGAGGTAAGGGTGATGGGCGTGTTCATCCAGACGAAGGGGAATACGATGCACATGATGATGAGGGTGACCACGAATCCGTAGAGGTTGTGCCCCACAATGTGGTCGTAAGCCGTCTTGGTCTTCTGCTGTATCATTTCCTTGACAATGCGCAGGTTCACCAATTCATTGTCTGCCAGGCGCTTATCGAGCGCGTTCCAGCTATTTTTCAACTCTTCAAGTTCCATAATCTTCAGTTTTTTTACTTGTTAGACATTTTTTTAAGTTTCTCTTTGATACGATTCAGTTTTACAGCCACGTTCACTCGTGTGAGTCCGAGGATGTCGGCCATTTCCTGGTAACTTCGTTCTTCCAGCCAGAGGAGAATCAGCGCGCGTTCCAATTTCCCCAGACGAGAGATGAGGCTGTAGAGTTCCTGAAGCTGCTCGGCCTTTCCGTTGTCCTCAGCATATTGCCCAATGACGTTCGCCGTGATGGGAATGGTCTGAGGGCGAGTGCTGGCGTGTCGCAGATAGGTGATGCAGGTGTTCATCGAGATGCGGTAGACCCAGGTCGTGAGCTTGCTGTCACCCCGATAGCTGGGGAAGCCCTTCCACAGGTTCAACACCACCTCTTGGAACAGATCGTTCAGTTCCTCCTGATCGTTGGCATAGACGTAGCACACCTTGTAGATGACCCGTTTCTGTGCGCTGATCATTTCCAGGAAATCGTTCTCTAATTGTTTCGTATCCATGATTTCAATTCATCTTTGAACTTTGTTTAAGCGTTGTCGCTTTGCCCTATTAGTCGCATCGATGATGGAATAGTTACAGTTGATAGCAAAAATTTGTTCGCAAAGGTACTCATTTCTGTTGAATCGTGCAAGAGACTCAACGTCTTTGTTGTATCGAAGATAGATATAGTATATTGATTTTGTTAAGATATTTCACAAAAATCATGTCGTTTTGTATCTGCCTGACAATCAATGCATTACATCGCCTGGATTTTGGGCTAAGGAAACTGAGGGTTTGGGCTAAGGAAACCCCCACTTTCCTGCCATGAAACTCCCAGAAAGGTGCCACCTTTCTCCTAAACAGCCCTATGGTTTAATTGTTTGTAAAATAATTTGATATTTTGCGCCCTCTTGCAAGGCATTTCTTACTGTCGTGCAATTACTTTTCCGTGAGGTAGAATAAGAACTGCTGATCAGAGTATTCCCACTGGATGATGTGGAAATGGATGAGGCGGGCAAGGAGGGTGATGACTTTGTGACGGGGTAGTTTTGAACGACGGACGATCTGATTCAATGCCTGTCGGCCTTGCATCGCATCGAGCAATTGGCGGACGGTATCATCGTAGGTCATGATGGTCCCTTTGGGCTTCTGGACCTCACGCCAAAGGGCGAGATGCACTGGGGAGGCTACGATGTTCTCGTCGTTGATGCGGATATAGGCCAGCATCTTTCCTTCATCATTCTGGGCGCAGACGGGGCGATTGTCTGAAGGTGGCACTGTGGCGATGACGATGGTGCGCCCTTCAGCATGAATCGTGTCGAACTTGATGCTTGGTTCTGGCTTGCAGTATTTGTATGCCGCCTGATGCATCATGTAGATTTCCTCTTCAGAACGGACGCCTGAGAGATGTCCGTCGTCTCTAACGCCTATGAGCAGACGGCCTCCGTTGGTATTGGCAAAGGCAGACACAGACTTAGCCAGCTTGCAAGCATCAGTCACACGATATTTGAAATCCTGTTGCTGATGCTCACCCTCGCTGATGAGGCTCTGAAGATAGTGCCTTTGATTCAATTCAAATACTCAGATTTTACTTCCTTAACGTCTCAACAATGCGAGCCAGCTGGTTGGGGATACGTATCTGCTGGGGACACTTGGATAGGCATTCCTCACAGTCCTGACAACTGTGCGCCCATGTCTTCTGGTCAGCCAAAGCCTTGCGATAACCCTCTGTGAACTGCTGCTTGCGGCTGGCATAGTCGGCGGCAGTACGCTCAGGCAGAGGAAGAACCTTTTCTTTGACTGCCTCGTTGTAGTAGGCGAAGTTGCCTGGGATATCGACACCATAGGGACACGGCATGCAGTAGGCACAAGTGGTGCAGGGGATGGTAGGAACGCCAGCCATCTCGTCGGCAATCTTCTCCAGCAGCACATTCTCCGCCTCCGTACAGGGATCGAGTGGTGAGAAAGTCTCAACGTTCTCCACCAGATGCTCCATCTTGTTCATGCCGCTGAGTGCCGTCAGGATATTCGGATGAGATCCTACCCAGCGGAAAGCCCAGCGCGCAGGTTTGTCGTTGGGTCGTAACGCCTGCAACTGCTTTTCGATATCAGAAGATACTTTGCCCAAGGCTCCGCCTCTGAGCGGTTCCATCACGACGCATTGCACGCCCGTTTTTTTGCATTTGTCATACAGATACTCCGCATCAGCATCTTGTCTGCGTCCTCCTCGGATGGAGGCATGCCGCCAGTCGAGGTAGTTCATCTGAATCTGACAGAAGTCCCAATGATAGTCATCCTGATGGTCCAGCAGCCAGTCGAACACCCTCACGTCACCATGATAGGAGAATCCGAGGTGACGAATGCGGCCTGCCTTGCGCTCTGCCAACAGGAAATCTAGCAGTCCGTTGTCGATAAACCGACTGTTGAACGACTCCATCCCTCCGCCGCCGATGCCATGTAACAGGTAGTAGTCGATATAGTCCACACGCAACTTCTTCAACGACGTGTAGTACATCTGCTTGGCGCTCTCCACATCAGTACTGCCCCACATGTTCGACATCTTGGTGGCCACATGGTATTTCTCCCTTGGGTAACGGGCAAGAGCATTGCCTGTGAGCACCTCCGATTGTCCTTGCATATAGACGGGAGCCGTATCGAAATAGTTCACTCCGTGCTCGATGGCATAGTCCACCAGCTTGTTCACCTTCTCCTGATCATCAGGCAGACGCATCATGCCGAAACCCAGCAACGATATCTGCTCGCTCGTACCATGCTGCACACGATAGGTCATGCGGTTAGCCACAAGCTTGTCCTCTTTCTCACGTGCAAGCACATTCAGCGGCTCCAGCGCCATCATAGCCATTGCTGAGCCGGCTCCTACTCCTAATCGTCGCAAGAAGTCGCGACGGCTAAGATTCATTCCATCCTTTTCTTTCATACGCCTAATAATTTAAAAAAGTGCTGCAATCTGTTGATTTGCAGCACTCTCGCCTTAAAGCTCGTACCCAGAGCCGGGGTCGAATGCTGCATATTTCATACTTTTTAGTTTTCTTCCATTATCTTTCATTTTCTTTATAACGCATAAATAATTAGGATTATTGTGTGAAGGCGTTGACGATAAAGTTGGTGCCGAGATGAACGTCATTAAGGATGTCATTTTTGAGGGAACTATTCTGAATCTGGTAAAGAAGACGATAGAGTTTATCGAGCCCCAGGTACGTGAGCACACCTTCTTGGGACAGCATGGCCAGTTTGTCACCCGCCGTGACTATCCTGAGTTCGTCATACAAGAGATGGTGGTTAATGCATGTTGTCACAGAGTCCACAACATCAAGGGAACAGAGATTCAAATCAAGATGTTCGATGACCGACTGGTGTTTGAGTCGCCAGGTAAATTGCCAGGACAGGTAAAGCCCAGCAACATCCGCAATACCCACTTCTCGCGCAATCCGAAGATAGCGGCATTCCTGAAGGCCTATCACTACGTGAAGGAATTTGGCGAGGGTATGGATCGTATTTGTCGGGAGCAGGAAGCCAATGGTGCCCAAGCCCCATCTTTCCGAACAGATGACTTCATCTTGAAGATCACGATACCAAAGGTCACAGAAAACGTCACAGAAAACAGGGTAAACCGAACAGAAAAGTTACTAGAAAAAGGTGAATTATTACCAGAAAAGTTACTTGATAGTGAGAGTAAGTTGACAGAAAAGCTAGAAAAGTTACTTGAAAGAGCGAAATCAAAGACGAGCAGCAACAGATTATAAAGAAACTCATCAAGTCCCATCCACATTAATTACAATAGTACATAATAATGCTAACGCTATAAAAAGTCCAATGCCCATCAAATTGACATTGGACTTTCAATAATAAAACTATGGAATTGCAAAAGGGAACAATATTGTTTGTTCGCTCGGTTCTGCCGCTTATATGAGCGTAGCGAGTCTTAAGAATATGCCTGCTCATGCACGCCTTTGACGGCACGACCGCTGGGGTCGTTTAGGCCTTTGAAGGCGGCATCCCATTCGAGGGCGATGGCGGTACTGCAGGCCACGGAGGCTTCGGAGGGTACACTACGGGCGGCTGAGTCGCTGGGGAAATGCTCGGCGAAGATGCTGCGATAATAGTATTCCTCTTTGTTCTTTGGCGGGTTGATGGGGAAACGCTCGGCAGCATGAGCCATCTGTTCATCAGAAACAGCCTCTGAGGTGATTTGCTTCAGGGTGTCAATCCACGAGTAGCCCACGCCATCGCTGAACTGCTCTTTCTGACGCCAGGCGACTTCTGCTGGCAGCATGTCGGCAAAGGCTTCGCGGACAATCTTCTTCTCCATCGTCTGACCTGGGCACATCTTGGCCTCTGGGTTGGTGCGCATCGCCACATCCAGGAACTCTTTGTCGAGGAAAGGCACACGGCCCTCTACACCCCAAGCCGACAGGCTCTTGTTGGCGCGCAGACAGTCGTAGAGATAGAGCTTGCCTAATTTGCGGACGGCCTCTTCGTGGAAGGCTTGAGCCGAAGGTGCCTTATGGAAGTACAGGTAGCCACCAAATATCTCGTCGGCACCCTCACCTGAGAGCACCATCTTGATACCCATCGACTTGATGACACGCGCCAACAGATACATTGGCGTAGAGGCGCGGACGGTAGTGACATCGTAGGTCTCGATGAAGTAGATGACGTCGCGGATGGCATCCAAGCCCTCCTGAATGGTGTAGTTAATCTCGTGGTGAACGGTGCCGATATGGTCGGCCACCATCTTGGCCTTAGCCAAATCGGGAGCACCTTTCAAACCCACTGCAAAGGAATGTAGACGAGGCCAATAAGCCTTGGTCTTCGAATCGTCCTCGATGCGATGCTCTGAGAACTTCTCGGCGATGGCAGAGATGACAGAGGAGTCGAGTCCGCCCGAGAGCAACACGCCGTAGGGCACATCGGACATCAACTGACGCTTGACGGCAGCGGTCAGTGCATCGTGGATGGCAGAGACGCTGGCGGGATTGTCCTTGACTGCATCGTACTGCATCCAGTCACGACGATAGTACCACTTCTGCCCTGGGTCAACACTCCAATAATAATGTCCAGGCAGGAACGGCTCGTAGCGTTCACATTGTCCTTCGAGGGCTTTCAGCTCTGATGCAACATACACAGTGCCGTCGCTATCGTAGCCGATATAAAGAGGTATCACGCCGATTGGGTCGCGAGCTATCAGGAACTCATCGCGTTCCTCGTCGTAGAGGGCGAATGCAAAGATACCGTTAAGGTCTTCAAGGAAATCGATGCCCTTTTCGCGATAGAGCGCAAGTATAACCTCGCAGTCCGAACCCGTCTGAAACTCGTATTGTCCTGCATAACGACGTCGAATCTCTTGGTGGTTATAAATCTCACCATTCACCGCCAACACTTGCTTACGGTCTGGCGAATACAATGGTTGTCCACCACTCTCTGGGTCGACAATACTCAATCGCTCGTGGGCCAGAATGGCTGAACCACCACAATAGATTCCACTCCAGTCAGGTCCGCGATGACGGATTTTCTGACTCATACGTAATGCTTTATGTCGCAGCTCACTGGTCTGCTCTTTTACATTGAAAATTCCTACGATTCCACACATAATCTTTCTATTTTAAAGGTACGACAAATATAGATAATTGGTTTGGGCAGGATATTCTGCCGCGAGGGTGTCTATCTGATTAACAGTGGGGACGATGCCGAGGGCCTTGCGCCACTTGCGGACGGTAAGACCGGCCTGCTCCATCTTCATGCGGTTTTCCAGCCCAATGGCACGGCCTATCTGGAAGTCGGAGAAGCCATAGACCTTGGCGGCTCGCAATAGAGGGAAGATTTCCGGTGATCTCAGATACTCCATGAATTCGCTGGGTTCCATATACTCTGACACCTCAGAAATCAGGGCGTTCTCCTTCAGCTGCTGATCAATATCAACGATGTGCTTCAGCTTCTGCAAGAACCAGCGGTCAATCATCGTCAGTTGATGGATCTGTTCCACGGTATAGCCAATCTTCAAGGCTTTCGATACGACGAAAATGCGCATATCCGTCGGCTCGTGCAGAGACTTCTCGATATCAGGGATCTTGATTTCGTGATTTTCCACAAACCCATGCATGCCCTGACCAATCATGCGCAAACCCTTCTGTAGTGCCTCCTCAAAAGTGCGTCCGATGGCCATTACCTCACCTACGCTCTTCATCGACGAGCCAAGTTCGCGCTTCACGCCGTGGAACTTCGTCAGATCCCAACGCGGAATCTTTACTACTACATAGTCGAGGGCTGGCTCGAAGAAGGCCGAGGTCGTCTTGGTGACGCTGTTCTTCAGGTCGAAGAGTCCGTAGCCGAAGCCCAGTTTGGCAGCGACAAACGCTAATGGATAGCCCGTAGCCTTCGATGCCAGTGCCGACGAGCGCGACAGACGGGCGTTGACCTCAATGACGCGATAGTCCTCGCTATTGGGGTCGAGCGCATATTGCACGTTACACTCGCCTACGATGCCAATATGCCGGATAATCTTGATGGCCAGCGCGCGCAGTTTATGGTACTCGCTGTTCGAGAGCGTCTGACTCGGTGCAACGACGATACTTTCGCCCGTATGAATGCCCAGCGGGTCGAAGTTCTCCATGTTGCACACCGTTATGCAGTTGTCGAAGCGGTCGCGCACCACCTCGTACTCTATTTCCTTCCAGCCCTTCAGCGATTTCTCCACCAACACCTGCGGCGAGAACGAGAACGCTTCCTCGGCCTGTTCCAGCAACTCCTCGTCGTTGTCGCAGAAACCGCTGCCAAGCCCACCGAGGGCGTAGGCGGCACGTAATATCACGGGAAAGCCCAACTCGTGTGCCGCCTTTTGCACTTCCTCGACCGACGAGCACGCCTCGCTCTTGATAGTCTTCACGCCAATCTCGTCGAGCCGTTTCACAAACAGGTCGCGGTCTTCCGTGTCGATGATGGCCTGCACGGGTGTACCCAGCACCTCCACGCCATACTTCGCCAGCACACCCTTTTCGTAGAGTTCCACGCCACAGTTCAAGGCCGTCTGTCCACCGAACGACAACAGAATACCGTCAGGGCGCTCCTTTTCGATGACGCGCTCCACAAACTCCGTCGTCACGGGTTGGAAATACACTGTATCAGCCACATCCTTTGATGTCTGCACCGTCGCGATGTTGGGATTGATAAGCACCGAGTTGATGCCTTCTTCCTTCAGTGCTTTCAGCGCCTGTGCGCCAGAGTAGTCGAACTCACCGGCCTGACCTATCTTCAACGCTCCAGAACCCAACAACAAAACCTTCTTTATTTCTTTTCTATCCATCATCCTAACATTTTTACAAATTCATCAAACATCCATTCCGTATCGGTTGGCCCTGAGCAGGCCTCTGGGTGAAACTGTGCCGACATCCAGGGATTCGACTTATGGCGAATGCCCTCGTTCGAGCCGTCGTTCATGTTCACGAAGAGTGGTTCCCAATCACTTGGGAGTGTCGAGTCATCTACCGCATAGCCGTGATTCTGCGACGTGATGAAGCAACGATTCGTGCCCACCTCGCGCACCGGTTGATTGTGCGAGCGATGACCGTATTTCAGTTTATACGTCTTAGTGCCAGCCGCACGAGCCAGCAGTTGATTGCCAAGACAGATGCCCATGCACGGCCTTACCTCTTTATTATTCAGGAATGTGCGGATGTGCTCCACCGTCTTGCCGCATTGTTCCGGGTCGCCGGGACCGTTGGCCAAGAAAAGACCGTCAAACTCCAACTGGTTGAAATCGTAGTCCCAAGGTACGCGAACCACCTCGACACCCCGTCTAACCAGACAGCGAATGATGTTCGCCTTTACCCCGCAATCGACAAGCACAACCTTCTTGTCAGCACCCACGTTATAGCGGATGATTTCTTTGCAACTCACCTTCTCTACCCAGTTTACTGAGCCGTAGTCCTGTTCTGCTTGCTGCGATTCCATAGCAGCCCCATCAATCACAATACGGCCCATCATCACACCATGCTCCCTAAGCACCTTCGTCAGTCGGCGTGTATCAATCCCCGTTATTCCAGGAATCTTTTCGCGCTTCAGCCACGAGGCCAGTGACTCCTTCGCATTCCAATGCGAAAACTGCTCGCTATAATCGGCCACGACTATCGCTTTCGGATGGATGCGTTCGCTCTCCATAAACAGCGGGAGTCCGTCCTTGCCAATACCTGTGTCAGGTACACCGTAGTTTCCTATCAGCGGAAATGTCGTCACCAGTATCTGACCCGCATAGCTCGGATCGGTAAGACTTTCTGGATAGCCGGTCATAGCGGTGTTAAACACTACCTCGCCAGTCGTCTCGGCCTCATAACCAAACGACCAACCGCAGAACATCGTGCCGTCGCTGAGTATCAATTTTGCTTCTTTTTTCATCATTTATTGTTTTGAAGTTTGCTGTCAATATAGTTCACAAATGCCTGGTTGACAAGTCGCGTGCCGCCAGGTGTGGGATAGTGCCCCGTAAAGTACCAGTCGCCGGGATGATTGGGACAAGCCTCGTGCAGACCCTCAATGCTTTGGAACACCAGTTCGATGGGGGCTTGCATATCCTTGGGGCGCAACATCTCCACAATCTTCTGATTGATTTCCTCGACGGTAAAGGGCTCGTATAGAGCACGGACGTGATTATCTGAATGCGGATCGCGCTTGCAGGCTAAATAGACATCGTTTACCAACTGCCACATTCCGCGCTCCTCTATCAATGCCATTGTGGCGCGGAAGGCGCAGAACTCCTCCAGTCGGGGCATGTCGATGCCGTAATAATCGGGATAGCGGATCTGGGGCGAACTCGACACCATGACAATCTTCTTGGGATGCAGGCGGTCGAGAATCTTGAAGATGCTCTCCCTCAGCGTCGTGCCTCGGACTATCGAGTCGTCGATAATCACCAGGTTGTCCTCGTAGGGGCGCAACGAGCCGTAGCTGATGTCATAGACGTGTGCCGCTAGATCGTTGCGCTCAGTGTTGGCAGAGATAAACGTGCGCAGTTTGATGTCTTTCCATACGACCTTTTCTGTTCTCACATCGCCGTGCAGTTTACGGAAACCGTCTGTCATGCCGTAAAACGCCACCTCGGCGGTGTTGGGGATATACGAAAAGACCGTGCTCTCCACATCGCCATCGATGGCTTTCAGGATGGCAGGCGTCAACTGTTCACCAAGTCGTTTGCGCTCCTGATAGATGTCACGGTCGGAACCTCGGCTGAAGTAGATGCGCTCAAACGAACATGCACTCAGCTTCTGTGCGGGCATAATCTGCTCCAGATGGCTCTCGCCGTTGCGACGCACAATAAGAGCCTTGCCAGGCTTCAGTTCGTGGATGTCTTCGCACTGGAGGTCAAAGGTGGTCTGCAGCACAGGGCGTTCGCTGGCAAGGGCGATGATCTCGTCGTCACGATAATAGAACGCCGGACGGATGCCCCAGGGGTCGCGCACGGAGAACATCTCACCGCTGCCCGTCAGCCCGCACATCACATAGCCGCCATCGTAGTGTTCCATCGTCTTCCGCAGCACGTTGGCCATCTCCACGTGGTCGTCGATATATCGCGTGATGTCGAGTCCTTCAAGTCCCTTCACCTTGGCTTCCTCAAACAACCGCTCCACCTCACGGTCCAAGCGGTGGCCCATCAGTTCGAGTGTGATGTACGAGTCGCCATAGATACGCGGCGACTGCCCTTGCGAGGTCAGAAACTGAAAGACCTCGTCGATGTTGGTCATGTTGAAGTTGCCACACAGACAGAGGTTCTTGGCGCGCCAGTTGTTACGACGCAGGAAGGGATGCACAAACGTCAGGCCACTCTTACCCGTCGTCGAATAGCGCAGATGACCCATGAGCAGTTCTCCGGCCATATCATGTGTGACACGGCTGAAAATCTCCGTGATGGCATCCTTGCCCTCGGCCTTCTCACGAAACATATACTCCGTGCCTGACTCGCCCGTCAGACTCACCGATGCGATACCAGCACCTTCCTGACCGCGGTTGTGCTGTTTCTCCATCATCAGGTAGAGCTTGTTGAATCCGTAAGCCCACGTACCGTACTTCTTTTCGTAGTAGTCCAACGGCTTCAGCAGGCGAATCATCACCACGCCACATTCATGTTTTAACTGTTCCATATCAAATGCACGCTTTGATGAACGACATGAACAGCGGATGCGGATGCAATACCGTTGACGAATATTCAGGGTGGAACTGCGTACCGATGTACCAGCGCTTTTCTGGTATCTCGACAATCTCCACGAGGTCAGCGGCAGGATTGATACCTACACACTTCATACCTTTCGCCTCGTACTCCTCTTTATAGGCGTTGTTGAACTCATAACGGTGACGATGGCGTTCGCTGATAGTCGTGTGCCTTGCGGTTTTGCCGCAAGGATCATACGCTTCAGCAGCCCTACTTCCCTCTCGCAGTTCACATTCGTACGCCCCCAATCGCATCGTGCCGCCCATTTGGGTGATGCTCTTCTGTTCCTCCATGATGTCGATGACGTTATGCGGCGTCTGCTCGTCCATCTCACGGCTGTTGGCATCCTTGTAGCCCAACACGTTGCGAGCAAATTCTATCACCATCATCTGCATACCCAGACAGATGCCGAAGGTGGGAATGTCGTTGGTGCGTGTGTATTCTGCCGCGATAATCTTGCCCTCGATGCCACGCTGTCCGAAACCAGGACAGATGATGACACCCGCCATGCCGTCGAGCTTCTCAGCGACGTTATCACGGCTGATTTCCTCGCTGTTGATAAAGTGCAGCCGTGCCTTCACATCGTTGTAGATGCCAGCCAGATGCAGACTCTCTCGAATTCTCTTTGAGTCAG
>JAEEGJ010018131.1_pt1 | contig 15770 bp, 8 predicted proteins | sample 8958761 | NCBI WGS metagenome assembly JAEEGJ01 (sample SAMN16246546, study PRJNA631951) | gut metagenome | biome: gut microbiome; feature: rumen; material: RS-attached | host: Bos | place: Iran: Karaj | collected 2018-10
ACAAACAAATTATTAACGATTTTATAAACGACAAATGTGTATTTTATTGACGACAACTATGACAACTTAGACAACTTTTTGTGGCAGCACTGCTGCCAATGGCGACAATTTTGTCGCCCATCAATGTTGTTTTGGTTGTCATAGTTGTCGTAAAAAATAAAGCCCTAGCTTGTCGTAATTATATATAACTTTATGTAACTTTATACAACTTGATTCGGGTGAGAAAAAGGCTTGCAGGGGTCAGGAAAAATGATTAATTTTGCAGTGCAGAAGAAAAGAAAGGATTTTAAATTATGGCAAGATCAAACATTCCAATGGTGATCAATCTCCGTCAGAACGCTAACGACACTTCGTCCGCGTATGGCAAGTATTTCGCAGAAGTAGACGCTAAGGAGCCCCTGAACCTGAAGGGATTCGCCAAGCACATGACCGGTCACGGCAAGATCGCCGACTATCAGATGTGCGTGCTGGTGCTGGGACAGGTGGTAGAGTGCATGAGCGAGCTGCTCGCACAGGGCCAGCCCGTGAAACTCGACGGCCTGGGCACGTTCAGCCCGAGTGTCGATGGCCAGAAGCTGGGTAAGAACACCCTGGAGAAGGCCGTGGAAGCCGGTCCTGATGCGATGATCAACGGCATCAAGATCAATTTCTCGCCGGAGAACACGAAGGGTGAGAAGCTGACCAGCCGGGCCTTCAAGGAGGAGTGCGTGTTCGAGTTCGGTTATCTCGTGGAGAGTGAGGTTCGCACGGTCGGTGGCAAGGAGCGCCGCGTGCAGAAGAAGACTCCGATCAGCTATCTGCTGGCTCCCGCATCCGACGGCAACGGCGGTGGCAGCAACGGCGGTTCTTCGCAGAACGGCGGAACTTCCGGCGGCGGCTCAAACAGCGGAAGCAGCACTGGCGGCAACGGCGGCTCGCAGGCTTCAACACTGGCAGCACCCACGATCAGCGGCACGACTCCGTTTGCTGAGACTACCTCGGTGAGCATCAGCGGTCCTGACGGCGCAGAGATCCACTACACCACCGACGGCTCGACGCCTACGGCTGAGAGCACGCTCTACAGTGAGGCATTCACTCTGAGTGACACCACGACCGTGAAGGCCATCGCTATCAAGGACGGTGAGTCGAGTGAGGTTGCAAGCAAGCTGTTCACCAAGGGTGAGGGCGACGACATGGACCAGAACTAACGGCTAAGGAGTTTTTTTAGTCTAAGGAATCAAGGAATCTAGGAATGGTGGCACCCTGTGCCATTGCTGCGCCAGAGAGGTGCAAAGCACCGGAAAATTCCAATATTCCAAGATTCCTTAGACAAGAAATCCCTAGAAGAAAGGAGATTAGCGTATGAAGAAGCGTATGATTGAGATTGCGGTGAAGGTCGTAGTAGCCGCGCTCACGGCATTTCTGACGGCCATCACCACGACGAGTTGTATGGGGTATGGGCCTTTTTAGCCACAGATGACACAGATTTCCACAGAGACAGCAATCCCCGCCTATCCGGCGGGGATTATTGTTAGAATTGGATGACGTCGGGCTGGAGCGTCGGGGATTTGGCGGTGATGGAGCCTTCGCCTGTGACAACCACCATACACTTGCCGAAGAAGGCCTTGCGATAGGGCGACTTGAAGTTCTCCATCGAGGTCTGACAACCGTTGTCGGTGCCGATGATACGACCTGTACCCTCGCCAATAAAGACGATCTGATCTTCTGCCCAGGGACAGAGATTACCGTCCTTGTCGACCACCTCAGCAGTGATGAACGTGGTATTCTTGCCCTTGTAGTCGATGGAGAGGCGGATTTTCTCGGGGGCTCCGGCAGTCTTGATGGTCTGAGAGGCGACTTCCTTGCCGTCCTTGCGGGCGACGACCTTCACCTCACCGGGATCGAAGATGACGCGCCAGCCTACGTGGTACTCTGTGTTCAACTTCACCTTGGCATTGTGCATGTCATAACGGCCTTCGGGGTTCTCGCCCGTCTTACGACGCACGCCCTGCGACTGGCCGTTGATGAAAAGCTCCACCTCGTCGGCATTGTTATAGTAGCACCACATGTCGATCTCGTCGCCAGCCACCCAGTTCCAATGGGGGAAGAGGTGCAGCACGGGCTTCTGCGTCCACTCGCTCTGATACATGTAATAGGAGTCCTTGGGGAAGCCAGCGAGGTCGATGATGCCGAAGTAACTGCTGCGTGCGGGGAAGCCGTAGGGCGTGGGCTCACCGATGTAGTCCCAGCCCGTCCAGATATACTGTCCACCGACGAAGGGATTATGCTTCACCACGTCCCAGGTCTCCTCGTGGGTAGAACTCCAGGAGGCGTGCATATTGTCGTATGACGAACACATGTACGAGGGGTCGGTATAGGGCAGCCACCACTCCTTCGGAGCCCAGGTGACCTCGTCGGAAGGCATCTTGTAGTAACCGCGCGTCTGCAGGGCCGAGACACTCTCTGAGAAGATGAACGGCTTGCCTGGGAAGTTCTGCGGCACATCCTTTACCCACTGATGATGGTAGTTGAAGCCGATGATGTCGATGGCACCGCTCTTGAAAAGGTGGTTGTTGGGCGACGGCTCATTGCAGCCAGCGAGGATGGGACGGCCAGAGGGGTCGTTGCGCTTGATGAGGTCTGCCAAGTGGATGGTGAGGAGCGAGTTGGGACTCAGCTCACCGTCCTTGGCGAGTGTCGAGGCATCGCGGGCGGCATTCAGAAGGAGGTTCGCCTGTTCGAGGGTGAGTTCGTCGGTATCGTTACTCGACCACTGCTCGAGCACCTCGTTGCCGATCGACCACATGAGGATGCAGGGATGGTTACGGTCGCGCACCACGAGATCGGTGAGGTCGCGCTCGTGCCACTCGTCGAAGAAGCGGGCATAGTCGTTCTGGGTCTTCTTACGACGCCACATGTCAAACGACTCGTCCATGACGATCAATCCCATCGTATCACACATATTTAATAATTCGGGCGCGGGAGGATTGTGAGAGCTACGGATCGAGTTCACACCCATCTCTTTCAACTTGAGGAGTTTGCGGTGCAGGGCGTCCTCGTTCAGTGCGGCACCCAGACATCCGAAGTCGTGATGCTCACAGACACCGTTGAGTTTGAAGTTCTTGCCATTGAGCCAGAAGCCCGTCGCTGCATCGAACTTGAAACTGCGGAAGCCCGTAGTGGTCTTGTAGGAGTCGATGACCTTGCCACCCTGGATTACCTCAGTGAGCACGGTGTAGACATTGGGCTGCTCGCAAGACCACAACATCGGCTTCTTCACTTTCAGCCTTTGGGTAACCTCTTCCCCTCCTGAGTAGGAGGGGCCAGGGGTGGTCTGAGCCGCCACAACCTTCCCTTCTGGTGAAATAATCGTATTCCTGACTGACACCTTCGATTTTGAGCCATTCTCTATTTGGACTTTTACGGTAACTATTCCACTGTTCAGACCACCCCTGGCCCCTCCTAACTTAGGAGGGGAAGAAATTACCTGAACACCCCAGTGCTTGATGTGCGTCTGGGCAGTCTTCGTGAGCCAGACGTGGCGATAGATGCCACAGCCGGAGTACCAGCGGGAATTGGGCTGATCGGAGTTGTCCACACGCACAGCCACCACGTTTCTGCCTTCACGGACATAGGGCGTGATGTCGTATTCGAAGCTGGAATAGCCGTAGGGGCGATTGCCCACTTTCTCGCCATTCACATAAACGGTGGAATTCATATAGACACCGTCGAACTCGATGAAGAACTTCGTGCCCTTCATTGGCGTCTCGCAGTCGCCCAGGGTGAAGGTCTTACGATACCACCCGATGCCACCGGGCAGGGCTCCCCCACCCGCTCCACTGGGATTACCCACAAAGAAGTCACCCTCGATGGCCCAGTCGTGGGGCACGTCGAGCAGGCGCCAGCTGCTGTCATCATAATCAGCCTTCGCCATGCTGGCAGAGTCACCTAACAGGAACCGCCAGTCTTTGTCGAAGCATTGTCTCTCTCTGGCCTGTGCCGTCAGTCCCAACAGGACTGCCACAGCCGTCATCATCAGTTTCCTTGTCATTGTTTAGTTATTTAGTATTCTTCCGATTCTTCTTCCTTGATGAGCTGTCCGCTGAGGGTGTAGGTTCTTACCACAGAATAGCGTCCGCCCTCCTCATGATAACGATAGGCACCCAACTGCAATGTGTCGCCTGAGGCGGAGAAGGCGATAAGTCCTTCCGTGGAGGGGAACTGACGGGCAGTCTTCTTCTCCAAGTCGATGATATAGGTCCAGATGTTCCTGGCCTCAGGACAGCCCTCGACGAGGAGCAGCTGCGGATGGCCTGGCACGAAGCACACCTTGTCTGCAGCAGCGATCTGCGTGAGGGGCACCTCCACAGGACTGCCGTTCATGTTTGACCAGCGCAGTTCGGCATTGGGGTTCGTGGTGAGGAGAGAGTCCACACGACCAGTCTTCCGCTCATAGAGCCACAGGGACCTGATATCTGCAGGATTGTCTTCAGAGGCCTTCTCTACGAGCTTCGTTAAGACGAAAAGGCCATTTGCCTCATCAGCCTTGACGGAGCCGTCAGGGAGCGTCTGGGTAGGTTCCTGCGAGACCGTCTGAACGGTATCAGGAACTTCTTCCGCGAGGATGGTATCTGCCTGGGCAGCATCCTGTGTGGAGGCTGTGCGATTGCCACAGCCTCCAACCAGAAGTGCCACACCTATCAGTGTGAAGAATGTCTTATTTCTCATTTCACTTTTTCACCTTTATCAAAGCTGCACGCTGACAGCCTTGCCGTTATACTGCACCATCACGCCCTCGGGATTGTCGAGGTTGAGAGCCTTGGGCGCATCTTTCGAGATGAGCACAACATTGAAGCGACGGTTCTTCAGCATACCGTCGAACTTACCCTTGCAGGCACCGAACGAGACTGTCTTGGCAGCATCGTCGTAGGTGATGTCGATGGTGGCATACTTACCCTTCTCATAGTTGTAGTTCGTGCCCTCGTCTTCGTAAAGCTGGAAACAGCCGTTCTGTCCTGCATAGACATAGAGGTTGATGAGTTCTGCGGGCTTCTCGTCGCTCCACTCCATCTCAGGGCCGAAGGGGATGATGGCTCCCTCACGCACGAAGACGGGAATCTGCTCGTATGGTGCATCGACGATGAGACGCTGACCACCAGCGATGTACTCACCGGTATAGAGGTTGTACCAGCCACACTGCTCGGGGAAGTAGACACTACGGTTACGAGCCTTGTAGTAGCCTACGGGACAAGCCATCAGCGCAGGACCGAACATCCACTGGTTGCCAATGTTCTCCACGTTCTTGTCGCCGTTGAAGTCCATCACCAGCGCACGCATCAGGGTATAGTCTTTGAAGTGTGCCCAGCCAGCCATCGAGTAGAGATAAGGCATCAGACGATAGCGCAGCTTGTCGTAATAGACGAACGACTGATAGGCAGGATGATTATCCGGTGCGATGTTCCAGATCTCACGCAGCGGCCACTGACCGTGGGCACGGAAGAGGGGAATGAACGTGCCGAACTGGTTCCAGCGGGTCTGCAGCTCGCGCCACTCCTTCAGGTCTTCGTTCTCCACACCAGAGTGGTCGAAGATCTGCTGGGCGGCCACATAACGGTTCTCCACACAGAAACCGCCCTGGTCCATACCCCAGAAGGGGATGCCTGACATCGAGTAGTTCAGACCTGCCGTCATCTGTGCACGCATATCCTCCCAACGGGTGCCGATGTCACCACTCCACGTAGCCGTAGAGAAGCGCTGCTCACCAGCAAAGCCGCTACGCGTCAACAGGAACACACGCGGCTCATTGGGTTTGCCCTTATAGACCGAGCGCTGACCATTGTAGATGGCGTCGGCATTGACGGTCGAATAGGCATTGAAATATTCCGTAGAGGTGCCGAGGGCCGTAGGACCACTGAGGGCCTTACGATACCACATCGGTGTACAGTCGCGGACGTTGGGCTCAGAGGCATCCATCCACCAGGCATCGACACCAGGCACACCATTCTTATTATATTTCGTGTAGAGGTTCTCGTCCATCTGACGCCAGAACATCTTACGGGCATCAGGATCGTAGGCATCATAGAAGCCGTTCTTATAGCCAGGACCTACCCAGTCGTGGATATCGTCTGTAGGCGACTGGACGTACATCCAGCCCTTGGCATCGAGTTCCTTGTAGTTGTCGGTATTCACATAGAACTTAGGCCAGACGCTGATCATAAAGCGTCCGTGCATGGCGTGGACACTGTCGAGCATCGCCTGGGGATCAGGATAGCGGGAGGGCTCGAACTTGTGGCTGCCCCACTGGTCCTCGGGCCAGTAGTTCCAGTCCTGCACGATATTGTCGATGGGGATATGACGCTTGCGGAACTCTGCGAGGTTCTCCTCGATCTCGCCAGAGGTCTTATAGCGCTCACGGCTCTGCCAGAAGCCCAGCACCCACTTCGGATAGAGTGCAGCCTTTCCTGTGAGTGTGCGATAGCCAGAGATTACCTCGTCGAAGTTCTGACCAGCGATGAAGTAGTAGTCCATATCCTTCGCCATCTCACTCCAGATGGTGAGCTGTTCACGTTCCTCCTTGCTACGGGGCTTGCTGACGCGCAGACCGCAATAGGCCTCGCCACCGTCAGGACGCCACTCGATGCGTACCTGGGCACGCTTGCCCTTGGCCAGTTCCTTGGAGAACTTATAGGTGTTCGGATTCCAGGCCGTGCGCCAGCGTTCAGGCACCACTTCCTCGCCATCGATGTAAACCGTCACATAGCCAGAATAATAGAGGATGAACTGGTAGAGCTGCTTCTTTCCCTTGCACTTACCACAGCACTCCGGCTCGATAAAGCCTTCGTAGGTGACATTCGCACCCATCAGGTTGATTTCCTTGGGGAAGTTCTTGATACCGCCATTGTCCGTCTTCAGGGCAATCTGCGACTTTTCGGGCGTACCATATTCATAATAGATGGAGTCTTCGTCGCGTACCAGTTTCTTGCCGAAGCGATCGACGTATGTGCCTGTGAGATGGCCTTCCCTACCCTGCTTGTCGTAGAGTTTAAAGGCACGATTCAGCTGGAGGTAGTCCTCTGGATTGCCGAAACGACAGTAGGAATATGAATCCCACAACAGACCATAGTTCTTGTTCGACAGGACGAAGGGGATAGATACCTTCGTGTTATACTGGAACAGGTCTTCGTTCTTACCCTTCATATTGAACTCCTCCGACTGATGCTGACCGAGGCCGTAGAAGGCCTCATCTTCCGGTGAGTCGAAGGTCATCTGCCAGGTGAGGCCGTGCTTCATCTCCTCGGTGATGGGGGCACCGCCCTTGATACCATATTCACGCTCAGGCACGGTAAAGTCTGTGAACTGCTTGCTGTTCTCCACCTCCTTGAGCAACTCCTTGCCCTCAGCATCGTAGAACTTGATGCGTCCGTCATCCTTCTTCACGACGGCCTTCACGTTCTTGGCCTTCACAATGACCTCGTCATCATTCTCCGTGATGCTGTACGAGCCCTTGGCGGGTGCTGTCTGCGGCACGATCATCAGCGAGGCAGGCTTCTCAGGCAGAGCCTCCTTCGATGTGGCACGCACACGGATAATGTTGCCGTTCATCACTTCCAGACGAATCACCTTCGCCTGTCCTCCGTCAGGACGGATGGTCACTTGGTTCTCACTGGTCTGTACGTCTGCTGCCAGCGACGTCATCGCCGCCATCAGCACAGACCCTAACAAAAAGATTCTTTTCATAATTCTATTCTATTTTTACAGTATAATCCTCAAGTTTCCTCTTTTAGCCACAGATTACACAGATTCTCACAGATTAAGAGATTCACACAGATTCTTTTTTCGACACGAATTCTTGCGTCCCTTCGGTAGCAAGCGGCAAAGCCGAGTCTATGGATTTTATGGAGAGCTGCGCAGCCATCCTTATAATCCTTATAATCCGTGTTAAATAAATCAATCATCCGTGTCTCTGTGAAAATCAAAATCTCTGTGATAATCTGTGTAATCTGTGGCTCTATTCATTTTTCATCATCATCCATCAAGACGGCCTCTTCTACCTCTTCCGGCTGTTCCAGGGGCAGGGTGATGGTGAACACCGAACCACCACCGGCATTGTTGTCACCAGTGACAGTACCGCCGTGGGCCGTCACGATATCCTTCACGATAGAGAGGCAGATGCCGGGATCATCGTCGCTCACCACCGGATCGAACATGTGCTCCTTCGCACCCTCAGGCAGTCCGATGCCGTTGTCGGAGATACGGATGGTACCGGCGGAAGGCGTCTTGTCGACAAACACCTTGATGACACAGTTGCTGGGCGAGAACATCACCGAGTTGTTCAGCAGGATCTGGATGGCCTGACCCATCATATCACGGTCGAAGGGTATCACGAGGTCGTTGGCGAGGGGGAAGAATGAGAACTTCAACTTCTTGCCCTCCGGGGCCACAAATTGTGCGCACTGTTCCTTCATAAACTCCTGAAGATCGGCAGGCTGACGGTTCAGGCCGGTGATTTCCCACTCAGCCGCCTGTTTCCTGACTCCTGTCTCCTGACTCCCGTCTCCTGACTCCTGACTCATCATCTGTGCCTTCATCTCATTCATCCACTGCTTCTTCTCCACCTCACGACGCAGCTGTTCGAGTTCTGCCTTCTCCAGCTGTTTCTTCATGAACTGCTTACGCCAGAACCAGATGCCTCCTGCAACACAGGCGAGGAAGAACAGCATCAGCCAACGGTTACGCAGCAGTGGCGGGGTGATGGTCAGTTTGAGGGTGGCCTCCGTCTTTCCCATCGTACCGTCATCATTGAGCATACGCACATGCAGGATATAACTGCCGTGATGCAATGACATATAGGTGATGTTGGGATCGTTCTCCTCCGTCTTCATCCACTTGTCGCTGAAGCCCTCCAGCTGATAGATGAAACGCGAGGGATTGTGCATCTCACCCTTGTTGGTAGCGAGCTGGATGGTAAACTGGTTCTCATCATGCCTGAGCACGAGCTCCTCGCACTCGTTGAGGGCCTTCTCAAGAATCACACGACCTTCATATTCCTGTCCGACACCCATCTGCTGTCCGAAGAGTTTCAGGCCACTGAACATCGGACGCTCGTCGTTGTGGACATTTGTAATCAGTTTGGGGTTGATAATATCGACACCGCCAAGTCCGCCCACGAGGATCATACCGTCGTGAGTACGGCTGATTGAACGCTGGTTGTAGGGGCCCTGCTGCAGACCGTCCTTGCTACTGAAACTGCGCACGAGGAACGACCATTCACCGTTCTCCTCCTTCTTCGGTACAACGTTCGAGATACCGTGCTCCGTCACCACCCACATCGTGTGCAACTGGTCTTCAGCGATACCCACGACACTCGATCCGAAGAGACCGGAGTTCATGTCGAGCAGCTTCTGACGACCGGTCTTCGGGTCGAAGATGCAACAGCCTGCCGTAGAACCCTGCCAGATCAGTTCCCGACTGTCTTCCACCACACAGACGGTGGTGGCCACTGCCACCTGTTGCCCAGGCACAGCGGGGATGGTGAAGTTCATCACCTTGCCGCTCACGGGGTTGATGAGCGAATAGTAGTTGGAGTGTCCTACCAACAGCCAGCCCTTCCGGGTCCACGAGGCTGAGGTCATGAAGTTCTCGGGCAACTTCCCGTTGTAGGAGTTCCAGGTCAGGAATTTCCCAGTCTTCATCTGCAGCTTCTGCACACCGCTGCCAAGGGTTCCGACCCAGATGTCGCCCCACTTGTCTTCCGTCACCGACCACACATTATTATTCAACAAGGCACCGTCGGCATTCGAGGCGAGGTAGTTCTTCACCCGTCCGTCGGCAATCTGGATGAGACCTCCGTTGTAGGTGCCGAACCATACGGAGCCGTCCTTAGCCCCGTAACTGGCCACCATAATGTCTGATGCAAAGCCGTTGTGGGCCTTATCGTAAACCTCCGTCTCACCCGTATGAGGCATATATTTGATGACACCCCGGTTGTCGGTACCGAACCAATAGTTACCCTCCGTGTCCTCCGTGGTGGTGTTGATATCGCCCAACTCCAAGGTCCGGAAGCCGGAGAGGGTCTCAATATATTGGTTCAGGCCGTTGCGATAACCCGTGATCCATACGTTACCGCTGTGGTCGGTCATCAGGTGCCTGATGGTGTTGTCGCTCAGCGAGGTCTCGTCGAACTTATTGTTCAGCAACTGCTTCACCTCCTTGCTCTTCGGATCAATCACGAAGACGCCCTCATGATCGGTGCCGATCCAGATCCATCCGCGCTTATCGGTCATCACATCCCAGATCTGCAGCGGGTCGGGCAACGGAGCGATGCCATGCGCCTCTAAGAAGCTGTTCACCGAGGGATGCCACTGTTTGGCCTTCTGGTCGTAGACGAAAGTCATCAAGTTTGAGAGCACCCAGTAGTTGCCCTCAGGATCCACAATGATGTTATAGGCCTCACTGGTCTTGCCACCGTGCTCGATCATATATCTGTCCTTCCATCTCACCTTGCCAGTTTCTGTATCCACACCGATGAGTTCACCGTCGCTGGAGGCCACAAGCAGCATACCGTCCCAGTCCGCCATCGACGAGAAGTAGAATTCCTTGGGCAACTGTCCGTCCTCATAGCCGTATTTGGTCAACGTATGCTTCTTCCTGCCATAGACATTGCAGTAGAGACCCTCGTCGTAGGTCTTCACCCAGATGTTCTTCTTGGAGTCGATGTAAAAGCGGTCGATACCACCGACGACACCGTATTCCGCCAATTGTTTGGATGGATTTCTCACTGTGCGCTCCGTCACTGGGTCGAACAGCGAGTAGTTCATGCCCTGCCTCAGCCAGAGTCGTCCGGCTGCGTCCTCAAAGATCTGATCCACGTAGTTGTTACGCAACGTCGTCGTGTCGTTCGGATCAGAATAATAGGTACGGAAGCGGTAACCGTCATAACGGTTCAGACCGTATGACGTGCCGATCCACACGAATCCCTTCGAGTCCTGATAGATGCAGTTGATGGTCGAGTTCGACAGTCCGTCACGGGTATCCAACCTCTTGAACTTCATGTCGGGGATGGTGTTCTCTGCACCAGCCCACAGACTCATCAACAACAGTGTTAAGCCTAATAATCGTTTCATAAATTGTTGTCCTATTTTAATCTTTTAATTTTTTACCTTTTCACTTTTTCACCTTTTCTCTTCCTCTTCCATCATCACAGCCTCCTCAACCTCTTCCTCCTCAGGAGTTGCTTCCTCGGCTTCAGCGGCCTTTTCCTCCTGACGGTGGAGACGGTTCATCTTCCTCCTGCGCCTCCAGCGACGGTAGGGTTTGCGAAGGAACAAAACGGCCACAATCAACAGTACGTAACAGGCGATGGCCCACCACGAACGATACCACGGAGCGTCGATGGTGATGTCGAGCCGGCTCTCCACCTCACCCATCGTACCGTCGTCGCGCAGCATCCTCACGCAGAGGGTATAACTGCCCGGAGGCAGTGACATATAGGTAATGTCGGGGTTGTTGGCCGACGACTTGATCCACTTGTCGTTGAAACCCTCCAATTGGTACACGAAGCGCGTGGCGTTGTTGATGCCGCCATTGTCGGAAGCCATGTGGATGGTGAACTGGTTTTGTTCGTACTTCAGACGGATGCTGCGCTGCATGTCGAGCGCCTGCTCCAGGATGACACGCCCATCGTATTCCTGGCCTACCTCCACTTCCTGGTCGAAGAGCACAAGTCCGCTGAACACGGGCCGCTCCTTCGAGTCACCATTGCCCAGTTTCAGGGTACTGATGATATCGAGACCGTCCTGTCCACCGATAAGCAGCTCACCCGTCTTGGAACAGAAGATGGCACGCTGGTTGAACGGGCCGGGCTGCAGACCATCGCGACTGTTGAAGTTGCGGATGGTAAAGGTCCACGTGCCGTCCTCCTGTTTCAAGGGCGTGATGTTCGACACACCGTGATCTGTCGCCACCCACATCGTGTTCCGTGTGTCCTCCGTCACGGAGACGGCATTCGAACCGAAGAGTCCTGACTTCATATCGAGCAGTGTCTTCTGCTTCGTCTTCAGGTCGTAGATTACCACGCCCGAGGGTGAACACTGCCACAGCAGTCCGCGACTGTCGATGATGGCCTGTGTCGTAGCGGTAGATACGGTGATGGCCTTGCGGTCATTATCCACAGGGAACGTACCGTTGATGATCTTGAAATTGCCAGGATTGATCAGGGCGTAGTATTCTGAGTTTCCCAATACGATCCAGTCGTTGCTGCCTGTCGAGATACTGTTCGTCCAGACAGTGTTCAGTGCGGAGTTATCAGCTGTGAAGGCCCGCTGCTGACCGGTCTTCTTGTCGATGCGCACAGCACCGCCGCCAAGCACACCCACCCAGATGTTGCCCCACTTGTCTTCCGTGATGCCCCAGATGTTGTTTGTCACCAGTGCACTGCCGGGATCCGTCGTACGGTAGTTCTTCCACTGACCATCCTGATAGCGCAGGATACCGCCTTCGTAGGTACCGAACCACAAGGAGCCGTCCTTGGCTGTATAGCTGCCTACGATGATATCGCTGGGAACGCCCAGACTCTGCTTCGTGAACTGCTCCACAGGCTCCAGCGTCTTCGGGTCCATCTTGATGATACCACCGTCGTTACGACCAATCCAGTAATAGCCCTCCTTGTCTTCGGTGATAGTGTTGATATCGCCGATGGGCATACTCTTGAAGTTCGTCATCGACTCTAAGCACATCGCCACACCGTTCTTATAGCTGGCGAGCCACATACGGCCCAGCTGGTCGAGATACAAGTGTTTGATGGTATTGTCGGGCAATGAGGTCTCGTCACCCTTCACATTCAGGAACTGCCGCCACTGACGGTTTTCCTCGTCGAGCACGAACACGCCCTGGTGGTCGGTGGCCACCCACATCAGGCCCTTCGCGTCGTAACGCACCTCCCAGACAAGCACGTCCTCCGGCACGTTCTCATAGCCCTGCGCCCTCATCCACTCCGTCAACGACGAGTACCAACGCTTCTCGTTTTTCACGTAAATATATGTACCCACCGAGTGCGTGATCACCCAGAGGTTCTGCTGCTTGTCAGTAGTCACCCAGTAGTCGTTATAGGCGTTCATGGCATTCTTCACATAGGGGTCTTTCCACAGTACCTTGCCCTTCTCTCCGTCGATACACATCAACTCACCGAAAGTAGATACAAGCACCATACCCTCTTCCGTCTCTGTATAGGCAGATATGCCAAAATCTTTCGAGAACTCATACGGTCCATAGCCGAAAGCAAAGTGCTTCAGGTTTTTCGTCACAGGGTTGAAATAGTAGAAACCTTCCTCATAACTCTTCACCCAGTAGTTCATCTTCGAGTCGAGATGGATGCTCTCCATACTGCCAAGCATGCCCTGTTCGTTCAGCCAGTGTGTCGGATTGCGGTCCACTTTCTCCGTTACCGGGTCGTACATCGTATAGTTCATACGCTGCTTAAGCCACAGTCGCCCGCCATAGCCTTCCTGGATCTCGTCGATGCGGTTGTTACGCAACGAGGTTGTATCCTTGTCATAACTGAAATAGGTACGGATACGGTAACCGTCGTAGCGGTTCAGACCATAGCCCGTACCAAACCAAACGTATCCCTGGGAGTCGCGAAGGATACAGAAAACCTCGGAATTCGACAGGCCCTCACGGGTGTCGACACGACGGAATCTCATGTCAGGAATGACTGCGGCTTCTACCACAATCCCGATGCAAAGCATCGTCAAGAGGACCGAAAGACGTTTAACCAAAACTTGCTTCATCATTGGGTGTTCGTAATTTTTATCGTACAAAGGTACACATTATATTTCATATACGCAAACTTTTCTTCAAAAATTTTTCGCCCTACCCTATTTTTATTTGTGTTTAAGTTATTCAGTTATTCACTTATTCAATTATGACATTTAGGTTTTTAAAAGTTAGAAATTGTCATTTATAAATTATATTATTATATATATTATTATAATAATATATATAATAATATAATTTTAATAATACAAAACGAAAAGGAAAACGATTCCGAAAATATAAATGTCATAATTGAATAAGTGAATAACTGAATAACTCGGATTATGTCTGATCTTTATAAATGTTAGTTGAATTTATTTTACATTTGCAAACATTTAAAACACTCTGATGCGAAGCAGTATGTAAACTGAGAGTTTCCTTACTGGAAAGTCGGAGTTTGGGTTAGGGAAAGTCAAACTTTGCAGCAAGGAAACTCAAAAGCACGGAAAACGGTCTAAAACGGCAACTTTTGCACATTATATAATTATGAATATTTATTACATTCTATACATTGCCTAAAGATATGAAGCCTTTAAAATCCCCATAAATAGGGATTGCGAGATTGAAATAATCATTGTACCTTTGCACCCGAAAAAAAAGGGAACAAGGTATGATTACATTAAATAAGGTGACGGTAAAGGCTACATGGGTGATTGCATTGCCCTTATGCCTTTTTGCTGTTTTACCTTCAAGCGCCCAAAAGCAGGACGATATGCGACAGACGGTGGAATACCTGGCTTCGCAGGAACTTGGCGGCAGATACCCAGGCACCGCCGGTGACACCCTCGCCTCTGAATTCATCGTCGACAAACTTCGCAGCCTGAAGCTTAAGCCCGTTGTCAAGGGGAAAAAGAAGACGGCTTTCTATCACAACTTCACCTATGGTAAGGAGAAGCAGATAACCACCCATAACATCATAGCCGTCGTTCCGGGAAAGGATAAGCATCTCAGAAACGAGTACATCGTCGTGGGTTCGCATTACGACCATCTGGGCATGGGAGGCCAGGGATCAGGTTCCCGCCGTCCTGACACGTTGGGCGTTCACCCTGGTGCCGATGACAACGCCAGCGGTGATGCCGTGGTGCTCGAACTGGCAAAATATTTTAAAAAGGTGGGCTCGCCACGGAGTATTATCTTCGCATTCTTCGGTGCGGAAGAACAAGGGCTTGTCGGTTCAAAGTTCTTCCTGGAATGGATGAAGCAAGAGGATGCCAAGCGTGTCAACCTCCCTGCCGATAATAAAGGTATTGTGGCCATGGTTAATCTGGACATGGTGGGACGCATGCGCGGCAACGCCATGAGCGTCTCGGGCACGGGGACAAGCAGCAGCTTCAAGGGCATCGTAGAGAATGTCGCTGAACAGAACAAACTCAACGTCACCTGTATACCGGATGGCTATGGCCCAAGCGACCATGCGTCGTTCGTGGCAGTGGAAATCCCTGTACTCTTCCTCACCACAGGGGGCCACATGGAATATCACACTCCCGCCGATGTGCCTTCAACCTTGAATTACGATGGCATGCAGCAGACCCTGGAGTTCTCGCAGGAACTGATAACCCGGTTGGCAAACATGCCTGAAACTCCTGACTACATCAATGTGCCAAGCACTAACAAGATGAGCCATGCCAAATTCAAGGTCACCTTGGGGCTTATGCCTGATGTAATGGGAGCAAGCAGCGTGCCCGGTCTTCGTGCGGATATCGTGGTGGCAGGAAAACCTGCGCATAATGCCGGCATCAGAAGCGGCGATATCATTCAGGAAATAGACGGTAAGCCTCTCAAGGACATCAATGAATATATGGAGCGCCTGGCGGAACTGAAGCCGGGTACCACTATTCCTGTGAAAGTGCTTCGGGGCGAAGAGACTATCGTCTTTCAAGCTCACTTAACTCCTCCTGGGAGATGAAAAAAGTCGTATAATGGTCTTTAGCTGGTGTCAGCACCTTGGTGTTGAGCATATACCAGCGCATGACGGGTCC
>JAEEGJ010018132.1_pt1 | contig 15770 bp, 15 predicted proteins | sample 8958761 | NCBI WGS metagenome assembly JAEEGJ01 (sample SAMN16246546, study PRJNA631951) | gut metagenome | biome: gut microbiome; feature: rumen; material: RS-attached | host: Bos | place: Iran: Karaj | collected 2018-10
AGGATGTGTTCTCGAAGGATGTCAATATCCCCAGGCTCAAATATAAAGTTCCACAATTTGGTGGTGGCTCATCGTGTGTAGAACTCATTGATGACAGGACATTCACCTCATATCATCATACATATACGGATGGCTTCAAGGAGGCCCCACTAACTATTTCTATGGATGAATGGTGCCGGATAATTGTCAATGCAAGCAATAGCATCAAGCGAATGTTACAGTGCTATCTACAGGCAGGACGTGGCCAGAGATATACGCTGCAACAGATGGAGGAGATGTTCGGTGTTAAAGCCGATGCCCTTACTGGTAGTATCGTTGCTTTGGGCAGACGCGCGCAGCACATGCTCAACTTTGCCGTGATTGACGAGAAAGATCCTGATGTTCGTCACTACTGGTCAACTCCAACTATCAGAGCACGTAAAGAGAACGGTCTTTGGGTATGGGAACTCCGACCTGAGCTAATGGATGCTGCCGAGAAAGTCTTGCGAGAAGAGAAATTCCCAGAAGTTAAACGCCTATGAATCCAAAAGAGCTTGTCGCACAGTTTATCGAGGAAAAGTTGGGAGGTGACATCAGCCGTTTGGCGACCTTCCCGTTGGGCAACCTACGCAATGACAAAGTGTTTGGCTGCCCTGGTCGTAACTTCGATTCGGATGATACGGAGTTGATGAGGGCTATCTATTGCCTGGTATTCGGTGAGGTCTGGGAGAATCTATCGATGGACAGCCTTGGTGATGGCAAGCTTCGTGGCGACACGCTCAATACGTATAACACGCTGTTCTCTCAGCCTTGGAACGAGAAGTTCACCGCAATATGGAATCCTAATGATGAGTTAAAAGCAAAGATGAAGGAGTTCCAAACTACTTGTTACACCATAGGAAACATGGCCGTTCTACCTGACAAGCGTATTGGAGAATGGAGCATTAACAAACATCGTGGCTGCCATAATGAATGGCATGATTACGAAGATCGATTCTTGGAGGCACTGTATTTGGTGTTGACTGGCGATTCCAAGAGAGACCTTGACTTGGAAGAGTTGGTAGAACTGAATAAGGAGGATTTTGTGCCATTTTATGGTAAAGAGGGCTGGGCTAAGTTCGTGGAAGGAAACATGCTGATGGACTATGTTGATAGCGACTCTGTTCCCGTCGTGCGTTCTAAAGGTTACACTTATTGGCGTGGCGGATATACGAACCGTGACCGTTTTTTTGCTGAATGTCACCGCTATATTGATGATAGTACTGAAATCATCAATCATAGGGCAAAACTGATGATTAAGAAACTCAAAAACAAATTGGAGATATGAACAAAATCGAGATTATTCAGAATGGTGATGTTTATTCATGTGACATCGGAATCAGCAAGGATGAATGGCTGGACTTGCTGAAAGATAAATCGATGCCCGTTTCATATAAAGAGGCATTACTAAAGTTTTTTTATTATCCAGCTCATCGTGGCTCATGCACTGCTGTCTGCAATGAGTTGGGCGGGAATGCTCAGTCACTGAATCTTTCTGTCTCAAAATGCGGAGAGTATGTTCAGAAGCGGCTCAACAGATTCCAAATCGTCCGTCCTAATGGCAAGCCTTGCTATTGGCTTGTCCCAATGTGTGACGGTAAAGACCTCCCAACTGGTAGTGAAGGGACTTTCGAATGGCAACTACGCCCGGAATTGGTAGATGCCATCAGGGACTATCTGTATTGGTATCTGGTGGAATGCTATAAGGAGGTTCGTAAAGAGATACGAATTGACGATGAAAAATGGGATGAGTTGTATAAATGGAAACTCATTACCCAGTGTCAAGGTCTGGATTTGGTTAGTGTAGTAGATAAGGTGCGAGTAACTAACCTTGTATATACAGCTCTTGTCAGCCCTACGCTTGATTTTGTCATCAAGAATCGACGTTATGATTTTGAAATTGCTCTGAAGGCTTTGTCAAATAGTGAGACTCCATTGACGTCGCGTATTCAGGCATATAAGGATAGCATGAGGCAGGTGGCCAAGGTGCCAGACAACGATAAGCAGAATATCTTTGCGGAGGACGAACGCACTGCAGCAGCTATCCTTACTGGTATCGATCCTGACACTTACACTATCTATAAGTTCGATGTATATAAGGAGGAATGCCATTATTTAGGAGTTGATACGAAATCAACGGGGCAATGTTATGCCCATTTCATGGAACTCATAAAACCGCTTCTGGCCATTGTGGAGAAAGACCATGAACTGCAGGAGTTGGTTAGTTCTTCACTGAAAGGGCAAAGAAAATGCAATCTTTTGTTGGCGCAGGATGTTCTATGGGTGCTCTTCGCCTCTTTCCCCAGTAGAATTGGTTATATTTACCCGATTTTGCACCATGAGAAGCAGCGAGTATGGCTCTGGGGTGAGAAGTTCCTTCCAGAAGAAAAGAGTGTTTTACGTTGTGGTTCGTCAGCAAAGAGCATCAAGGATTTTAGGACATTCAAATCGAAAGCTGCGCTTCGGTCTGCCTATCAGAATGATGTTGGAAACCAAGACATAAGAATTCCTGATGCCTATTGGGCATTTGCCAAGGAAGTAAAAGTAGGTGATATTGTAGTCGTATTCGAAGCGAAGAAGGAGAATGGGAAACAGTATCATCTGCTGCACGGCTGGGGACGCTTCACGTCAGAGTGCAATCTTGATGAAGCGGATGAGAATCCTATGTACAGGGAAGTGGAATGGCACATGCCTTTCTTTGATGAACCGAAAGTTTGCAAAGAAACCAAGCACAGTCTTTTTTTCCAAGGTACGACAGACAAACAGGCACGGAAAATTATAGAATTGTTGAACATAGAATCAGAGGATAATAAGATGGAACAGAAATATGCAAACTACATCAATCTACTTGAAGAGACCCATAACCTTGTTTTAACGGGTGCTCCTGGTACTGGTAAAACCTTTATGGCTCAGGCTATTGCCGATGAGATGGGAGCTGAAACGAAGTTTGTTCAGTTCCATCCCTCATACGATTATACAGATTTCGTGGAGGGTCTGCGTCCTGTCGAGAAGAGTGACGGCCAGATGGGATTTGAACGAAAAGACGGTGTGTTTAAGGAGTTCTGCCGTGAGGCCATCAAGAATTTGGTAGATTCTGAGAAAAGTATCGAGACCCTTACCAAAGAAATGTCATGGCAGGAAAAACTGGATCGATTCGTAGAGGATGCCATAGAGAACGAAACAAAGTTCAAAACCGTTAATGGTAGCGAGTTTGTCATTACAGAGATGAAGAGCCATACCATAGTGGTTCATAACGAGCAAAACGAAAAGACAACTCAGGTGGTCGTTAATGCCGACGACATACTTGAACTGCTTACGAATGAAGTTTCTCTGAACATTGTAAGAGACATCCGCAACTACTTCAACCGAAAATTCGGTACTCAGCCTGACTCCTACGCTTACGTCATCACAAAGGCGGTACGAGACATGAAGCAGAAGATGCCCATTGTGGAAGCCAACAATGTTGAAAGGAAACCGTTCGTATTCATCATTGATGAAATTAACCGCGGCGAGGCCTCGAAGATTTTTGGCGAACTGTTCTATGCTATAGATCCTGGATACAGAGGGAAGAAAGACCATTTGGTTCAGACACAGTATCAGAACCTTGTGCCGGAAACCGACGTATTTGCAAAGGGATTCTATGTGCCAGAGAATGTGTACATACTTGCAACGATGAATGACATCGACCGTTCTGTAGAAAGCATGGACTTTGCCATGCGCAGACGCTTTACATGGAAGGAAGTAACTCCTGTAGACACTGAATCCATGCTTGACTCTCTGCCATGTGCAAAAGAGGCTAAGGAAACAATGAGTCGCTTGAACAATGCCATCGCCGATACTGATGGTTTGGGTGCGGCATATATGATTGGCCCGTCGTATTTCTTGAAACTTGGAGAGAATGGCGGTGACTTCGCCAAGCTATGGAAGATGAACATCGAGCCTTTGCTGAAGGAATATCTGCGTGGATTCCGTAAGACCGCAGAGATCCTTGACAGGTTCAGCAAGGCATATTTTGAAAAGAATGAAGAATCGAAAACAGATGAAGTAGAACTGATAGATGAGGATTAATCTGACAGATAATAACATCGGACAGCCCGATGCAGGGACATTCCTGAGAAAGGATGTCGCTGCATTGTTCCCAATCGCAGATAAGACGGTTGCGCAGCTGTGTAGGGAGAATGAGAACTTACTCATCTTCCCCTACAGCATCGAATCGTCTGATGACAGAATTGGTGAGTCATCTGTCATGAGCATCTTGAATACCGATGATTCTGAAAAGGTTCGTATTACTACAGGTAATGTGATGGGATTCATCGGTGTCGAAAACCTTCAAATCAAGATTAAATCAAGATTTGATGTCGGACGTGACGACTTCCTGCTGCATTATATGCTCCAGAAAGTGTTGTCGTTTAACCTCTTTGATCTCAGTCACAATAATGAGCAAGAGGACGTCTTCGATTTCATAATGTTTATGTTCCCGTATTTCCTCAAAGCTGCCATGCGTCAAGGTGTGTATAGGGAATACCAGAACTTCAAGCATAACGATGCTAATCTCAAAGGGACTATCGACATAGGTAGACATATCGCAAAGAATGTACCTTTTGTTGGGAACATAGCCTACTCGACACGTGAGTACAGTCACGACAACAATATGACAGAACTAATCCGGCATACTATTGATTTTATGAAAACCAAGAGGTATGGCCAGTCTGTCTTGAATGTAGATCGTGAGACTATTGAGAACGTGAAGATAATCGTAGAGCATACACCTTTATATAATAAGAATGAGCGAAGCAGTATCATCAGTAAGAACCTGCGCGTAAAGGCGCATCCTTACTATACGGAGTATCGACCACTACAAACACTATGTCTGCAGATACTCAGAATGGAAGAAGTGAAATACGGCGAAAGTGACGATGAGATTTGCGGCATACTGTTCGATGGTGCCTGGCTTTGGGAGGAGTATGTCAATACTATTCTGCGTGATATAGGGTTTATCCATCCTGAGAACAAGTTGCATAAAGGTGGTATCTATCTGTTTGATGACCATAGCGGTATTCGTTACCCAGATTTCTATAAGGATGACATGGTGCTTGATGCGAAATACAAACGACTTGGCAGTTATGAGAAAGTATCTATGGTTGACCGGGATGACGTACATCAGGTTATGGCATATATGACGACTCTACATGTGGATAGAGGTGGCTTTATTGCTCCGCTGGAAAAGAAACAGGTGAAGATTCCGACTTCACATTTGAAAGGAAGAGCTGCCACACTCTCAATATTCGGCATTGAGATAAGCAAGACTGCTTCTTCGTATGCAGAATTCTGTGAGAAGATGAAAGGAATGGAAAAAGCATTTGTTGAATCACTGAACTGTTTTATAGATAAGAGCTGACATTTATCATGGGAAGACGTTTATCATCAGAGAGCATATCGAAATATCTGGAAGGTGGCATGTATCACTCTTTCCTTCAATATGTGAAGTCCGACAAAGAGTTGGCCTTTGAAATCAGAGTGAAGGATGAAGTGATGATATATTGTCAGAAAAATCTGATTCTGAGAATCACGCATAGGAAGAATGCCTCAGACAATATCACCATGCTCAACCCTCGCTATTACACAAACAGAAAAGATGGTTTGACATTGACCGTACAGCTTAATGAACCTTCTGACTTGCAAGATTTGCACAAGGTCAGGCAGTATTTTGAAGATGCCAAGACTCTGTGCAAAAACTACAAATCACATGATGAGTTTATCGTCCAGCAACAATACAAAACGGTACACAGCTCCTTTGACGGAGATCATCTTGCTATAGACATGGAATGGGCACCTGACCAAACGACTATTCCTATGGAATATAGGTTAAAGGATAAAACAAAAGTCGATTTACTTGTTGTCAGCAACAAGCCCAATGAAGAAGGCAGGCATGAAATCTATCTTGCAGAGGTGAAATGTGGATTGGGTGCTGTAGAAGGAAAATCTGGAATTGAGGATCATGTAAGAATGTCACAGGCCATCATCAACAATGTATATGTCAGGCAGATTCTTCTTGGAGACGTTACGAGTATCATCAAGCAGAAAACTCAGTTGCAGTTGTTTGAAGGGACACCTATCGATTATACTTTTTCAGAGTACCCCAAGATCATGTTCATTCTTGCCAACTCTTCCGATTACGACAAGTTGAGCTTTAACAGGATTATCAGCAATCTGGGTGAAGCAGGACGTGACATCAAGATTGAGTATATTGATTCTTCGAAAGCAGCGCAACCAGCTAAGGCCCATTATGGAGGTGACAACGACTACAAAAGAGCTTGCCGCCAACATCAGGCATGGTTCAGAGAGAATATCCTGAAATTGCAGATGGGACGCAACCACTCAACCCGTCAAGGTACAAACGAGACCGCTGAAGAGTTTGAACATCGGCGTACAACAGAGACCGACATCGCTATCCTTACACCTGCTGATGCTGCACGGCTTATGAACTTTGTTCCTGAATACCACGTAGAGATAAGAAAGGAATTCTTGGAGCATAGAGGTGGAATACCCAGAGACTTCGGCTTGATGGCCAACATGTTACGCAGCGAGCATGTCCCTTATAACATCTTCGTTCCAATGATGACAGACTTGGTGACTGCTTCACGTTGTTTCTCTGAGATACTCCCTCATAGAGACATCAAGACGATTCGCAAATGGCTGATTGAATACGCCCCCAACACGATAAACGACAAGACAGCATTCGATGTTTATGTAGAATACGCAACATCCAAGGGTGAAAAGGGCGTGATAGGAATAGAGGTGAAATATACCGAAGAAGGCTATAGCGTGGGTAATAAGGAATTTTCCATGATGCGGGATTCCCAGTCTGCCTATTCGGTTACGACTCGTGATAGTGGGTGTTTCCTCAACAACGACCCCATGCAGTTCAACAATCCTGATTTCATTCAATTGTGGAGAAATCACATCCTTGGCTTGGCAATGCTTCAGCAGGGTAAGGCAGACTATTTTGACTCTCTCACGCTATATCCGTCAGGGAACAGCCATTTCCATTCTTCTGGAAGCCACACAGGAACTGTTGCTGCATACGAAGATTTGCTTACGGAGAAAGGTAAGAACACTTTTCATGCCATCACCTATGAAGGTTTCTTTAAGGCTTTGAGAAAGCACTATAAAAGTGATAGGAATCTATCATGGTTGGATTATCTGGAAACAAGGTATATCAATATCACAAGATTATAAGGAGACACAAAAGTATAAAAGAAGAGTGATAGAATTGAATAAAGGTAATATGGAGTATAATAATTCTAACATCGCAAAATTCGCCGATAAGTATATCGATTTCTTCGAGAAAGAATTTGGACGTACAACGGAGTCGTATTACCGATTCTTCGATAATAACGATTTCCCCAATGACTGCCAGGAAATAGGTTTTGATATGGATTGTGGGCAAACTTTCATTGATGCATACGGAGAACGTGCATGGAACGACATTCAATGTTTGAAGGACAACATAGAAAAGATAAACGATATCCAGATTATTGGAAATGCACTCTTTTCCCAATGGAGAAACTTCAATCACTGGTCATCTCCCTCATACGCAAATGAGGATACAAAAGAATGGTTTTTAATACTCTTCCGGAAGTTAAAGGATCTCTGTTAATTGTATAAGGCAATAAATAAGAACAAGGTGATAGCTCTATTTTGACACTGATCATTGATTTTGAAACTAAAAATATAAGATGATGAAATATAAGGTAGTTTGGTTAGTTCTTGTCTTTTCTCTACTACTCACAGTATCCTGTACAAGTAGGAAGAGTCTAAACCCTGATAACATCAGTGATGTGGATAGTATTGCTATTACAGACTCTATACACCCTGTTTCACTTCACCATCCGTTGCCAGATGAATTCATGGATGACCATACTCCACCGCCACCACCTCACGGAAAAGAACGTCCTCCTCATAAGCCAGACAATATGCGCGGCTTCGACCCTGCTTCGGAAGATGACATGGAAGACAACGGCATGAGTCGCTATATGGAGAATAACGATGAAGAGGGATGGGATTGAAAACGGAAACATCAAAAACGAAAGAGTAATGAATAAGACAGAGCGAAAAGAATTTATGAAGGAGGCCGACCGTATCATACAGAAGTTGGCCAATGTGCTTGTCGAAGAAGTTGATCAAGAAAATTCTACGGCATTATTGCTCTATGTCACAGCAAAATTTACTGCAGGCCTGCTACTTGGCCTACAAGAACAAACTGGAGAAATTGATATTGCAGAGCAGTACACATCTTCCGTAAAAGAACTCATGGCCATTTTGGGGAAAGACATGAAGATTCAGGCCATAAAGGACAAGATAAAGGAAAACGAAGAGGAAATTGCCAGGTTAAAATCGAAGCAAGATGAAGTTCTCCGAATAATGTTCAACGATTCTGACAATCAACTTAACTGATTATGAATAGAAGTAATAAGGATTTTAGAAGATCATTCAGCGAAAAGCTGATGGAGCAAATTGTGGGAAATGCTGCTAACGATGACAATATTGCCGTTTCCCCATCGAGACTTCAAGCAGTGTTAGTCCTTCTTTCAAACTGGGCTTCGCCCGACATGCAACGCAAGATTTTAGATGTCGCTGTCGGCGAAAGTGCCGGAATTGAGGATGCAAACGAGTTTTGTCGAAAGGATAATTTCTCCGTTGCTACATGCTATAATATAAATGGCGAAGTCAGTGAGAGTCCGATAGTTGAACTGAGCACCATCCTTTGGCTTCAGGAACAACTACGTCTTAAGGCTGGGCACATTGCAGATATGAGAGAGGCATTCGGTGTAGAATACGAACGAGTGGACTTTGCCAATCCTGACACGCAAGGCTTAATAGATGCAAAGATCAATGAGGCTTCACACGGTTTGATACCATCCCTAAATGCGAAGGTTGACCCGCTTACCCGGGTTTTGCTTACAGACATCCTCTATTTTAAAGCACATTGGGAAATACCCTTCGAAGAGGAGAATACCGACGAGCTTCCTTTCTATGGGGCTAAAGAAACCGTTGATGTGCCGACAATGTGTATGGAAGAAAGACTGCCCTATAAAGAGACGGACAAGTATCAGATGGTAGAGCTGAGTTATCTGACCGACTTCTCTTCCGAAAAGTCTTATGTGATGCGTATTTATCTGCCCAGGCTGTGTGTTTCTAATATCGAGTTGCTACGGGCAATAGCTGAGGAAGATGCAAAACAAGAAGTTAAGGAAGAACACGTTTGCTTGTATCTCCCGAGATTCTCCGCTGAGACGAACATCAAGATGACTAACATATTTCAACAGCTGGGACTGAAGGAATTATTCACTTCAACAGACATTCTCCCCCAACTCGCGGACAATATACAGATTTCAGACATAGCACAGAAAGTAAAGATCATAGTAAATGAAACTGAGACTGAAGCTGTTGCATTGACATCCATTGTCTGTGCAGGCTGTCTTCCCCCAGAAGAAGATGATAAACCAATCGTGATGACGGTTGACCGTCCTTTCCTCTTTGAGATAGTGGAAGAGACAAGTGGTACTATATTATTCACCGGCATAATAAACGATATAGAATAATAGGATAATAGTGATATGACTCGACAGCATATAGTATTTTTGACTGGCGCTGGTGTAAGCGTGGATAGCGGACTGAGCACGTTCCGTGGCAAGGATGGATTGTGGACGAATGAGGACTGGGCTTATCTGGCCAGTACGGAGGCGCTATACAATGACACTCAGAGGTGCCTGGACTTCTATAACTGGAGGCGCAAACAGCTTGCCGAGGTGGAGCCGAACGATGCTCACCGCATGATAGCAGAGCTGGAGAAAGAGCATGAGGTGACGGTTATCACACAGAATGTTGATAACCTGCATGAAAGGGCTGGATCGACACGGGTCATCCATCTGCATGGGGAACTGAGTAAGGTCTGCTCGATGGATAACCGCACGACTTGCGTGAAGGAATATCCGCTGACAACGCCCATCAGGGTGGGGGAAAAGGCAGAGGACGGTTCGCAACTGAGGCCCTATATCGTGATGTTTGGCGAGTATATCGATAGCATGAATGTTGCCATTGACATCGTGAGCAAGGCCGACATCTTCGTGGTCATCGGGACCTCGCAGAAGGTCTATCCTGCTGCAGGGTTCATCAACTACGCTCATCACGAGGTTCCCAAGTTCGTAATTGACCCAGGAGAGATGGAACAATGCACGCATTTGGGCTTCACCCACTTCAAAACCACAGCCACAGAGGGCATGAAAATGCTGCTGGAGGCATTCAAGGAATTGTAATTTATCGATATGGCATATACATACAAATATCCAAGACCGGCTGTTACAGCTGACTGTATCGTAATAACGAGGGAGGCAGAGCCAAAGGTGCTGCTTATCCAGCGGGGGAATCCACCATTCAAGGGTGCATGGGCATTCCCCGGCGGTTTCATGGACATGGATGAAACTACGGAACAGTGTGCTATCAGGGAGATGGAGGAAGAGACGGGACTTCGACTGTCGGATGTTCATCAGATTGGAGCATACTCCAAGGTTGATCGTGACCCAAGAGGGAGAACAATAACCGTCGCTTATCTGGCCATCATCGATGAACTTATTGCTGTCACTGGCCAAGATGATGCTGCCAAAGCTGAATGGTGGCCACTGTCGGATTTGCCACATTTGGCATTTGACCATTATGACATTATGCAGGATGCGATAAGAAAGATGCATTTGATAATGGAGTGTAGCGAAAAAAGGATTCAATAATCAAGAAACATCTAACCTCTGCCACAGTTTGGCGCACCCTTATCATACTTTTGCAGAAAAATCTTAGAAATATGGACAACGATAGAGGACAAAGTTTGATAACCAAGTACGTCTGGGTGATAGAGACTATCTATCGCAGACGTAAGATCTCGTTCAAAGAACTGAACGAGTTATGGCTTCGTGATGACATCAGCAGAGGAGTGGATATACCCAAACGTACCTTCGACAACTGGCGTTATGTTATCTGGGATATGTTTGGCATCAACATCGCCAATGAAGGACGTGGCGAGTACCGTTACTACATAGAGAACGAGGAGGACATCAGCAAGAATGGACTTCGTTCTTGGTTATACAATACTTTCTGTGTAAGCAATGCGTTGGCGAATAGCCAAAGCATTAAAGACCGTATCATTCTTGAATACGTGCCGTCTGGTCAGGACTACCTTCAACCCATCATTGAGGCCATGAAGGAAAACCGTGTGCTAAACATGACTTATCACAGTTATTGGAAGGACGAGGAAAACAACTTCGATGTGCAGCCGTATTGTGTGAAACTATTCCGGCAACGTTGGTACTTGGTGGCTCGAAGCACCTATTCATACTATTACGAGAAAGGACCTCGTATCTACGCACTCGACCGCATCAAATATCTTCATGCATCAGACGAAACATTCGTGATGCCCAAGGACTGGACTGCAGAGAAATTCTTTGATGGCTGCTTTGGTATCATTGCTGAACAGTCTGTTGAAATCCAACCTGTCAAATTGAAAGTTTCGGCAGGACAGGCCAACTACATCCGTGACCTGAAGATGCACGAGTCGCAGGAAGAGATAGAGCGCAACGAAGAATACAGCATCTTTACTTTCAACCTCCGTCCAGAGTTTGACTTCCAACAGGAACTGCTTTGGAATGGTGAAGACATGGAGGTACTTGAACCCAACTGGCTCCGCAAAGAGATTGCCGGTAAGATTAAGAGAATGTGGAACAAATACAAAGATGACCAAAAATGAAAGATTTTGCAGCTATAGATTTTGAAACGGCCAACAATGAGCGCAGCTCTGTTTGTTCTGTTGGAATTGTCATTGTTCGCAATGGCGAGATTGTAGATACGTTCTATTCTCTCATCCAGCCAGAGCCAAACTATTATAACTACTGGTGTTCTCAGGTTCATGGTCTCTGTCATGAAGATACTGACAATGCACCAGTATTCCCGAAAGTATGGGCGCAGATTGAACCTCTGATAGAGGGTTTACCACTCGTTGCCCATAACAAACCTTTTGATGAAGGCTGTCTTAAAGCCGTATTCCGTGTTTATCAGATGGACTATCCTGACTATGAGTTCTATGACACCCTATGCGTCTCACGACGAACACTCCCAGATTTAGAGAATCACCAGCTTCAGACAGTGGCTGCAGCCTGTGGTTATAAGTTGGAAGACCATCATCACGCACTCGCCGATGCAGAAGCATGTGCATGGATAGCAAGAGAAATTTTATAATATTAAATTTGAATCGTACGATTATGAAAATTGAAACAAAAGGTATATTTGAGGCTCTTCCCAATTGTTTGTCTCTCCAAGAAATAATAGAATATTTGGATTCGAGAAATTACGACGAAAGGAAAGCGAAAGAAGAATATCACGAAATGTATGAAGAAGGCTCTATAATTCTAAACAATAAGTTTAAAATAGAATGTGAAAGTAAGGACAGAGTTCAGATTAACTATACAGAATTTGAGAGATCTTCTATACTGTTAGATGACCGTATCGTTCATCAACCATCTTGGTTGATTGTACTTACAGCAACAAGAAATGATGTGTTGGTAAGTGGGACTGTCGTTTGTTATTTTCGTCAGAAAGATGAATTAGTATCTGACCCATACTTGGGACAAATTAAATGCAAACATTCAATCAAGAGAAAATATACTGGGGTAGTCCGTTGTCCATATACAGAATTAACGACTGATAAACTCGAGTCAATGTTAACTGAAAGTATCAGGAATATTAAATATATTATTGATGAAGTCCGATATGATGATGTAGATAACACTGATAACTCTAAAAACGCCATCCCAATCATCCTAAAGGATTAAATAGAATTAGATATGGGTACATTAATCCTTCGTTGAACTGGCAACACAGAATCATTTAATTACAAATCCTCCATACTATAGAAGATAATTGGAAAATCATATGAAGAATTTATCATATTCGTTACGGCAAATAGCATCCTGGACTTCTAACGATTCCGAAGTCTTGATTCCAGCATTACAGCGCGGGCTTGTATGGAAACCGCGTCAGGTTGAGCTTCTTTGGGACTCTATTCTTAGAGGGTTTCCAATAGGTTCTTTTATGCTATCAGACATTGTAAATAATGAAGGAGCAGGTAAATACTACCTTATGGATGGGCAACAGAGATACAATGCTATTAGTATAGGATTTAACACCGTTCCAGATTCAAGAGCCGTTTTGTGGATTGATCTTATACCCCCCACTATAAAGAGTTCGACACGCACATTCTGGGTTAAGGCCACAACTACACCGCACCCTTGGGGATTTAAGAATGACGATGATGCGAATCGACTGAATACAGCAGAAAAAAGAAACGCATTGAATGTGTTTAACTTAAAAGGAAACATCTATAATGACCATTTCTCTTTGACTGAAACATGGCCAGTCGAGGCAAATCTTCCAATTCCGTTGTTTTGTCTATTGGAGGCTGCGGAGAAAAGTAATGATGAAAATACGTTTGTCAACGAAACACTGGCGAATTTCAATTCTACGGATTTCTCCTTCCGAAAATTCTTCAACGAGAAATTTAAGCAGTCTGATATTGCCTTGGATTATTTGCGAGCCACTTTATTCCCAGCTTTAAAGGCTTTGAAGGATTACACTATTACCTGTAACCACCTTCCAAAAGAGGTGATGGAGACAGAGACCACAGAAGATTCTGCAGCTCAAACAACTTTGGAGGTGCTATTCACTCGTCTAAATACTGGTGGTACGGCAATTTCAAGAGATGACCTAAATTATTCTGCAATTAAAGCATACTGGCCATCCATCAAAGATGTAAACGATGCATTGGCGGAGAAATACATGAATCCAGCCAAGTTAGTGATGCTTGCATTCCGTCTTGCATTGACCTCTGATGAGGACAAAAACTTTAAAAACGAAATGACCATCAAGCAAATCCGAAGTGCTGCAAAGAAACCAGAAGAAAAGGAAAAAATAGAAGCTTTGTATAAGGATAATCATTTAGAGATTATACTTGACAAAGTTGACGAATGGTTAGGAGTAAAAGAAGAAACAGATCTTCGTACACCAAGTATCTTGCGGACAATAATAGCTCGAAACTCGCCTGATGTTTATTTGTTGCTCATGTATCTCGCCTGCAAAGATGCGAAATCTCCTATAAATCTAACTATTCAGGAGATAAGAGCACTCGCCTTTTTGCTTCATTGGTTCGGAAACGACAAAAAGAGTTGTGCACAAGAGATGTTTTATCGATGCAAAAAAGGTATTAACCGACAGAATATCTTAAGGGGTATTTCAAGATTGATGCACGATTGTCAACTCCTTCATGTTTACACTCCTACGGAAGTACAACAATTCTTTGTAATAGAAGAATCCAGAAACTGGAGGTTATGGAAAAGTCTATCAGCTCCAAGTCGAAATTTTTTCGATAGAACTTTCTGGTATGGCACAGCAGAGGCAAAACAAATTCTATTATATGCGGAAAGGCAGTATATAAATACTCACTTCCGCAATTATGACCCTGCTCGTCAAGATATGTGGGCTGAAGAAAACCGCCCTTGGGACTTTGATCATATAGTTCCTCAGGAATGGATTGGAAATAAACGTGGAGATTTTCGTGAATATACTAAGGATTGGCTATGGAGCATTGGGAATATGGCGGCGATTTCTTTTGAAGCAAATAGAAGTAAGAGCAATTCCAGCCAATACTCTGAATACCATGAGAATAAAGAGTCACTTCATTATCTACAAAATATAGAGTCGATTAAATCTGATATAACTTACAATCAGCATCAGAGTGTCAATTTTGCGAAAATAACTTTTGAAAGGTATTGTATGATTTATACTGCTGCATATTCAGTGATACAGCCATTAGTCGAAGAAGTTGTACTTTCAGATACTTTACAAAAAAGAAAAGAGCTAATTCAAGCAATTACAAAAGAACTACCTGAAGCAAGAGCTCACTTTGCTGCAAATGATGGAAACGATTATTGGATAGAACGGGAACAGGATTGGGCCAGAGAATGGATTGGTACTGGCGTTGTAATTGGGGACTTTATGGTTTGTTATGAATGGCATGGCGTCATTGATAATGGTTTCGTAAAGAATGCTGAAGTAGGTATTCGAAAAGCCCCCGGCACACAGGTGACTCGTGAGAATCAACGCATGTTCAATGGCGATGATGCAGATTCTATGGAATTGAATGATTGGTGGTACGATTGTAAATTTGATTTTCAGAGTCTTGATGCAAATGTTGTTATCGAGGAAATGAAATCATACATGAATAAGATACGACAAGTCGTAAAAATGTAATTCGAAATAGATTATTAACTCAATAAAACAAATAATTATGGCATTATTTAAGGTATCTATTAAGCAGTCGGGTCAATACAATGGCTGCAAAGTTGAAAAAGGAATGGAAGTTGAAGTTCCTTACAATGGTTTTGCCCACAATTTGGCAGGCACAGTGCAAGGACAAGATCTTATTGTTACAGCTTTTCAACGCAAGTATGGATTGAACATAAAACCCATCATGGGAGTATGGAGTTCCTATCTTGATATTAAACAAATATAAACATTATGCTCACCTAAATTTCCAACAACAACCTCAACAAAGAATACATAGGTCCAATTAGCATAATTATTTATTATTTTCATAGACCCCTGCCACCAGTTGGCAGGGGTCTATATTTTCTTTGCACAAAAAAAAGAAT
>JAEEGJ010018137.1_pt1 | contig 15765 bp, 8 predicted proteins | sample 8958761 | NCBI WGS metagenome assembly JAEEGJ01 (sample SAMN16246546, study PRJNA631951) | gut metagenome | biome: gut microbiome; feature: rumen; material: RS-attached | host: Bos | place: Iran: Karaj | collected 2018-10
TCATAAACTTTTCTGACATAAGAAGATAGATATTCTTTTCTTCAGAAGAGTAATCCTTATTAGTCATAATTGACTTCCAGATTGGATCAAGGATTGTACGTCTTGTATTCTGAATTGTATTTTCCTTATTCTGCAGAATTGAACGCAGCTGGCGCTCAGACATATTTGTTCTTTCATCAATAAGATGAGAAGGATTGGCACGGTTATGCTTTCTTACACATTCACACTGAATAAGTGCAGAATATACGTCACGATCAAACTGCTTATAAAGAAGTGAATATACGATTACCTTTGACAAATCCATTACTTCCTGGCGGGAAGAAACGAATTCTGACATAGAAATTTCGATTTTAGAAATATAATCAAGGAGAATCATGCTCTGAATCGACTGTGGAGAGAACTTATCCAGAGAGATTCCGTATTCTTCGATATTATCTGCAAGTCGGAAACGCAAGAGCTTTTTGTTATGACTTATGAAATTAGAAGCACCATCTTCGGTTAATACAACTTTTAGTGGCAGTTCCAATATGAATTTCTTATCTGATCCCATACACCCTGCTATATGCAAATCTTTTTTATATTTTTATCTATTATACACGATAGGACTTGCATTGTAAACAATAAAAATTTAAACTGAAGGAGATGAAAACACGGCGCATTCTTTGCTACATCCTGATTTTTCTTTTCTGCTCCATTGCAAGTGCACAAAATAAAGGTCCATCGGGTATAGAATTATGCAGTGAGGTTCATTCCTTCCTCAAAAAAAATGGCTTTTCACCTTATTCACAAAGTCTTGTAATTTCCGGTGAAAATACATTTCCTTATAATATTATCGTCACATTTCCCGCAGAACAGAACACTTCTCCCGAAAATTTACTGCTGGTTTTCTTTCAGGAAGATGTTCCGGATAATAAAGAGCTTATAAAGCAGTGTCTTAAAGAAATCAGGGAAGGAAAATACCCGTTTACCGTTACGGCGCTGTTTGCTTACGGTGAAAAGCAGAAATTTGAAAAACCAGATATGATTTACGGCACCAGGGTTTATCTTGAAAGTCTGAATACTAATCTTTCCTATAGTGCGGTCATTCTTGACCTTGAAAGCGAAGAAAATGAGATTGAAACAACAGCCTCTGGCCTTTCATCACCTCCACTGCTTATAAAAAACTCACTGAATCTATATAAAAACTATGGAATCGGCGATAAACTCCCTGTTTTTATATTAAGCCAGTCATCTTCTTATAAATTTATTTCCAGCCCTATTCTTGGAAGATTTTTTGATTATGAAATTCCAGCTATTAAACTGTCTCTTGGAGCAATTCCAAAAGAACAGAAAGACAAAACCGCCTGTGATGTCATTACTGATTTTGTAAATTTATTTTCAAACATCACTGATAACAGCTGGGAACATCACTTCTTAATTATCAGTCTTTTCGGGCACTATTATCTGATTTCCGAAAGAATGATTCTTCGCATTGTAACTCCTACTATTTTTATATGGATTATTTTTATTTTCCTGCTTATTTTTGTAAACCGGAGATTAAAAAAACATACCTGGTATACAGTTGGTGATATCTGGTGGTCAGTTCCACTCACCTATGTTGTTTTAGTAGTAGTTTTCTTTATATCAGGATATTTCTATAAAAATCTTTTCCCACATGCTTCTTATGCAGGAAAAATCTATGGTCAATTGATTCTTCAGATTATTGTTTCTCTGTTTATTATTCTTTCAATGTATCTGCTTATTTTAACCCGTAATTTTACTTTTAATGAGCGTTCAATTGATTACCTGCTGGTTATAAGCTGCTTTATCAATCAGTCAATCTTTATTCTTGCTGATATTTCACTTAGTCCGATTTTTATTGCTATCTGTCTGCTTTCGCTTCTGGCTTTGTACGTCAAAAACAATTATCTTCATATAGCAGTCTTTATTCTGATGATTGCTCCTCTTATTCCTTACTGTCACAGAATGATTACAGCCAGTAATCTGCGCGAACTTTCAGAATTTATTACCAGAAATCCAAAAGTAAATATTGTTATTCCGTTTGTATTATATCCTGTTTATATAGTTCTCTTCAGAATTATTGCATCTGTCCGTACAAACCGTCAGAAAATACGTTTTATGGCTATTTCTACAGCAATTGCCTTTATGCTTGTCAGTACAGCTCTTATCTTACTGGGTGTATTCCGAACTTCCAGCCTTAATAAACAGCAGATAACTCAACCTGATATCAGTATCAGCCCGCTTGGTAATGAACTTATCGAAATTTCTGTTGATGACAATATGATTTTTGAAGATACTATCCGTACACTGGATATAAATCTTAAAGAAAAATGCATTTTGTGTGATGTTCTGATTACAACAGAATATCTTAATCCGGTGCTTTATTCTGATAATGATTATTCTAATCCTTCATTAAATACAGTACGTTTCCGTATTCCGGATTATCCGCCTGAAAAAATGACTTTCAGTTACGGAGCTGCAAAAACTCCTTGCAGAATTACTGTATCAGCAGTTATTGAAGGTACTGATGACGACAATTATTATTTTATCAGTAAATCTCTTGCTATTGGAGATATCTGATGCAGAATATCCTTCACTGGTATCTTCATGTAGATCTGGACGCTTTCTTTGCCTCTGTTGAGCAGCTTGATAATCCTGAATTAAGAGGAAAACCTGTAATTGTAGGCGGAAAACCAGAAGACCGGCGAAGTGTTGTTTCAACTGCATCTTATGAGGCACGGGCATTTGGAGTTCATTCTGCAATGCCAACATTCCAGGCTTATAAGCTTTGTCCACAGGGCATTTTTGTACATGGAAGAATGCACCGCTATGCAGAACTTTCCCATCAAATCATGAATATATTCCGTGATTATTCACCTGATGTAGATCAGATGTCCATTGATGAAGCATTTGTAGACCTTACCGGAACAGAAAAGCTTTTTGGACCCCCGGAAGAAACAGCAAGAAAAATAAAAGCACGTGTAAAAGAAGAAACTGGACTTACAGTATCAATCGGACTTGCAACAACAAAATATCTTGCAAAAATTGCTTCGGGGCTTTCCAAACCGGACGGTTTTTATGTTATCAAGCCGGGAACAGAAGAAGCTTTTATGCTGAATCTTCCGCTTAATAAAGTCTGGGGACTTGGTCCAAAATCTCTTGAACTGCTTCGAAGCAAAGGTTTAACTTCTACACGTGATATTTATGAAAGAGATTATAACTCTCTTGAATTTCTTTTCGGCAAAAACATGGCAGGCTTTCTGTATAACGTAGTCAGGGGCGGAGAAAAAGAATCCTTTTCACGAGAAGCAAAATCACATTCAATCAGTGCAGAAACAACCTTTCCATTTGATCTTACCGATATTTATACGATAGAAACCGAATTGCTGGAACTTGCTCACGGCGTTTTTTTCCGACTGCTAAAGGAAGAAAGCTTTTCAAGAACAGCATTTGTAAAGATTCGTTATGATGATTTTTCAACTTCAACAGTCCAGGAAACAATTGAAAGAAATATCATTACTCTCGATTCCTTTTTTGAAATAATCAAAAGACTTTTTGAAAAACGCTATGAAAACGGACGAGGTATAAGACTTCTTGGTGTAGGCTTTGAAAACATCACAAAAGAAGAAAAGCCTTATCAGCAGGATTTATTTGATACCAATAATGACAAAAAAAAGCAGGCTGTTGAAAAAGCAATTCTGAATCTGTCTAAAAAACATCCGGAAATTAAAGTAAGTAAAGCAAGAACTCTAAAAGCTGTTCTCGTTGCCTTTTTACTTGCTGCAATTCCTTCTAAAATGCAGGCAGAACAGCCGGTTTATCTTTTTGATTATGAATTAAACGACAATAATCATGTTGATTTTTCTGTAAGCGGACTTTGGAAAATGGAGTTTACAGGTGGTCTGGATATCACTTTTGGAAACGATACGCTTACAGCCTTTTCTCCTTCCGTACCGGTTTTTACTCAGGAAACTGATATTTCTGCACTTTTAATGCTTAATAATCACTGGTATTTTGAAGCAGCCTTTGCAGACGAATTTACAAAAAATACCTTTGCCTTTGGCTATAAAGGAGATGGTCTGATCCGTCACTTCAGGCTTGCAAACCGCGGAATAACAATGAATGAAGGCTATTCTGCAGAGCACTTTGGTTATTCACTCCGCGGAGGAAATAATCAGGCTCCGGGAATCTCACTTCAGCTTGTTTCTCCTTCAGAAAAAATAAAAGCAGATTTTCTTTTACGATATGATATGACAGAAACCAAAAGTCAGATTTATTACGGAATGAATAAGGTTTCTGATGTAAAAATCCGCGCAGAAGATTTTGCTTATGGACGGGAATTTCATTTCCCTTCAGAATCATCACAAAAGCTTTTTGAAATTCAAAACGTTTATCTTGAAGTAAAAGGCGGCTCTTATACAGATGACCGTGGAATAAAATATCGTAAACTCCGCACAGATGAATATAGTATTGTCCAGACAAGCGGTTCTAATAGTGAACCAAGACTTTATATTTCACAGGAAGCTGAAAGCGGTAAAAATGCAAACGGAGAAATTCCAAGTATTCTTATAACATTTGATTTTTCACAGAATGCTTCAGCAATAATTTCAGATGCAGGCAGCTGGAACAATGAATCAAGTTTTCTCGGTCAGATTCAAAAAACTCTGGGAAACGGCGGTGAGTTTAAGCTTGAAGAATATGATTATGAAATGCTTACCGCCATTGAAGGAGAACCTGCCCTTATCATTCAAAACTATGAAGGTTTTTCTCCATTTCTCTGCCCTTCTATTTATAACAGAGGAACAAAAGATGCAGCAGATTTTCTTGTAATAGCAGATAAATCAGAAATGCCTGTTGCAAAATTTCAAGCCTTTGAAGCAGATGAACTTTATACAAGATTATATGAAAACTTTTTTGATACCAAACAGAGCAGCATAAGAGTAGCAAACAAGGAGACTCCGCAAAGTGTTTATCCGTTTGCAGAAGACTGCCCTGAAATATATCTGGGATTTCCCCAGAAAACCGACCTTGCAATCAGAGCCAGAACCTACAGCCCTGTAACAGAAATTCAGATTTCAAAAAAAGCAGCAGCTGGAACAGTACAGGTTTATAAAAACGGAAATCTTTTAACAGGAACAGTTTTTAATGAGAACACCGGAGTTCTTGAATTAAATCAGGCAGTTTCAGAAACAGACCAATTGTTAATAACCTGGCAGGAAGAAAACTCAGATTTTACAAGCGGAGCGGTATCTGCAGCTGCAGGCCTTAAAATTGATTTTCTTCCGGAGCTTACTGGTGATATAGCACTTACAACAAGAATTCCTGTTTATAAAAAAAATACATTTATAGAAAATGGAACTCAAAAAAGCAGCTTTACTGCACTTACAACCGGAATAACTTATGATAAAAACGGACTTATTCTTAAAGAAAAAGCCGCCATATCCTTATTGAATGATAATACTGCAGAAGGTCTTTTACTTTATTCGTGGGAAGATATCTGGGAAGATTATCAGGATGAAAAAGAAAGTTCTCCAGATGCAAAAATCCTGGAACCACAGAAAACTTCGTCAGTAAGCTTTACTGAACAGGATTTTTCAGCCTATCAAAACATCAATATAGAATTTGAATTCAAAAATGAAAATGCCACAGGTTTTACAGGGCCAATCCTTTTTATAATAGATCAGGATACAGGTACAAAAGATACAGGAGACACAGCAGTTTATCTTGAAATTAAAAATGCATATACGCTGTTTCAAGATAAAAGTTCTCACACAATTAAAATTCAGACAGATGGAACTGAAGTTCTTTTTGATGGAAATAAACTCTCAGAAGATATCTATACTCTGAAACTTACAAAGGAAATCATACCATCCAGAATCAGTATTGAAGCCGAAGGTATACAATCAGTTTCTGGAGAACAGCAGTTTTTTATAACTAAAGTCAGCTTTAATGATGCTCTAAATTATGGTACTGCAAGAAATTATATTTCTGCAGAATATAAAAAAGAAGGCAATCTGATTACAATAAAAGACTACGAACTATTAAAAGATTTATATATTTCGGCAGAATCCGATCAGGGAAGCGGAAACTTTACAGAACCAGATCCGTTTATCAGTATTAAAACAAAAGGAAGTGCAAACCTTAGCGGATTAAAACTTTCTGCAGATGCAGCCGTACAGAATGTACTCGACAGCCCTAAACTCTCAGAAGCCGGTCATAGTATAAAAACAGACAATAATTTATTTATCTTTAAGCTTTTTTCAGTAGAAGATACATACCGCTACAGGCCTGCTGTAAATGAACTTAGAAAAGAAAACGCATTTGCTATAGATTTTACACCTTTGAAGATTCCTGTAAAAACAGCCCTTAAAACTTCCGCGGTAGATTCAGCATATCAGGGAAAACAAAATGCAGAAATTACTGCTGCATATAATCAGAAAATTTCTGATTCAGAAATTGGAATCAATGCTAAAGTTTCCGTCTCACAAAAAAATCCCGGTTCCACACCTCTGGACGCCCTCGCCTCATACAGTAAGAGCTGGCTGAACATTTCCGCACTTGAATATTCACTGGGAAAAGAAAATGCAGTTCTCAGAAATTCCCTCTGGTCTGCAAATATTTCCGGCATAATTCCCATACAACTGAAAGACAGTCTTATTACATTAAAACCAAAGCTGATTTATGAACTGTCAGACACATATCAGCTGGAAATGCTGGAAAGTGAGGAAAACAATAATACTGTGTTTGCGGACAAAGAACACCTTGCACTTCATTTTCCGTTTACAAAAGATAAAAATTATATAAACTTTGAAATCTCAAGAACAGGCGGTGGAATTCAAAAAATTAAAAACGGCGGAAATTATAAAACAGATAATCAGCTGCTTTTCTCACTTCAAAATGAACGAGACTGGTTTTATACAAGCATTCCTTTTTATGAATTATTCGATCAGAATCTGAAAGATAAACTTTCTTACGACTCAAGTTATGCTGCAAAATATGAAGGAAACTTCCGCAGAAATCTTTATAATTCCAAAAAGGATTTATATATACCGTCAGCATTAACCCTAGCCCTTACCCGAGAAATCAGTATACAACAACCGGTAAAAGATCTTTATCAGATTAAGCTTGTTCTAACAAATAATTCTGTAAATAATTTTGGAAGAAACAGTTTAAATAAGACTTTCAACTGGTTTAATCAGGAAGAGCTTACAACCAGCATTTCCGCAATTATGAAAATCCCTGCTACAGACGCTTCAAACTTTAAGATAAACATACAGGCCTATGCACAGCTGCTTTTATTTATTTCAGAAAAAAAAGTATTAAACGAACAGTTTAATTTCTCAATTGAAGATACAGCAAATTGGGATGTAAAGGATTCTCTTTCTTATTCAAGGCCATCCAAGACAAGTCTTATAACAACTCTAGCTCAATATCTTGTTCCACAGGCAAAACAAACTGATTATTCGATTTCCCGAAAAGACAGTATTTCTGCAGAAATTGGAAAGAATGAAGATATTCTGAAGCAGACCTATTCAATCAATCATACAGTTGGAATTGATTTCCTTGATTACTACAATGTTTATGCAGGAATAGATGGCAAATTGATTTTTAACCAGAACCTCGCTCACAGATTTAATTTGAGTTTAACGCTTGGTGCAAAAGCCGAGTTCTAGTTTTTCATTATAAACTTAATGATTATTGCAGAGGTGCAAAATATCCGGTTTCATCTCTTCCACTACGGTTCAAAAGATAAACTTCTGATTCAAGAGGAAGATAATTTGTTCCAAAGTTTGTAGACATTGCAGATGTAAATGACAACTGATAGATTCCCTGAGGAAGTTCAATAATATCCTTTACAACATCACTTAAGCCCTGAGGACGGAAAACGTAATAAGTGTTTCCCGAAGTACTTTCAGCAACATATGAAAGTTCATCTCCCAGAGCCCCCTGGTCCAGCTGAATAACAGATAAAGAAATAGAATTGTTATTCATGTAAGAAGAAAGCTCTGCAAGATTATATTTTTCAAAGGTAAGAGAATTAGCCGCGCCTGCAGTAATCAAAACAATGCCTCGTTTTTTTGCTGCATTTATCAGATCATTAGAAGCAAGGCGTAAAGCAAGATCACAGGCAGCAGATTTTGTCTGCTTTGTTTTTAAGGCTTCTAGACTGAAATCCCCAAGCAAATCAGGTCTACCCACATATTCAACCGCAGGGATCGCTCCGGCCGCAACAATTCTCAGCGTACCGATTCCATTCATCGAGGCGGCGACCTCTTTTACACTGCTTTCGATCTCACGGGCATATTCAGCAGAGTTTATTGAACGGTCTATAATAATAGTAATGTCGGAATCTGTGTTATTGGAAGCCGCGCCCAGAAGCTTAAGCTTTGAAACCGGCCGCATATTTTCTGTGAGGTAAAAATTTTCTTCCTGCAGACCAACTACAGGCTGACGATGTCTGTTTTCTACACGCAATTCAACAGTTACATTAGGGAACTTTGAAGCATCAATCTGTTCAATCTGAACAAATAAACCGCCGACAAGTTCCTGAACCTTAGACATTACATAAACTTCATTTGCAGTAAAATCACTTACAATTACATTTCCATTTACATCCGGACTTGCAGAAGTTACACGAGATGGAGCATTACCAGTGCGTACATATTCAAAAATTGCACCTGAATCTGAATCAACAGAAACCACTCTGTTTGAATCACAGACAATAAGACTGCCGTTCCAGTATTTTATTGCTTCAGGCTTCTTAAAAGTTCCTTTTTCAACGAGCTCACGGATAAAGTTACCTGCACGGTCAAACTCATAAATACTTCCAGTCTGATCATCAGCAACAAAGACGCTCTCATCAATTACAGCAATTCCGGTAGGTCCTTTAAGCCCTGCGAAATCACCAGATTTTTTTCCAAAGAAAAATACCGGCTCTCCATCCTTATCAAAAACATCAATGCGGCGGTTACCGTAATCAGTTACATAAATACGTTCCAGATAATCCTGAGCCAGATACAAAGGTCCTACAACCTGACCTGTTCCGCGCCCCTTAGAACCAATATATTTTTCAAAACGACCTTTAGAGTTTAATAATGCAAGTCTGTCACCAGCCTGTTCACAAACCAGCAGATTTCCATCATGCAGGCGGATTATATCACTCGGCCGGTCGAAACCATTTACAGGTCCTTCAATTCTGTTTACAACCTTACCATTCTGATTCAGAAGAATAACTTCATTTGTGTTATAGGCTGCAACCCACATTGTTCCGTCATAATTTGGCTGAACAGAAACCGGTCCGCTGAAAATCAGATTACCCTTAAACTCTCCTGGAAATGCTCCTGCTTCAGAAAAACGCATAAGCTTATCTGTAGAGTCTCCGGTAACACGACGTTCCCGTACAATTTCTATTTTATTTTCAAGAAGAAGTCCGCCATATCCGTTTTCGCTGGCATTATTCCAGTAACTTAAAGCAGAACCTTCAAGACCTGCCTTATAATATGCTTTTCCAAGCCAGTCCAGAATAAGGTTATCATCAGGAAGATATGCAAGTGCTTTTTCAAACTGAACGATTGCTTCATTAAAGGCTCCTTTATAGTAAGCCTGTACACCGCGCCTGAATTCCTCAGAAGCAAAACCTTCGTTACCGGTTCTTATTCTGTCTTCTGGTACACGGAATCCTGCATCATCAGTTGTTACCTGAGCAAATAGAGCTAATCCTGAGAATAAAACGGAAATGATTATAGCGGCACTTTTTTTCATCGGCTAATGACCTGCCTTAAGTCTTACAGACTTTATATGCTCTGTAATTTCTACATTCATTTTATCAATATCTTCAGCCTGCTGCAGATATTGAAGAGCATCTTTATATAATCCAAGCTTATAATATACCCAGCCAAGTGAATCCAGACATGCAGCTGATTTTGGAGCTGATTTTACTGCCTGCTTACAAAGAGAAAGAGCTCTTGTTAAATCCTTTTCCTGGCAGGCAAGAACATAGCCAAGTCCATTCAAAGATGAAACATTTTCAGGATCTTCTCTAAGAGATTTTTCATAGTAATTCAGACAACGCTCTGTATCATTCTGTTCCCATGCAACAAAAGCAATTGCTGCATATACAGAGGCTGTCATATAACCTGTTTCTAAAAGCTTATTCAATTCAAAATCTGCAAGACGCTTTCTGCCTGAAAGTGCATAAATTACAGCAAGAAGAAAACGACACTGAAGAGTTCTCTCTAAGTTTCCGCCCGAAGTTACTACCTGTTCAAGAAACAAAAGGGCATCATCATAACGTTCAAGTTTAGTATAACAAAGACCAAGATAATAAGAGACTTCAATTTTATCTGCAGGTGAATCGGTTGGTAAGCCTAAGAAGAAAGCAAGAGCCTTATCGTATTTTTTTTGAGTATAAAGGACTTTACCTTCATTTAAAATATTATTGTTCTGCAATTTCCCCACCCTTTTACTTATTATACTATTTTACAACTTAAATTGCATACCGTCCACTATTTCTGTCGCTAAAGGGTCTGCATAAACCCTGGATATTGCAATAAAGCCCTCTTTTACTGCATAAGCATCGCAGTTTTCATTATGTTTAGGAACAGCTCCTCCTATAACATAAGAAACAGGCATTTCGCCATCTCCTTTTTCTACATGGAGTGAATCTCCATAATTACGGATACAAAGATCCTTACAATATTTTACGCCTTTATATGAATCCAGAGAGCCTGCATTTACATTTACAAAAATACGGGGAGGTTCAATGCTTGCAAGTGCAGCTAACTCCTTTAAGTTTTTTGCAGCAAAATCAGCAAGAGCTTCATATTTCATATTATTAACGTGTTCTTCATCCCAGATTTCCGGGTTAACACTTAATGCAATTGCAGGGACACCATTTAAAACTGCCTGACGAGCCGCGCCGCAGGTTCCTGAATATATAATATCAGTTCCCATATTGGCGCCTTCATTTATACCGGATATTACAAGATCAAACTTAAAATCAAAAAAATCACTTATAAGCCCAAGACAGGCACAGTCTACTGGGAATCCGGAAATAGCCCACTGATTCTTTTTATGTTCTTTAATCGTATAACCTTTAAACATGGTTATATGATGAGAAACAGCAGAACGGTTTGAATCAGGTGCAATTACATAAACTTCGTTTTCACAATCCTGAATCAGTCTGTTATAAAGAATCTGTATTCCCTTTGCCTGTATTCCGTCATCATTAGCAAGAAGAATCTTCATAAACTATTACCTGCTAATCCCGAACGATTGAAGCACCATCTGCTGGTTCAACTTCATATACATCCGGATGGAAACCGAAAATCTTTTCAAACTCTGTAATCTTTGCCTTAAAGTTTTCTACGTCGCCTTCACGCATGATTGCATAAAGACAGCGTCCAAAGCCTTTTCCTGTAATACGACCGCAGGTTACCGGGTTACGAACAAAGTCCAGATTAGGTTCAAGCTCATTTACGCGCTTCAAAATCCAGTCAATTTCAGGACATGAAATATTAAACATATCGCGCATTGTTTCATGGCTGTGGTTTACTGAGCGTGCAAACTTAAAGAAGTCGCCTTTTTCAATTCCTTCACGGGCATCAAGAATATCATTATGCTCATAAAGAACAGAAAGCAGCTTACGTCTTACGTCTTCGCTTACAACAGAAAGCTGTTCATTGATATCTGTAACATCATCAATGTAGCGCCAGCCACCATAAACATTAGGCTTACGCTCCCTCATATCACCCATAATAAGCGCATACTGAGGTTCATGGAGTGTTTCTTCATTCCAGACTGAAACACGAGGTACCTTTGTATCTACAAGAAGAACCTTTTTATCTTCAAAATTGAAAGGAACATAGTCCCAGGTGTTTTTGAAGTGATCTGTAATTATGATATTGTTTTTCTTGGAAAAAAGTGCTGCAAAGTTATCTGCGATGTAGTTGTTATTCTGAAGGAAACGGCGGTTACCGCGTTCAATGACTTGAAGGAGCTCTGAATCTGAGCAGTTAAGATTAAAAAGATGTTTGATTGCAACGGCTGTTGCGGCTTTTGCAGCTGTCGTTATTCCGAAGCCGGCAGAAGGAATTATTTCGCTGTAGATAGTGATATTCATACCGCCCAGCGAAAAACCACCGGAAGTAAAACCGTAGACAACTGCTTTTGCCGCATTAGCCCACCGGTCTTCCTTCTTAAGCTTTAAGGACGTTATGCTTGCTTTTTTCCTTTCATTAAGCTGATGGAAGTAGAACTTAATGGAAGTATCATCACGTTTCGAAATTGCAACATAGACGGGCAGATTTACTGCCATCGACATTGTTTTATCTTTGAAGAACCAGGAATGTTCACCTATCAGGTGAAATCGGCCTGGAGCTTTTGCAACGGCGTCGGGTTTAGTGCCATACTCCAATTCGTGTGCATCATTAACTGCTTTCATTTATTGGACCCTCCCTTTATTAATTCCCCTATTTTTACTTGAAATATTTCAATGTATATTGTTAAAATAATAATATAATGGAATTGATTTTACAAGTTATTTTTTCTTCAGTTTTCTCTGGATTGATGTTATCAGCAGCTATACCAAACGAATTCTACCTTTTCGGCTGTCCTGTATACACACTTCTGGCTTTCATTCCATTATACCTGATTTACAACAAAATCAAGGATTTCAAAACTGCCTTTCTGGCATTCTTTATTCAAACGCTTACTACACATCTGATTTCAAGCTTCTGGCTGGCCTTTTTTAAGGATTTTGCAATCTTTACACTGGGAGCCTCAGCTTTGGGAACTGCCGTCATTGGCGGCGCTTTCGGACTTTTTTTCTACATTCCCTATTATACTTCTAATTGTCAGAACAAACTGAATGAATATTCACTGGAAAACTACGCCAATCACGGATATTTATTCCGTATTGTCAGAAATACACCTCTGTTCCGTATTTTGTACTTTGCCAGTATTTATACTCTGTATGAATGGGCAAAATCGGTAGGTTTTCTTGGATATCCATGGGGAACGGTTTCTTCTGCAATGTATAAGTGGCCGATTATAATGCAGACGGCCTCTATTACGGGAACTTACGGCATTACGTTTACGACTGTCCTGTTTAATGCGATTGCAGCAGAAGCCTTTATGCTTTATTACGGAGATTCTTCACTGAATAAGGAAAAAGCCGCCCAAACCTTACAAGTTTCAAAGCTTTTTGGAGTGCTTTTACTGCTCATGCTGATTCATGGAATTATTCAGTATGACTTACCTAGAAAACCTGTCAAAGAGCTTACAGCAATTACTGTACAGCAAAACAGTGACCCCTGGAAGGAAGAGTCCGATAAAAGCTCTATTCTGAACTCACAAAGACTGACTAAAGATAAAATTGCTGAACTTGAACTTCAGGGGCGTAAGGCTGATCTTGTTGTCTGGAGTGAAGGTTGTCTCCAGCGGGCTTTCCCTGCTTCGGAAAAATATTATTCCTGGTATCCTTCGGAAAAACCGCTTGCGGATTTTGTAAAAGAAATAAATGTTCCATGCATTTTCGGTGGATCTGTTGTAAAAACTCAGAAAATTACTGAGCGGGGTAAGCAGCGCGAACGCAAGGAATATTATAATTCGGCGCTGCTTTATGACGCGGACGGTCATTACCGTGGATATTATGCTAAAAACCATCTGGTTCCTTTTGCAGAGGTGCTTCCTTTTATGGAATTTCCTCCAGTTCATGCTTTTATGCAGAAAGTAGTTGGTATTTCTGCAGGATGGACACCAGGAAATCAGTACGTATATTTTGATGTTCCATGTCGAATTACACAAAACTTTAAGTTACCGGCTGTAAAAGATATTGATTTGACAAAATCTTATGAACAACAGCATCTGGAAGAAAGCAAGCCTTACACAACACGTATTGCCTGTCCTATATGTTTTGATGATGCTTTTACAGATATAATGCGCCCTCTATTTTTGAATGGAACAGAGCTCTTTATTAACATTACAGACGATTCATGGTCACGAAAGGATTCAAGCGAATTACAACACTTTGTAATTGCTTCCTACAGGGCTATTGAATACCGGACAACTCTCGTACGCTCTTCAAATGCAGGCTATTCTGTAGTTGTTGATCCTTCGGGAAAAATTATTGCAGACCTTCCTCTTTTTGAAGATGCCGCCCTTTCCTGTGATATTCCGGTTTATAAACGTACAATGACAACTTATGCAAGATTCGGAAACTGGCTTCCTTATCTTTGTATTATCATTTTCTTCAGCTGTGCTATATGGTCTTACTTTGATTTTGTGCCTTATGATTATATTCCAAGCGAAAGAAAATCCAAAAAAGACAAGAAAAAAAAGAAAAAGAATTCTAAAAATAAAAAATAGTCAATAGCATCGGCCTGTTTTTTCGAGACAAGCATAAAAAAAATATTTGTCAAGCAAAAAAGTTTAAAATAAATTCACGAATTTTTCAAAAATTCTCTTGTCTATCCATATCTAGTGTACTATGATGTTATTATCAAAACAAAGACGCTAGAAAACAAAAACGTGAGAGGAAACAATGCGCTGCCCCTATTGTGGTAACATTGAGGACAAAGTCCTTGAGTCAAGAACAATGGTAAATGGAGAAAGCATCAGAAGAAGACGTGAATGTCTCTCCTGCGGCTATCGTTTTACCAGCTATGAACGTATTGACGAAAAGCCCTTTATGGTTATCAAACGCGACGGACGCCGCCAGCCTTTTGACCGCTTAAAGCTTGAAAAAGGTATTGAACGGGCTCTCGAAAAACGTCCTGTTGCAACCTCTATGGTAGAACAGCTATCCAATGACATTGAAGATCTCGCAATTAAAAAAGGTCGTGAAAACCGTGAAATTTCTACGTCCGAGCTGGGAGAGTTAGTACTAGAAAAATTGTATGACATCGACAAGGTTGCCTACATCCGTTTTGCATCTGTCTACCGGCACTTTGAAAATCTCGATGAATTCATTACTGAAGTAAAGAACATAGAAAAGAGGGGAAAATCAAAATGAGTGATCAATCAATCTTCCCGGAATGGAGAAGCTTCCTGGGAAACAGTTCCGATTCGGAAACAAAAGGATTTCTTAAGTCTGTAGTAAAGCGTTCTGGTGAAATCGCTGACTACGACAGAAGTAAAATCGAAGCTGCTATCGGAAAAGCTATTGAAGCTGTAGAAAAGAGAAAGGATCCGGACAGAGCATCACAGCTTACAGACAAGGTAGAAGAAAAGCTCCGTCTTGAACTTGCCGGAAACCGTGCACACTCTATTCCTGCTATCGAAGAGATTCAGGATATCGTAGAAAGTGTTCTCATCGAAAACAAAGAAGTTGAAGTTGCTAAGGCTTACATTCTTTACCGTGCCCGCCACGAAGCAATGCGCGACGCTAAGAGCCTTATGATCGACATCAACAAGACAATGGACGGTTACCTTGCTCAGAGCGACTGGCGTGTAAACGAAAACGCAAACGTAAACTTCTCACTTGGTGGACTTATTCTCCACAACTCGGGAACAATTACAGCCAACTACTGGCTTAACAATATTTACTCAAAAGAGATTGCAGAAGCACATAAAACAGCCGCATTCCACATTCACGACCTTTCTATGTTCTCAGGCTACTGTGCAGGCTGGTCTCTCCGTCAGCTGATTGCAGAAGGACTTGGTGGGGTTCCGGACAAAATCACCTCAACACCGGCAACTCACCTTTCAACACTTGTAAACCAGATTGTAAACTTCCTTGGAATCATGCAGACCGAATGGGCACGA
>JAEEGJ010018141.1_pt1 | contig 15762 bp, 6 predicted proteins | sample 8958761 | NCBI WGS metagenome assembly JAEEGJ01 (sample SAMN16246546, study PRJNA631951) | gut metagenome | biome: gut microbiome; feature: rumen; material: RS-attached | host: Bos | place: Iran: Karaj | collected 2018-10
GCCCTTGAGGCACTTAACATAGACAAGTACGGACTGGACGAGATTGACAACCGCATCCTTACCACCATCATTGACAAGTTCAAGGGCGGTCCGGTGGGCATCGGCACCATAGCTACAGCCCTGAGTGAGGATGCCGGCACCATAGAGGATGTCTATGAGCCTTTCCTCATCCAGGAGGGATTCCTTAAACGTACTCCCCGCGGACGCGAGGTGACAGACCTGGCCTACAAGCATCTGGGCCGGTCCCGTTACGAGAACATATCCGGCGGTCTGTTTGACTGATTGCAGCGCTTTTGCAACGCCTTGGCTGTTAACCGGGGCGTTTTTGCGTTATATATTTGTCAGCGGACCATTAATTTGAATGCATTATGAGACACCTTTGTAAAATAACACTTCTGATTATCATTATGACACTGACTACTGCAACTGCCAGCGCGGACAAGTACGGCCGTGCCTGGAAGAAGGTGGAACAATTAATAGAACAGGACCTTCCCGAGAGTGCCGCAAAGGAGATTAACAATATATGGGATATGGCGGCCAAGAATAATGACGGACGCCAGATGCTCAAGGCTGCCGTTTACCTGACCCGGGTCCGGCAGACTTATGACGAGAAATCCATACTGGATGGTATAGACCTTTTCAATACCTTGCTGCCTACACTCAAGGTTCAGGAGCACCAGGCCCTGTGTCACGCTTTCCTGGCCAAAGGATACATGACCTATTGGGAACGTAACAAATACAACATTTCACGTTCGTTGCCTCAGGATGACCAAAATCCGCAGCTCCAGCATTGGACTGCCCGTATGATATGTGATACCATCTGCTACCATCTGGACCAGTCTATCAATCTGGCGGGCGATGTGGGCTCCGGTTTCTATGAGGAGTTCTTCCCGGGAGGTAACAAGGCTGGTCAGAAACTGCGTCCCCTGCTGGTTGACATGCTGGCCGATCACGCCGTGATGCTCATAACTGATTACCGTCTGCCCATGGGCAAGAAAAAGTTCCTGGACGATGAGCGCCTATACGGCAGCATGAGAGATTTTCTGGAGGCCACCCGCGGCCTTACGCCCGATGACCCCGACCTGTGGCAGTTTTATGTGCTGCGCCGTCTGGTAAACAATAATTTTGCCGCCAAGCCCAATATACGCTGCACCATAGATATACGCCGCATGCAGGTGCTTAACAGTTATCTGGACAATGACGGCAAGTGGGACCGCAATGATGAGGAGTGGCTCAAGGGTACTGTAGCACTTGCCGAATCCTATACCAAGAAAGTCAAGTTCAGCACCCTGTTCTACAGCATGGCAGCCCGCAAGATAGAGGACAACAAATCAATGATGTCCGATGAAAAGGCTGCATCCCTTAACCGTCAGGCGCATGATATCTGCCTGGCCGCCCAGAAAAAATGGCCCAAGAGCGAGGGCGCCCTGGAGTGTATGGCCATAAAGATGGAGATAGAGCGTAAGACGGTAGATTTTGAGGCTGCCGCAGAATTCCTTCCGGGAGAACGCAACATCGCAATCGTGAATTACCGTAATGTCAGCACCCTGTACATAAAGGTTGTAGAGGCTCCCGGTGAGTTCAGGGGCGGTGATGAGGAGACTCTGCTATCCCAGATAAATCAGTGCAATGTTGTATCGGAATGGAGTATGCATGTGAATGATCCGGTTGATTATATGGAGCATCCCACCATGATTACCATTCCGCCCGTTATGCAGGGCAGCTATTATCTGATGGTGTCCACAGGTCCTTATTTTGGTAGAGGAGACTGTGTTGCATACCGTTATGTTGAGTGCAACGGTATAAAGTTTGTCCGTATGGTCCAGAACAACGGTACAGTGTACGGAGTGGCTGTCAATACCCGTACAGGTAAGCCCATACCTGACTGCAAGTATACGTTGTGGAGACTGAACAATCAGGGAGACATGGTACAGGTTGTAACAAGCGGTATCACCGATAAAGACGGTGTCATATTGCTGGAGAACTATAACAACAACCGTTACAGGCTGGAACTTGAGGCTGGCGTCAACCGCGGTAATGACTCATTCTACTTACCCTGGCGAAGTGATATGCCGGATTCTCACAGTTACCTGCATCTATATACGGACCGATATACGTATCTGCCCGGCGACTCGGTACAGTTTAACGGAGTACTGTACAACAAATACGGTGAGAGGGCAGTGGTTATGGCCGATGAGAAAGTAAAGGTTTATGCCATGGGTAGCCGTGAGGAGAAGCTTGTGGGAACCTTCACCACCGATGAAATGGGCGTTTTCTGCGGTACATACCATATCCCGGACAACTATATGCCCGGAAAACTCAGCCTCAGGGCGGAGCAGGATTATCCGGCTGAGACCTACAGCGGGTGGATACAGATAAACGTCGAATCATTCCGCCAACCCAAGTTCCAGGTCAGCATGGATGAATTCAGGGATGATGCCTCATTCGATAGCCCCATTACCGTAACAGGTCGCGCCATGACTTATACCGGTGTACCGTTGGACAGCGCCACCGTGCAGTGCTATGCCGGAGCCAGTCCCTACTCATTCCACCGATTCTGTCTGCCCGATGACCGCGGTTATATAAGAGTGGGTTCCGATACCGTAACCACATCGGACCAGGGAACATTCAGTTTCACATTCAGCGTACCGTCAGATATGATGGTGGAGGCATCAAGCCGTATCTATGTGAATGCCATTGTGACCGATATAAACGGCGAGACTCATGAAGCATCCCTCAACCTGAGCGCTTCACAGAAACCCGGGCGTAGGGTATTCATTCTGTCGGGTGACGGGACAATACCCTCCGATGGAGTAAAGACGCTACATTTTGCTCTCCAGTCCGATAACGGTCGGGTATCGGGCCGTATAAACGTAAAGGTTTCCAGACTGGGATGGCTTGAGGAACCGGGACTGCCGCTTCCTTTTGATATTGATGACCCCAAGTATCTGGCAAAGGCGGCCGATAACCTTCATCTTAAGGAAAAATTCCCCCGTTATGACTTTGACTTTAACGGCGATAACATAACAGAGAGCGTGGTGTTTGACGGCGTAGTGCCGTTTGACCGCGATGACCCGGAATCGGGTGACCTTATGCTGGACAATCTGACATCGGGTGTATACCGCATAACCGTAAGTTCGGATGGAGTCGCTGAATCCCATTCGGATATAACACTGTGCCGTGAAGATGACTACGGTTTTGTAAAGCCCGGGTCATTACTGTGGTCGTTATCCGGCAACGGCTCACGCAATAAGGTAGAGTTGGGCGATACCGCCGTACTGCGTCTGGGCAACAGCCGCAAAGGCTCTGTGATACACTACTTTATAGAGAACAAATACGGCCTGGTAAGACGCGGCATGCTGGAATCAGACGGACGTCAGCAAGTTCTGAGCATACCTGTAACTCCGGAACTTAAAGGCTACTTTGCCGTAAGTTGCGCAGTTGTTTATGAGGGCGTGACGGAGAACACCTCATTTACGTTTGAGGTACCGGAAAGAGAGCACCAGCTTAAGATGGAACTCACAACTTTCCGTAGCCTGTTGGAACCCGATATTGACGAGGAGTGGAATCTGCGCATCACCGATTGGGAGGGGAATCCCGTAAAGGCCGCCATCATGCTGGATATGTATGACCGCGCACTTGATGTCTACGGTTACAACGCATTTATGCTCCAACCGTTCAGCCCCAAATATGTGGGAGGCAGCGTGTTGCTGAACGATCAGTTCTACTACACCCGATTGTATGAATATCGGGATTACAGATTGGACAATAAGTATGAATACAGGGGCAAGCGTGCCGTGACAGGTATACTGATAGACCCGTTCCGCTACAATAATCTTAGGACAGATATGCTTGGTAGGGTCAAGAGATATTCCAAGTCATCTGCTCTGAGCAGGCAAACCGGAATAGACAATGGTTTGGAGGAGACCCTGTTAGACCTGGGCATAACCACTGTCGATGAGGCACTTCAGGGTAGGGTGTCCGGACTTGATATTGTCTTTGACTCCGGTGATTTGGGCAGTAACTCACAGATGCGTCTGCGCGGTGCTGCCAACGCATCGATGGCTTACGGGTCAATGCTGGAAGAGTCTGCCCTGGAATCAACCGCTGACCAGACAACGGCGGCACTGCGCACTGACCTCAATCCCACCGGCTTGTTCCGATACATAGTGACAGACTCCACGGGAAAGGCATCGGTACAGTTCCGCAGTCCGCAACTGCTTACGGAGTGGAGAGTGCGTGGGCTGTCATTCACGGACTCGCTCCAGACCGCTATGTTTGACACCACGCTCGTAACCCGCAAACTGATAATGGTGGAGCCCGCATCGCCCAGATTCCTGCGTGAGGGCGACCGCATGGAGTTTACCGTCAAGGTAAGCAACCTTATGGACAAGAGCGCCGCCGCCACGGTAACCATGACCATGACTGATGCCGTAACAGGCAAGACGCTTGGCATAATCCAGGGCTCTGGCCGTAAGAACATAACCGTACCTGCAGGAGGCAGCGCCAGCACCGCGTTCACCATAAACGTGCCCAATGGACTGACCGCCGTAACCTACCGCCTTACCGCCCATACTCAGGGTCACAGTGACGGAATGGAGGAGACCATACCCGTTCTTGCCAACCGCACTCAGGTAACCCAGGCATTGTCACTGTTCAATAACGGTGCAGAGAGCCGCACGTTCCACTTTGAGGTATTGGACCGCCCGCGCTCCAACACCATGCAGGATGAGTTGCTCACGCTGGAGTACAGTGCCACACCAATATGGTATGCCATACAGAATCTTCCCGTAATGATTCGTCTGGACGATATCTCCACCCTGAGTTTCTATTTCAGCATGATGGGATCGGCCATATCACAGGATCTGTGCCGCCGGTATCCGGTTATAAGGGAGATGCTCGATGAATGGAGCAACCTGCCCGTATCGGCCTGGCAGACACAACTGGAGCGCAATGAGGATCTTACCGGTACACTGCTGGAGGAGACCCCGTGGGTAATGGACAACCGCCAGGAGAATGACCGTCTGCACGCCCTGGCCAAAAGTCTTGGCAGTGCTGAGACAGAGCGCGCCTTTGAGTATGCCCTGAACCGCCTTGTAGGAACCCAGAATCCTGACGGCGGCTGGAGTTGGATACCCAACTTCCTTGGTTCAAGCATATACGTTACAAGAGAGATAATGAGCGGACTTGGCCTGTTGATAGAGAATGGAATTATTGATGTGACATCGGACCTTAATGATGTCATCAGGAAAGGTCTGGGCTACCTTGATTCATATTACTATAAGAGGTATGACGTTAAGGAAAAACCCAAGTCTCTGGGCTATGAAGAACTCAGTTATCTGCTTATCCGCTCGTATTTCCAGTCATATCCGTTTGGCGGTACCACAAAAGCCAGCCACCAGTACTTTACCCGTCTGGCCGATATGCAGGATACGCATGACCTTAACCTCTATTTCAGGGCACAGTTGGCATTACTCATGGCACGTACCGGAAAGGAGGACCAGGCCAGGCATATTGCAGCAACTCTGGTGGAACGTTCACTCTACTCCGATGAGATGGGCCGATACTGGCGCGACAACGCAGGAGGGTACTACTGGTATGACGCTCCCATTGAGACACAGGCACTCATAATCCGCATGCTCCTGTCAACAGGTTTCCGTACCCAGGCCGTAGAGGCTGCCCGCTGGCTGCTTAAACAGAAACAGACCACCGGTTGGGGTTCAGGCCCCGCCACTGCAGCCGCGGTAACCGCCTTGATGGCCACAGGAGGCAACACCTGGTTGGTATCGGACCCTGACATAACCATCTACGTAGGCAAGGACGCCATAAAGGCATCCACCAGCCGAGCCACCGCAGGCTACACCACCCAGACCTGGCAAGGTCCCATAAGCCGAGACAAGGCCGATATCACCGTTGATGCCAAGACCGATGGCATAAGTTGGGGTGCCGTATATCGCACCTTTACCGAGCAATTGGACAAGGTAGAGCATCAGGAGAACGGAATGACTCTTAAGCGCACCATCTGGCACGTTATACATGCATCTGACGGTGACCGCCTGGAGGAGGTAAAACCCGGAACCCGCCTGCATGTGGGAGATCAGCTGCGCATACGCTTTAACCTGGAGACAGACCGCAATTTGGAGTACCTGCAACTTAGCGATATGCGTGCTGCCACCATGGAGCCCCTGAGCACCCACGCCGGCTACACCAACAACTGGCGTGCAGGAATACGTTTTTACAGCGCACCCGGCAATACACGCAACGTATTCTACATAGACCGTCTGGACAAAGGCACTTACACGATAGAGTACGATGTCAAGCTCCAGAAACCGGGCCGCTTTACCGTAGGCAACGCCGTAATGCAATGCCTCTACGCTCCCGCCTTCCGCGCCACCACCACATCGGCAGTGATAACAGTGGAATAAAAGAATGACGCATTAGGCTCGCTTCTAATGCGTCATTTTTTTAGTACATTTGCACATCAATAGTTCTATACCTAATTATTATATGACTTTAAGTTTGCGTTTAGCGTCAATCATGTTATTGACGTTTTTTGTTTTTAGTTGTAACCACAAGGCTGTCAACTCACTTTTGGACAGTGTGGAAAGCGTAATGGATTCCGATGCTGCCTATGCGGATTCCCTGATCAGAAGGATAAATCCGAACTCTGTAAGCGGCAAGAAACTCCGCGCCCGATACGCACTATTGCAAACCGCAGTTGATTATAAGAATTACCGGACTTTTACAACTGACTCCCTCATTATGGAGGCGGTCAATTATTATTCCATATCTGACAACGCTGATTATTCCTTCCTTTCAAACTACTATTTAGGTTGCGTGTATATGGAACTGGGCAGGATAACCGAGGCCTCTGTGGCGTTTGCCCAAGCGGAACTAATGGTTGATGAAATTGAGAATGATCACTGGAAGGGATTGCTGTATTCACAATTGGGTGATATTTTTAAAATTTCATGTGATTATAATAGAGCATTGAACTATTATGAAAAGTCTGTATCGTATTATGAAAATGCAGAAAGTAAAAGACATAAACTGTATGATTTATTAATGCAGGGAGAAGTGGCATGCTCTATGATGGAATTCAATAGAGCGGATTCTATTTTTCGGATTCTTGAAAAAGAGTTAGTCTCAAATGTTGATAGCGTACTCCAAAATAATTGTTGGTTACACCGTCTTTCTTGTTTTTTATATATGGAAGAATCTGATAGTGCTACAGCTATTCTGAACAAATATGGTATAGTTGTAGATGAATCATCCGACAATATAGATTATCTTTTAACTATGGCTCGCTATTATACTGCAACAAAAGATTTTGAGAAGTCTAAGTTACTATTGGAGCGCGCCTGTCATTATGCTAAGACGGATGATGATTTAATCTACTGCTATTTTTTCTTATATAAGTTGGCAGATAGACAGGGGGATGCAGAGAAGGCTTTGAAGTTTTATACATATTACTCATCACTTCAAAACGCAAGTTTGAGGGATCTACTATCTAATCCGGTTCTCGGGGCTCAATTTAGTAATTATCGTTCTGTTTCTGAATTGGAATCTACCAAGGCACGTAATAAAATAACTATACTTGTTGCATTAGTAATAATAACAATATTGGTAGTTTTCATAATATCATATATTAGTTGGAACAGGAGGCAGCGTGCAGAGCATCTTAAAAGAGAATATTTATCTACTATAAACGAACTAACCTCTCAAATATCAATAAACAGGGACAAAATTAGTACGCTTAACACTAGAGTCAGGGAATTGCTGCGCAATCAATTTGATCCTTCGGATTATCTGTACACCCGATACTACGAACAGATAGATGACAATAAGAAAGCCGAGCGTATATATCGTGTTGTCCGTAGTCAACTGGATAGTTTTACCAATCAAAAGAATATAGGCCGTATAGATGAAATGCTTGATCAGGCTTTTGACGGGATGATGAGCAAGGTCTTATCATCAGGACTTGAAATCAAGGAAAAAGACTTGCTGATACTCCGTTATGTACTGACCGGTTTCTCTGCAAAATCTATAGCAGCCTTGCTGGGTGAAACACACCTTAATGTCAATCAGCGAAAGAAACGTTTACTCGACAGGATACAAATTCAGAATCCCGACCTGTTTAATGAGCTGCATAATATTCTGAATATCAACAAGGTAAGCTTGTGAAATTTTTAATATCCAGTAAATCAACAAATTACATTGCTGTCATAATCTGACGGCCTAGTTGTATTGTAGTTGATTGTAAATCAGTTGGATACAACGATCATTGTCATTGTATAATTACTCCGTTTTTGCAGCGTTAAGTATAATTGTGCATAACTTTGTCACAACTCAATAGATCCTTGTTTGCGTTGCAAAGTCTGATACCTATTGCGACTTTCAATTTTTCCTGGTCCCGGGATCTATAATAATTTCATTTATTTGGCAGGAGGAACCTTCGCGGTGACGCGGGGGTTCTTTATTTTATGGTTTATGGCCATCTGATGATATGACTAGCCACACTTTTCAGCACGATTACTATTTTGCTTTTGGAGACAATAGTCTGGATTCTCAGGATTCCCGCTATTGGGGCTTCATCCCCGAAGACTTCATAATAGGAATAGTAGGAGGAAAGAAAGTCCGCAACAATCCCAATCAAACGCTCTCAGGAAAAGGGAATCTTGATTAAGACTCCCTTTTTGAATAGATTGTATTAAGCACATCTACCTTTGACAAAGCCAGTCAATTGCTGGCACGATCTCAATGGTTTTATCACCAATTGTTATAGTCTCTGCAGTGTCGAATGTGATTAGCGTCAGCTTATCGCATTTGAGAGACTTCGCTCCGGCCAGCAAACCACCCAGTTCTCTGTTTCTTGTTTTTGCAGAAGAGATGTCATAGCTGACCTGAATCAGTTCAACAGGCTTTCCTGATTCAGACACTACAAAGTCTACTTCATGGTTGGCAGTCTTGAAATAGAACAAATCACGGAATAATGGTTTGCATCTGCGCATAAGTTCTACACAGATGATGTTTTCCAAGCGCCAGCCCAAGTTATCATTGGCTATAGTCCCCTCTTTATCTGTTGCAAGGGCGGTATCAACCACATATACCTTTTCATTACGGATGCGGTCTTTGCTCTTGAATGAGAATTTGTTGATACCAATCAATAGAAAGGCCTGCTTGAGGTAGGAATAGTAATTCTCGGCGGTGTGGTCAGATATCCCAAACTCCGATGCAACATTCTTAGCAACAAACTCATGGCAATAATTGTCGGATAGATAGGTGGCAATTCGTCTTAAGACATCCTTGTGACGTATTTTGAATCGTTTGGCGATATCTGTATTTATGATGGCATCAACCAGACCGCTGATGTATCCTGTGCGGTTAGTCTCTGATATAAGTTCAGGAAAACCGCCTTCCGCCATATATTTTTCAAGAGCAGTCTTACGTAAAGCTCTAGCCTTAGTAGAGAATGATTGGGTGTCAACGCCAGTTATGCCGCAATACTCAGAGAATGAGAATGGATACAGGTTGATCCTATTATGCCTTCCGGTGAGATGTGTCATTAACTCACTGCTGAGCAGTTTGGAGTTTGAACCGGTGATGAGTATATGGATATTCTGACGTAGTAGCCTATTGACAAACAATTGCCAGCCATCGATATTCTGAATCTCGTCCAGGAACAGATATTTGAAATCACCATTCAGCCTGTACAATGCCTCGAGTAGGGTGTCAAGCTCATCTGTCTTGAGGGAAACAAGACGTTCATCATCAAAATTGACGTATGCAAAGTTTCCTACTTTTTCACGCAGGATTTTCTCACATATAGTAGACTTACCACTACGCCTAACTCCGATGACAACTTGAGCCATCCTACTGTCAAGGTTTATTAATGGCTCTTCATAGCGGCTTACAAAGGAAGTGAGTTCATTTGTCTCAAGTTCCTCTTTCTGCGAAGAAAGGATAGAAAGAAACTGTTGGATAGTCATCATATCGTCATATTTACAGTGCGAATTTACGCAAACTTCGATAAAATTCAAATTTTCATCCTGCAAACTTCGATAAAATTCAAGTTTTCGATTCCATAACTTCGATAAAACGCTGTCGCTATCATATTAAGACAGCAGGTTAAAGACTATAATACCGAGTGTAATAAAACAAAGAGTTATGCTGATTGTAACTATCTGAGAATCAAGTATTACCAATATGGGGCTGTCATATATAAACAGCCCCATTTTTTTTGCCATGAAATAATGCCTATCTACCTTTGCATCAACTCTAGAACCTAATTATAACAGCTTTTCCAATAGAAAAAACTTTTGAATTCTCTTACCTTGTTTTATTAATGAAAAAAAAAGCACTGTCGGCGTTATTGCTGATAACAGCCCTGACTGTAGGCTGCAACGATTTCTCTCCTATTGCAAGTGTATTGGATTCAGCCGGCTCCAACCGTTCAGAGTTGGAGGCTGTGCTGGACCACTACAAGACAAAGGATGCCAATCCTCAGAAACTCCAGGCCGCTGAGTTTCTGATAAAGAATATGCCTGCACATTACTCATATGCTGGCAACGAAATTTTCGAATACTATGATTACGCGGCAAGAATCCTTGCAAATAAGTCTCTCTCCCCTGAGCAGCAGTGTGACAGCCTGCTATTCATCACTGATCTTAAGTACCGTGACCTGCCTGGTCAAATTGTGTCTGATGCTCAGATAATCAAAGCTGATTACCTGATCAAAAACATTGACACTTCATACGACGGTTGGGTTAACTGTGACTGGGCAAGTCAGATTACTTTTGATGAGTATCTGGAGTGGCTTTTGCCTTACAAGGCAACAGAACTTCAGGAGTTGGATGCATGGCGTGACACGCTGCTCGCTCATTTTGGAAAAGGACTTGAGCACCCTATCAAGAATGACGTGGAGTATAACACCACAATGGCTACGGCCGATATGTTGCGTAACGATGCCTACAACGGACTACACCGTTACGGCCTCTACACCCGTGCCGGCCTGCCCCTGCTGAGTGCCCATCTGCAGGCCAGTCAGACCTATGGCAATATACCCGATTATGCACTGACCGCAGTATTGGTTTTCCGCAGCGCAGGAATACCGGCTGTATGGGATGAGACTCCCGTAGGAAGCCGAGGTACTGCAGCAACCCGTTGGTACACCATCATATCAGACAGGGGAGAGCACCTGAACTCAGAGTGGGACTTTGCAACCATGATAGGAGGCAGTTTCTTCCCCTACGAGCGTGGCCCCAAGGTTTACCGCAGCACCTACGCTATCAATCCCGAGCGTTGGGAGTACCGCCAGAACGCAAAGTATCAGTATCCTTTTGAACTTGGCCGAAAAGATGTTACTTCACAGTATTTCCTTGTCAGCGATATCGCCATTCCTATAGATAAAAAGGTAAAGAAGCAGATAAAGGACAAATACGTCTATATTGCATCGGCCGTACGTAGTGACGAGAAACCCTGGCAGATAGTAGACTTTGGCGTAATTAAGCACGGTAAGGCCTTATTCCACGACATGGGTCGTGAGGTCCTTTATCAGATCCAGGGATACAACGGAAATACCCTTATTCCAATAAGTGAACCTTTCATCCTGCACAAGGATGGCAGCATAGAATACATAAGCGCTGATGCGCTGAACTCAACCAATCTCGATAAATGGAAAAACAACGCAATATGAATACCCTATTAAAACGATCCATTTATACCTTGTTTGCCACCTTTATCCTAGTGGCTTTCAGCGGCTGTAGTAAAGATGATATCTATTTGTATTACGCCCTGAAAGCTGCAGGTAAGAACAAGTCCGAACTCCAGGCCGTGCTCAAACATTACCGCTCAGTTGACAAAGACTCCCAGAAACTAAAAGCTGCAAAGTATCTCATAGCCAATATGCCCGCGCATTATTCCTATCGTGATACCGCCGCCATTAACCGCTACTACAGCAAAGCTCTGCAAATACTGGGCACCGGTCCCAGCCCCGACTGGCAACGCGATACCCTACGTCAGATTAGTGATACCCAATATTCCGGAATAACAAGAGATATTATATCGGATGTAGAGGTTATGACAGCAGATTATCTGATTTACAGCATAGATCACGCCTTCAAGCAGTGGAAAACTCAGCCCTGGGCTCAGCATTTGTCTTATGAGGAGTTCAGGGACTGGATACTCCCGTATAAGGTTACTGAATATCAGAGTTTGGATAACTGGCGCGATGTGCTTTCTGAGTTTTATAGCGATAGCATCAGTACCGTTACTGATCCGGATGACCAACGCAATACTATATATGGCGCGATTGAGATAGTCCGTAATGAGATACATAGCAAACAATCTGCTATTGGACACCGTGTTATATGGGAGGATCGTGGTAGTATTCCTATGCGTAGTGCCGCTACATGGGTTCGTATGACTTACGGCAGTTGTATGGATTATGTGACTATGGGAACCGCGGTATTCCGCAGCATGGGTTTACCCGCTACTGTCGATCAGGTACCCTCATGGGGTCGAAACAGCGAAGGCCACAGTTGGTATGTATTCCCCGATGACCGCGGACGCGAGCAGAAAACCATCAACTCCCTCATCCTTGGAGCTGGCATGCAGTTTTATCCTTATGAGCGAATTCCCAAAGTATGGAGGAATACCTATACAATAGACCGTGAGGTAATTAAGTATCGCAATACTGCCAAGTATGTCTATCCGTTTGATATATGCCGAAAAGATGTGACAGACAGTTACAACTTAACATCAGACCTTTCAATCGAAACAAAAAAAGAACTAACTACCACTCTTAAGGACCACAAGTACGTTTACATAGCAATGTCTGTTAACTCCGGAGGTCCGCAATGGAGGATCCTTGATTTCGGTAAACTGAAGAGAGGCAAAGCCTGTTTTAATAATATGGGACGGAATATGCTATACATAGCATTGGGATATGATGGAGAAAAACTTGTTCCTATCAGCAACCCGTTCATACTTGATAAAAGCGGGAAAGTAGAATACATAGACACAGATGGTACACAAACAATTAGTAAAGATATAAGACGCAAGTACTATGAATCATATAATGTAGTTGATATGCGTCGACGTATACTTGGTGGAAAGTTCCAGTGCTCTGATTATCCTGATTTCAAAAATGCTGTTACTCTATATACGATTGAGCAAACAGATATACCGGATAAGATTGAGATGAATGCCGGGCGTCCATACCGCTACTGGCGTTACATGACACCTGACGGCTCATGGGGAAGTATATCAGAACTCTCTTTTTATGACAGTGATGGAAACAGATTGGATCGTAAAGGAATAGCCAACCCCGAGGCCGGCCAGGATGCAATTGAGCGAGCATATGACGGTAACCTTCTCTCCAATTTTGAGATCAATCAACCCAATGGCAACTGGGTAGGAATGGATATGGGCAAGCCCATTGAAGTGAAATATGCCAGCGTATCACCCCGTAGTGATGACAATGATGTATGTCCCGGCAATGAATATGAACTGTTTGTTTTTGATGACGGAGAATGGAAATCTTTAGGGTATAAATTGGCCGATGGAAATACTCTCCATTATGACGGGTTGCCATTGAATACATTACTTTGGCTGCGTAACTATACACGCGGTAATAATGAACGTCCATTCATAATAAGAGAGGATATGAGTATAGAATGGTGGTAAAAAAACAGGCTAACACCAACTGTCAGAAACCAAAAAACCGCCACGGGTGTAAATACTTGATAGTCAGGCGCTACCAACCAAAGGTGTCAGATTTAAACAGCCCCCGTTTTTTTGACATGAAATAATACCAACCTAACTTTGCATCAACCCAAAAACCTAATTATTAACTGTCGTATGAAGAATTATGAAGAACCAAGTTTTTAATTACCTTGTTCTTTCTTGCCTTGTTGCAACCCCGCGAGTGCAGAAAGCTGGAGGTCAAGGTGGCTGTGGAGAATCCGGGTGAGTATATTAAATATGTGTATGTTCAGGCATCGGGCCAGGAAGATTTTATGGCCGTTGCAGTGAAAGGTCATACAAAATAATTATATTCGCGCTGTTAACCCATTTTACTAACTAGAAACTTTGTTTGCAGACATGTTTCAACTTAAATCCTTTTCCAGAGGAGTTTCTCTGGCTGCCTGTTTGGTGGCTTGCGGTGTTTGTGGGGCGCAGGTTATTGCTCCCAGAACTCTAAACATGCAGCAGGTGGTTGAGTTGGCCCAGGAGAACTCCATATCGGCCATGAGTAACCGTAACAGTTTTGCGGCATCTTACTGGAGTTTCCGCTCTTACAGGGCGCAGTTGCTCCCTTCATTAAGTCTTAATGCCGGTCTTTTTAATTTTAACCGTTCGTTGGTTCAGTTGCAGGATTATAACACGGGTGCTATCAGTTACCGTGCAAACTACAACATGAACAATGATGTATTACTTAATTTCCGTCAGAACATTCCCTGGACCGGTGGTACGGTATCGCTCTCTACAAGTTTGCAGAGACTGGACCAGTATAGTCCGGCACGACTGACCACTTATTATGCTCAGCCGGTGTATCTTACCTACACTCAGAGTCTGTGGGGATTCAACCAATTCAAGTGGAGCAAGGAGACTGAACCTAAGCAGTATGAGATAGCCAAGCGCCAGTATATTGAGAATATGGAACAGCTCAGCCAGACCACAATCTCTCTGTTCTGGAGCTGTGTAAGTTCCAAGGAGAATTATGAGCGTGCATTAAAGAGCTTTGAGGAGGGTAAGCGCCTGTTCGAGGCCGGACAGACACGTTTTGCCATGGGCACCATAACCCGTGACCAACTTATGCAGATTGAGGTTCGTGTACTTAATGACTCGCTTAACTTGAGTAACAGCCGCGTAAACCTGCGCACCACTATGAACCGTCTTTGCTCATATATAGGGTATCAGGAGAATACAGAGCTGAACCTTATTATAGACTATGAGATTCCTGATGTTACGCTTGATTATAATGATGTGCTGGAGCGTGCCCTGCAGAACTCATCGTTCCGTTTGAGGCAGGAGGTGCAGTATGTCCAGGCCGATGAGAACGTGGCACGTGCCAAGGCCAACCGCGGTCTGTCGGCATCACTGAATACCAGATTCGGTATGTCGGGATCGGCCGATAAACTGGGCGATACTTTTGTGCAGTTGAAAGATCAGGAGGTGATAGGTGTGTCACTCAATATTCCCATTCTTGATTGGGGGCAGGGTCGCGGTCGCGTACGTATGGCTGAGGCTCAGGCCCAGACCACACGCAACCAGTTGGAGCAGTCCATGATAGATTACCGCCAGGACCTTTACACTCAGGTGGTTCAGTTCAATGACCAGCGCAGTCAGTGTGAGATAGCACGGCGTGCTGCAGATCTGGCCGATGAGAGTTATGAGCTGGCCCTTAAGAATTTTGGCAGCGGCAGCATGACTATGACTCAACTTGATCAGCTTAAGGATAAGCGCGACCAGGCTGTAAGCTCATACCTGAGTAAGGTGGCCGGTTTCTGGAACTCCTACTTTGGGATACGCCGCGCTACACTTTATGATTATATATCGGGCACCGATATCAGTGCCGAATTTGACAAACTGGTAAAATAACGGAATTATGAAAGCATATAGAATTATTGGAGTTCTGGTAATTGCAGTTCTTGTTTGCGGCTGCAAGGGTAAGAAAGATAAGGATGAGTCACAGGAGGATACTACCGAGATGGCTCGCGGCACCTTTAAGGTGGATAAGAACATTGTGACGGTTGAGCC
>JAEEGJ010018142.1_pt1 | contig 15761 bp, 12 predicted proteins | sample 8958761 | NCBI WGS metagenome assembly JAEEGJ01 (sample SAMN16246546, study PRJNA631951) | gut metagenome | biome: gut microbiome; feature: rumen; material: RS-attached | host: Bos | place: Iran: Karaj | collected 2018-10
CGCGTGGGAGAACCGGGCCATCATGGACCTGCGGCACGCCGTTATGCATAAATATACACACGAAGTGAATAAATATGCAGGATGAAACATAGAGAAAAGCATGAGACAAATAGAAACAGTCAGCTCACGCCCGCCACCTCGCCACGCAGTACTTGGCCGATGAAGGGCGGGCGTGGTGCAAGTGGTGCAAGCACCTTTCACTCACGCGCGCGTATATATAGGGATATCGGCGGGGGGAACCGTGCTGCGCGACAGGGCCTTTCACTCCGCGCGCGTAAATATATGGGGATTTTCATCCGGGGCATGAAGCCACTCTTCGCTATGGGTAAGGTGTGCACCCAGCTCAGAGGGCGCCCTTTGCTATGAAAACAGCTGCTGCTCGCCGTCGTCGATGTGGGTGACACGGTCGTTGAGCTCGGCCAGCTTACCGCGGTTCCATCGGTCGGTGGTGCCCACAAGGTAGCCGGTGATGCGCTGCAGGCGGTCGATATTGTGGCTGTGGCAACGTGGACACTCCTTGAGGTTGGGCGTAGCATTCTCATAGCCGCAGTCCATGCAGCGGTTGCGGTTGTGGTTCACCGAGCCATAGCCCATGTCCAGACGGTCCATCATGTCTACAACGCCCATGATGACCTGCGGGTTGTGAGTGGCGTCGCCGTCTATCTCCACATAGAAGATGTGGCCGCCGCGCGTCAGGTTGTGATAGGGAGCTTCCACCTCGGCCTTATGGCGTGCACTGCACTTGTAGTATACGGGCACGTGGTTAGAGTTGGTGTAGTAGTCGCGGTCGGTAATGCCGGGTATGTTGCCAAAGTCCTTGCGGTCGCGCTTGGTGAAGCGGCCTGCCAGTCCTTCGGCTGGCGTGGCCAGCACTGAGTAGTTGTGGTGGTAGCGTTCGCTGAAGTCGTTGATGCGGTCGCGCATGTAGGTAACAATTTTCAGCCCCAGTTCTTGCGCCTCCTCGCTCTCGCCGTGATGTTTGCCTATAAGCGCTACAAGGCACTCTGCCAGGCCAATGAAGCCAATGCCGAGCGTTCCCTGGTTGATGACGGGCTCGATGGTGCTGTTCGACGGCAGCTTGTCGCCGCCTATCCACAGACTCTTCATGAGCAGCGGGAACTGCTTGACAAGGGCGGTCTTCTGGAACTGGAAGCGCTCGTCGAGCTGGCGTGCCGTTATCTCGAGCATATTGTCAAGACGGGCAAAGAACTGGCCTATGCGCTGTTCCTTGTCCTGAATGTTGCGGCACTGCAGGGCTATCCTTACGATGTTGATGGTAGAGAACGAAATGTTTCCGCGCCCTATGCTGGTCTTCGGCCCGAAGCGGTTCTCAAACACACGTGTGCGGCACCCCATGGTGGCCACCTCATGGATATAGCGCTCGGGGTCGTCGGGCCTCCAGGCGTCGTTTTGGTTGAAGGAGGCGTCAAGGTTGAGGAAGTTGGGGAAGAATCGCCGTGCCGTCACCTTGCACGCCAGCTGATAGAGGTCGAAGTTGCGGTCTTCGGGCAGGTAGTTCACACCGCGCTTCTTCTTCCATATCTGTATGGGGAAGATGGCCGTCTCGCCGTCGCCCACGCCCTCGAAGGTGCTAAGCAGAATCTCGCGCATGACGCAGCGCCCCTCGGCACTGGTGTCGGTGCCATAGTTTATGGATGAGAACACCACCTGGTTGCCGCCGCGCGAGTGAATGGTGTTCATGTTATGAATGAACGCCTCCATGGCCTGGTGCACGCGGCCCACGGTCTTGTTGATGGCATGCTGGCGCACGCGGTCGATGCCCGTCAGAGCGTCGAGCGGCTGGCGGAGGTAGTCCATCAGCGGCTCGTCGTAGAGCTGGGAGTAGTCCTCGCCGTTCAGCTCCTCCAGGTATTTCAGCTCCTCCTTGTAGGTGAGCCTGACGAAGGGAGCGAGATAGAAGTCGAAGGCCGGAATGGCCTGTCCGCCGTGCATCTCGTTCTGCGCACACTCCATGGAGATGCAGGCCAGCACGGAGGCCGTCTCTATGCGCTTGGCAGGGCGGGAGGCACCGTGGCCGGCAATGAAGCCGCAGTTCAGGATATGGTCGAGGGGATGCTGCACGCAGGTGAGCGACTTCGTGGGATAGTAGTCCTTGTCGTGGATGTGGAGCAGGTTCTGCTTCACGGCCTCGCGGGCATCGTCGCTGAGGAGGTAGTCGTCGACGAAGGGCTTGGTGCTCTCCGAGGCGAACTTCATCATCATGCCGGCGGGGGTGTCGGCATTCATGTTGGCATTCTCGCGGGTGACATCGTTCTTCTCCACGTTGACGATGTCGAGGAAAATCTCGCGGGTCTTCGCCCTGCGGGCTATGGAGCGCTGGTTGCGGTAGGCAATGTATTTCTGTGCCACGTCCTTACGGCTGGACTTCATCAGCTCCAGCTCCACGGCGTCCTGAATCTCCTCCACGTGCATCTGCGGCTTTCCCCGCTGCGCCACATGGTCGGTAATCAGGCCTATCAGCCGTTCGTCCTCGCCTTTGTCTGTAGCCATCATGGCCTTGCGGATGGCAGCCATGATTTTCTGTTCATTAAAGCCCACAATGCGCCCGTCGCGCTTTACAACAGTCTGTATCATAAGAAAAGAAAATCTATTTGTGTGTTTTTAAGCTATTAGTTCTTCCGAAACGTCTTATGCCCTTTGCTGATGACAATGCCTCTCGCGCGGGCGGCCTCCACGCTGCGCCCCTGCAAGTCGTAGGTGCGGCCGTCGGCGGCAGGCAGCTCCTTCGCGCCGTCCACTCCGGCGGGAACCTGGGGTTCGACCTCCATATAGTCGATATCAGGCATCCATGCCGTGGCATTGCTCAGGCGTATGGTGTTGCAGCCAGGCTGCAAGGTGATGTCGAGGGTCTTGCGGCCCACGGTCTGCCATCCGCCGGAGTTCACCGCCAGGGTCTGCACCTTCTCGCCATTGACGCTGACGGTGACGTTGCGCCGCTCGCCGCAGATATAGGCGACGGTGAGCTTGTACTGACCGCCGGCAGCGGAATAGACATTGCGCCACTGCAAGTCGTTCTTCTCGCTATAGCCCAGCCAGCCGGCCTTGTAGCCGCCGGCACAGAAGCCCGCCGCCTCGTAGATGCCCGTCTTCTCGGCCTGGTTGTTCTTGATTTCCTGATAGTCGCTGATATAGGCAGTCTCGGCTTCATAGCGCGTGCGCTCAAGCCGCGTCTCAGCCTCAGCGATGTAAATGCGGGTAGCATGGGCGGGTACCTTCACCTCATACTGGCCCGTGAACTCGCCGAGGTCTTTCTTCTGGAAGACATCGCGCAGACGCACGGTGCCGCCGAGGTCCAGGTCGGGAAAACCGACCTGCACAGTCTTGGCCTCGTCGTTGGGGTTGTAGATGGCGAACGCGCGCTTCAGCCCGTTCAGCGTCTCCAAATCCTTCACCAGCAAATGGCAGTCGCTGACCATCGCCACGACGTAGGCCTGCTGGTAGAGGGTATCCTGATTGATGGCAATGAGGTCTTTGTTCCTCAGCAGGGCCAGCGTTGCCGACTTGATGGTGGTGAGGTCGCAACCTATGAGCAGCGGTGAGTTCATCATGCACCACATGCCGTAATGGGTCTTGTCCTCCTCGACAGTGAGCGAGCGTCCCACCTCCAGCATATCCATGTCGTTGTAGTGACCGTCGTGGCAGAAGGCGCTGAGATACAGATTCTCGGCCAGGATGCCTTTCACGCTCTTCCAGGCATCGTAGATGTCGCCCGTCGTTCGCCAGCTGTCGGCCACGTCGGCGCCCCACGTTCCCGGGAATGCCCAGCGGCACATGTTGAATACGATGTCCTTCTTGCCGCAGTTCTTGATGGCGTTCGATATCTTCGTGTACTGCTGCTGCTCGTCGAGTCGCATGTGCATACCGCCGCAGTAGTCGACCTTGATGAAGTCGAAGTCCCAGTCGATGAAGTAGAGTTTGCAGTCCTGCTCCTCATGGCCAGCGAAGCCCACGCCAAGTCCCCATGCATGTTTGCCTGCCGAGCCGCAGGTGTTGTCGCCGGCGTCGCTGTAGATGCCTGCCTTCAGGCCGAGCTTATGGATATAGTCCACCAACGGGCGCATCCCGTTCGGGAACAGTTTGGTGTTCAGACGCAGATGTCCGTTCTCTCCGCGACCGTCCCAATAGCCGTCGTCGATGTTCACATAGAGATAGCCCGCCTGCTGCAACCCGTTCTGGTGCATGGCATCAGCCTGACCCTTAATGAGTTCCTCGTTGATGTTGAGGGCGAATGTGTTCCACGAACTCCAGCCCATCGTGGGTGTCCGTTGGGCAAAAGCGACGACTGCCAGGCAGGCAAGCATCGCCAAAAGCATTGTTCTACGCATAGTCTTGGTCTGTTTATAGGTTTATTGTCATGTCGATTACTTATTCTGCTGGCTGAAGTAATGTTCGCGCAGTGGCTTGCTGACGGTCTCTCCTGTCAGGGCAACTGCCTGCTGCAGTTTGATGTCTGCCGATGAGGCCCCCACCTTGACTATGAATTTGCCAGGAGCGACGTGCCACTGCCGCTGATCGTAATAGCCGAACTGCTCGGTATGGAGCTGCATCTTCACGGTCTTTGTCTCACCCGGCTGCAGCGACACCCGGGCGAAGCCCTGCAGCTGGATGGGCCTGATGTGCTGGCTGCTGTCCGTGGGCGACAGATAGACCTGCGCCACTTCGTCGGCAGCCATTTCGCCGGTGTTCTTCACCTCGAACGACAGATTGACCGTCGGGGCTGATGTAGACACTTCAGCGTCAGCCTGCAGGCTCGCATACTCAAACGTCGTGTAGCTCAGGCCGTAGCCAAAGGGCCACTGCACACGCGGGTCTTTTTCTGCACTGTAATTATAGCAGAGCGGCTCGTAGACCTCCGTATTGGGATAGCTGATCGAGAGCTTGGCCGACGGCGATACGTTGCCAAAGAGGATGTCGGCAACGGCATTGCCGCCCTCCTCGCCGGGATACCAGACCTGGACGACGGCGGCACAACGCTCGGCAAGTCCGGAGATGACCTGCGCACGACCGCCGAACACCACTAAGACGACAGGCTTGCCGGTGGCCAGCAGCTCCTCGACATACTGCTCCTGACGGCCAGGCAGACGGAGCCCCTGACGGTCGCGGTTCTCGCCGCAAAGCATCACATTCTCGCCGACGGCAGCGATGATGACATCGGCCTGACGGGCCAGGCGCAGAGCCTCGGCCTTATCGGCCTTCTCGCCGGCGTCGACCTTGCGGTGCAGAATTTCGTACTCCCAGGCCCGCTCGTCGCCCAGCTCGCTGTACTTCGTCTCTATCTCCTCCGTCCAGTCGCAGCCGCGCTCATACAGCAGGTTGACGCCCTCGGGCAGCCTGGCCTTCATTCCTTCCAGGAGTGTGATGGTATGCGGATGGTCCAGGTCGTCGGTGACTTTCTTCCAGAAGTAGGTCATGGCCGGGAAGGAGTAGTCGCCACACATGGCCCACATCGTGTTGGCATTGGGACCGGTAAGCAGCAAGTTCTTCGTATCCTTTAACGGCAGGATGCCGTTATTCTCCAAGAGTACGATGCTTTGCGCGGCAATGTCGTAGGCCGTCTGCCGCTCCTCGGGGGTGTCAAGGGTTATCTGCTCCTTACTATATAAATAAGGTTGTCGGTCGAAGAGTCCGGCACGCTGCTTATAGCGCAGCACGTTCTTCACCGCACGCTCTAAGACCTCGGGCTTAACCAGTCCCTCGTCGATGGCCTGCTGCAAGTACTGGTAGTTGGTGCCTCGGGGAAAGTCCACGTCGTTGCCGCCATTGATGGCTGCTGCTGCCTTGTGCATCGCATCATCGAGACCAGGAATCTGGTCGATGGCCGTATAGTCGCTGACCACCATCCCGTCGAAACCGACGTAGCTACGCAGGATGTCCTCGAGGATTTCGCTATTGGCCACGCAGTTGGTACCGTGAACGGCGTGATAGCCCGGCATCACGGCCTTGCTGCCCGCCAGTCGGATCATCGCCTCGTGAGGCATCAGTATTTCCTCCATCAGTTCCTTCTCGTCGGCATCGCCGCCACCGCCGTAGCCGAGATAGTGCTTCGAACAGGCGCCGACGCCCTTCCTGAGGTCGCCCTGCTGCAAGCCCTTGACGAAGGCCACGCCCATCACGGCCGACAGGTAGCCGTCCTCGCCGTAGGACTCCTCCAGACGGTTGAACGAGGGTGTGCGACAGACGTCGACCATCGGCGACAGCGACAGCACGCCGCCCATCTTCCTCATGGCGATGCCCGTCTGGCGGGTCTTCAGCTCGGCCAGTTCGGGATTGAACGAGCAGGCCTGTCCTATCTGCTGCGGATAGATGGTGGCACCACGGGTGTTCACCCCCGACAGCACCTCCTCGTGGAACAGGGCCGGAATGCCGTTGGGCGTATGCTTCATCAACCACTCCTGAACGGCAGCCACGCGGTCGCGAAGTTCATTGGGGTCGCGGGGTTTCTGGCTGGCATACTGCGAGAAGTGGCCGATGCCATAGGGTATCAGCTCGCGACACTTAGCCGTGTCCAACTGCCCTTCGTCGTCGAAGAGCTCATCCATATACATACTCCTCAACTGGGCGATACGCTCCTCCTGCGACATCCTGTCGTAGAGTTCGTCCACCAGCTGCTCCGTATCTACGGCAGCACTACAACCTGCCAAGAGTGCAGTCACGCACACAATGATGAATCCTTTCATATAGTTATAGGTTTACAGGTTGCAAAGGTAATAAAAAAAACAGAGAAACAAGAAGAAACGCAGATAATTTCCCGAATCAGAAGGGGAAACCGCCACCGCCGAAGCCGCCAAACTGCGGCATCTTGACTTCCCTGAGCTCTTGGATGCGGGGCTGCCAGTCGCGGTCGAACCGCTCGATGTTGCGGTCGAGGAAGGCCAGACGGTCGGCTATCCACTGTTTCAGCACCTTGATCTCCTCGTCGTAGGAACTGACGCGGTAGGCCGCGAACATTCCGACGGCATTGAATCCGCCAAAGCCGCCGAAATCGCCGAAGCCGCCGAAGTCACCCATTGGCGGGAAACCGCCACCCATCGGGGGGAAGCCGCCGGGGAACTGTGGGATGGAGTCGGGCATCGGAAATCCGCCACCCATCGGGGGGAAGCCGCCGGGGAACTGAGGAATAGAGTCGGGCATCGGGAATCCGCCGCCCATCGGTGGGAAGCCGCCGCCGAAACCTCCAAAACCGCCGAAGCCGCCGAAAGACGGCTGCGAGGCTAACTGCTCCTTCTCTTCTTCGCTGACGAGCAGTTCGGGATATTTCTCGAAGTGGCGGTCGACGCAGGGTGCCAGCAGACGGGCGTGACGGTCGATGTAGCTGTTGATGGCCTTGCTGCTCAGCACGCCCTTGCGCAATTCCTTATAGCGCACCTTCACCGCCTTGCGGAAGGCGGGGTCCTGCAGCAGGCGCTGCCACAGGGCCGGTGTCGGGTTGGTGTTGGCACCCTCGAAGCACCAGGCCTCCAGGTTGTTGGCATTGGCGAAGTTGCAGTTGCCATAGGCCAGGTTGTAGTCCCACACGGGACCGACCACGAGCTTGCCGCCCGTGCCGTCGGCCTTCTGCTTCTCCTTATAGAAGTAGGCGCTGCGCTTGTAGCCGTCGGCGTTGAGACTCAGTTCGGTATGGATGAAGTAGTCTACGAACGAGGGCACGTCGATATAGCGGGCGTAGCCCCGCTGCGGGTCGGCGAAGTAGTCCGATTGTATCACCTGCTCCACGGTGTCCACGTAGCTCTCGATGTATGCCAGCTGTTCGGGTCTGAGCTTCTTTTTCTTCGGGTAGATGCACGACCATGTTATCTGGCTCGTCATGATGCCGTCGCCGATGCCGGGCACCTTCGAGGGGAAGGTGGCGTCGTCCTCGTTGTAGGTATCGATGCGCAGCAGGTAGCCGCCCGTCAGGTCGCGCCCCGCCGTGTCGCTCTTCTTCAGCTTGGCAATGTTCACGCGGTCAGTCCCGCGCTTGATGGCCTCCGAGAGGATGTAGATGCCGCGATAGTCGCCGTTTACGGTCAGCTCCACCATCTTCGTGCGTGGTCCCCAGTGGCCCATGTCGCGCCACAGTTGGAAGGCCAGCGGGTCGCGGACGGCCGACACGTCGTTGTAGGGCGCCAGCAGCACCCAGTCGCTGTGAGCAGGCATGCCCAGCAGCGGGGCGTCGAGTTCCTTGCCCTGTTCGTCGCGCAGCTCGATGGTGTATTTCTTCTGGTTGAAGCTGAGCGAGCTGTTGCCGCGCAGCTTGATGCCGATGGGGCCGTCGTAGCCGACGGTCTTCATGTGCGCCGTCACCTTCTGCCGGGCGTTGAGCACCGTATCGGCTGTTATGATAATCTGTTCGAGACTGTTTGTTCCGTCATCCTTTCCCTGCACCGCCGTTGCGGTAAGAGCGATAAATAGTAGTGAAAGCAGTTTTCTTGTCATTTCAAAGCGTTGTTAGTTGTGCAATTTAATACAATAGACGTAAAAACTGCCGCAATGTTTAATCGGCTGAGGCCCCAATCAAAAGTACTGAAAAGAAGTTTTATTTTATTTTCTTTGAAAGATATAGTACTTTCTACAAATTCTTTTGTAACTTTGCATCGACAATTTGACATAATCATGAGAAAGATTGAGGTCGTTTCATTAATCCTTGTTGTGGCAGCAGTGTTCGTGCTGGTTATTATGCTGCAAATGGATTTTGGTAATTCCAGGAAATGGATGTATTTGCTATTTATAGCATTGCTGGCACTCGCTATCGACCCTGCACACTTCTTGAAAAAGAGACGGAAGCAGAAGGCAGTAGAAAGTTCAGCGGAAACAGAGGAAGACGAAATGGGCTTCTTCGAACTTGCTTCAGCACAGCCCGTCGGGAGCAAAGAGCAGGATTCTACAGATTCATATATGACATTCCTGGATAAGGAGTCAGACGACTATTACTACATTCATTATGTTAACGGCAAAATGGACGAAGCCTACGTTGGTGGGCCATATTATGTTGAAAGGGAAGGCTACGACGAACTGTATGAAGAGTATGCGTCGCTTGAAGGACTGTCAAAAACAGCTGAGAATGAGGAAATCGAGGACCTGTGTTCTATATCTGCCGAAGACTTCAAGCGTGTCAGAACACGCTATCAAGACAGTCTGGCCAATGACATACTGGCAAGAGTTTCCACCCCAAACCAGTCGGAACCAGTCAATAGGATAGGGCGTGGCGTGGCTTATTTGCTTGTAGCGCTGGTTTTTGTTATTCTGCTCGTGGGTGTGTCCATATTGCCGTTTATGCAGGTAGATGGTGGCACCTATATTGGCATTTTCATTATCTTCTGTCTTGTTCTGCTGATTGCCGGCTTGTCGTTTTTCTCGCCAAAAACATGGCTGGAACGCAGAATCAAGTGGCTGACTGGTAGTGTAAAACAAGAAGTACTCGATTTTGGGACAGGCAAAGCAAAATGGTATTATGCAAACGACGAAAATAATCTGCTGACTTATAGATATGCCCCAGGGAAAAAGCAGCTGCTGATTACAAAGACCATACAAGTTCCTTTGCGCAATGTCAGTCAGAACTTAGCACAAAAGCAACAGATGCTCACCGACTGGATTGAAGACAAGCCGTTCATCGGGCATTGCGATATGAGCACAACATCGTCGATAGGCATGTGCCATTTCTACTTCACAATTCCCAAGACTGATGCCACGAAAGCAGTAATGAGGCAGTTGCGAGAGTGGATATTCCGTCCAGAACATGATGCTTCCAAAGTGTGTGAGTATTTCAAGTTTGAGGAGCCCGAGGGAACGTTCTATGTCAAATTCCAGAATTGCCGTATCAATAAGTTAATATTTGAACGTAAAGATGGTAAGACTGAGGTTTTTGACCCAGAGACAGACAGTTTGGAATACGAGAGCCTTTCCGAGGAACTCCAGAGGTTCTACGCAGATTTCAATGGTTATTATGCACCCAGAATAAAAGAAGACCAGCGTATTGAATCACACGACTGGCCTTCCGTTTAGTGAGATACCGGTAACTTTGGCTCAAGAAAGGTTCCCGTTGATTGAAGCACGGAGCGCAGTCGCTGCGGTCCGTGCCTGTATCCCGGGTATCATAAGAAAAACTTACTCTGCTCCCATCACGGCCTTGCTCATTTCCTTCAGGTACTTCTCGGTGAGGCCGTTGATGTATTTCTGCGTCTTCTGCGCCGCCTTGGTCAGCACGCCCACCTCCTTATACATCTCCGTAAAGGCTTGGTTCTGCTCGGTGTAGAATTTCAGGATCTCTTTGTGTATTTCGCCAATGGCCTTGTTTTTCTCTACTTTTTCAGTTGGCGGCACGTCGAGACCTTTCAGGTATTTGATGAAGTCCTGAAGCTTCGTGTCCAACTCCTTGTTGAGCTTGGTAATCTGTGCGAAGATACGGTCTGTACCCGTGAGTGACTTCATCTCGAAGTACGGCTTTAACGGGGCGTATGAGGCTTTGATGGCATCCATATTGGCTTTCACGGCCATTGCCTTCGCCTCTACCTGCATCTTCTGCTCGGGTTTCGGCTCCCATCTTGAAGACTGGCAGGGCGTGACGGGCTCGCTGTAGCCGGGTATCGTGTCAACTGCCACATCGTCATCTACCACATCGTCAACTACCACATCGTCAACTGCCACATCGTCAACTGCCACATCGTCAACTACCACATCGTCTATTCCGCGGCTTTGCCGTTCGTTCAGCAGGCTCTTGCCTGAGTAGCGTCCTACCCGCTGCTCATAGTCGCGATCCTCGTCGTAGTAACCGTTATGCGTGGTGATACGGTAGGTCTCGCCAGGCACGAAGTCGAGATTCGTCCACAGTTCGCAGAGCGAGCCGTCGGGCATCACGGTACGGATACGACCCACCTTGGGCTTGTCGAGCTGCACACTGAAGCTGAAGCGTTTGTTCACCACAGGCATCGTTGCGACATAGGCATCGTCAGCCACATTGTCCAGTTCTTCAGCTGAATCGGCCATATAGACCACATAAAGGGAATCGTTCAGGTCATAGCCCACACGTCCGTCAATCGTGAAGGTGTTCTGATTGTCACTTATGAGACCTGCACTGCTCATGTTTTTCTCGTACATGTCAGGACGCAGCGAGGTAATCATAAAGACGGTGCCCGCGACATGATTATCCTTGGTTTCTTCCCACACGATGGCGTATGCATCGCGCAACTGAGGATTGTCAGGGTTCTTACAGCACATGAACCACATCTCCTGCTTAGTATTGATGCGAATACGTACATTCTTGCTCTTCTGTCCGTTGTTAGTCACCACCTTCAGGTCGAATAGTTCTGTACTGCCTGGCTGCAGGTGCATATACTGATACGACAAAGGCTCATCTGCGCGGAAACCGATGGGTATGGCCCACAGGTCTTCTTTTTTGCAGGTGAATGGCACGATGCGTACACTTGACTCAATAAGACCTGTTTCAGGATTTTTGGTAACGGACGTTGTTTCGCTTCCCTCTTTAGCATAAAATGCGATAATGCCTTCCAGACTCTGGATGACACTCTTTGCCTTCTTCTGCGGGGTAGCCGTAGAATCGGCACTGGCGGTTGTTATGGCGCTGCATGCGATGAGCAGCATGGTGAATATTCGTTTCATAATCGTATTGTTTTTTTTATTTTTGCGCTGTTTGTTCTAAATGATGTTTAGCTATTTCGAGTTCCAGTTCCACCCACTTCAGGTAAGCCTCGTCGGCCTGCTTTTTCAGGAGTGCTATTTCCTCGGGGGTGTACTTGTAGTTCTCGGGGCGGGTGATGGGTATGTCACGCTCCGTCAGCGTCATGGGCTTGGCATCCTGAGTTACGGCCTGCGCCAACTCCGGCTTTGCCTCCTCCTCAGCTTTCACCTCAGGCGTTACAGGTTCTGCTGCCGTCGTTTCCTGTGCCAGGAGAGCCACGTCGCGCTTGGCGACGACGGCTCGCGCCTTCGCTTTCTTAGCCTTGGTCGGAGCAACAGCAGGCTGCGCTGCCTCCATCCCCACTTCCGCCATCATGGGTTTCACCACTTGATGCGTTTCAGGAGTAACCACTCCCCTCTCCTTTGCGAGAGGGGTTGGGGGTGAGGCTTTTTGCGGGAATGGGTTTGGCGTTGAGCCTTTTGGCGGCATGATATTGACGATGATAAATGCGGCGACGCAGGCTGCAGCCACCCAAGGCCAAAGCCGTCTGGTCTTGGCCACCGGCTTCTCTTGCGCCATCCGCTTCATCAGTCGGGCATTCAGGTCGGCGGGCATCTGCGGCAGCTCAGCCTCGTCCTTTCTGAGTGCTTCGCGCAGTGCGTTGTCCTGCTGGCGTAGGTTGTTGAGTTGTTCCTCCTTCATGACTGTAACATTTTTATGATTCTACATAGTTTCTTTCTCGTTCGGCTCAGGCGCGAGGCCACCGTCGTGGGTATCGACTCCGTGATGTCGGCAATCTCCTTCAGGCTACGCTCCTCGTAGTAGAACATCGTCACCAGCGCCCGTTCCTCCGGCGGCAGGTGCTTCAGGGCAGCGCGTATCAGCTGCACCGTCTCGGCATTGGCGTGCCCCAGCGTCTCGTCCACCTCAGCGTCCGACAGCTTGTCGGCCTCATGGCTGCGGTCCTCGAAGTAAACGACGGGCAAGCGCTTGCGACGCAGGAAACTGATGGCCTCGTTGTAGGCTATGCGCGAGATCCACGTCCGGAGCGACGCCCGCCCGGCATCGTGCTGCCCGATGTTACTGAATACCTTCATGAAGACATCCTGATATATCTCCTCGGCATTCTCGGTGACGGTGACGAGCCGCACCACCTGCGCGAAGACCTCGCGGCCATAGCGGTCGATGGTCTCTTGCTGTGCCTTGGGACTCTGTCTGCGCAGTCCCGCTATCAGGTCTGTCTCGGTCATGCTGTTTTCTGTCTCTGTTTATATATACGTAGAAAGTAGTGGAAACATTGCAGTCGGGGAGAAAAAAAGTTCCGGGGTAAGTCTCAAAAGGCGGTGGGTTTCATCCAAAACCCGCCGCCTTTTTCTCATAAACCGCCGCCTTTTTCTCGTAACCCGTCGCCTTTTGCTTAGGTGTCGGTTCAGGTGTCGGTTCCTGTTTCCAGAAGCGGGCAAAGAGCGCAGTTTTGCTGATGTCTCATACCGTTTTCTATATATATAGTTGTCATTCGCACTTTTTATCCAACACTTCCGACACTTCTTACACCTATGAAAGTTCAACAGGTGCTGGAAGTGTCGGAAGTGCAGGTTGTTTCCTGCGATTGACAACTATATATACTGACCCCACCCCTGCCCCTCCCCTACATGGGAGGGGAGTGCCTCACGGGGTTCCCTTGGAAGGGAGGAGAGTGCCTCGCGTTTGGCTCTGTGGCGAAGGTCGGCGGCAGCCACTCCCCTCCCATCGTAGGGGAGGGGCAGGGGTGGGGTCAGTATCTTTATAAAAAAATCGTGGCGTCTACAGATAAAGCCCGAACGAGAGCGAGCGGAACTTCACGCCGCCGTCCTTCAGAACGTTGTCGCCCGAGTACTTCAGATAGAGGGGGACACCCATGATGCCCACGCGGAGCATCCAGTCGATGGTGATGGGGCGCTGGCGGATGTGGCGCTCCAGTCTCTCGATGTCGTCGCCATACAGGGAATACTCCGTCAGCATGCTGCCATAGACATTGAAGTTCACCACGGGACCGAAGCCAATCCAGAAGTCCTCGTCGAACTCATGGGTATAGCCCAGGTTGGCGGTCAGCGAGAAGACCTTGATGCGCGAGAAGTCGGGCGACACCTGCAAGGGGTACGTGTCAAGGGCGACGTTGCCGTCGGGTGCTTTCACGAATCGTGTGTCGCCGGTCATGCGGTAGTTCTTCCAGTCGATGCCGAGGCCTAACGATACGGAGTTGCGGTGGCGACGCTCAAAATAGTGGTCCCACTGCACGATGGTAGCAAAAATCTCCCACGACTTGAAGGTAGAGAAGTCGGTGCGCGCATCGGCCTTGGTGGGAGCCGTGAAGCCGATGCCCAAATGGGCTGAGATAGCGTTTTCGTAGGTGCGGCCCTTCGCGCCGTCCTTTTTCTTACCCACCTTCACGCTGGGTATCAGCTCCCAGCGGTCGCGACCGATGCGGGTGGTGCTGACGTAGTTGGAGTCCACCAATCGGATGGTGTTCTGGTACGTAAACTTGTCGTCGCCCTCCTTGCCGCTGACGATGATGCGCTGCAGCGAGTCGCCCGTGACGATGGTCACCTTCCTGGGGTTATGGATGACGACGGTGTCGTTTTCTTGCGCGCCGGCCGCCAACGTCAGGGCAGCCAGCGCCATGATAGTCATGAGTTTCTTCATATCTTAGTCGTTGTTTAATAGTTCCTCTAATTGTTCCAGACTCTTGACGCTGCCCTCCATGTAGATGACGGTCACCTCGCGCTCCGACGTGTTGCCCCGCCACCAAGCCTGATAGCAGAGGAAGCAGTTGCGGTCGCCCTGCCGGCCCACTTGCGTCTTAAAGTTGATGCTGTGCTCCTTGCCGAACACCGTCTTGCGCGACTTGCCGCCGGTAGCAAAGTGGCCCTTGCCGTCGTCCTCCACCATTTTCAGCACCCGGTCGGCCTCGCTCTCGCCGACGGTGAACCGCACGCTGCGGTAGTAGCTCAGCTGATACTTGGCCAGCGTCTTGCCCCGCACGCGGGTCTCGATCATCCGCTCCTGCGGAATGATGCGCCCCTCAAAGAGGTCGTTAATCTTCAGCCCTGTCTGCGCTCCAGCAAGTGCGGCAGACAGCAATAGGGTCATCATAATTAGGAATCGCTTCATATCTTCATGCTTATTGATCGTTGCCAAACATCATCTTCAGTTGCTCCTCCACCTCGTCGCTGCCGTCGTCGGCCACGGCGGCCATCGTCTTCTGCATCTCGCCGAGCACCACGTCGCGGTCGGTGGTGCGCTCGCCGTAGATATAGGCCACACACTCGTCGTCACCCTGCTGACCGCTGTTCAGCCACACCGCCGCGCCTGCAGCTATCAGCAGGGCGGCGCAGGCAGCAACAGCCCAGCGGAGCCAGCGACGCGGTTTGTTGACGTTGACGCTAACCGTCTGCTCATCAGCGAACTGGACGGCTGCAAAGTCCAGGAACAACTGGCGCAGCTGAGCGAGGTCGGCGGGCAGTGTCTGCTCGCGCCGGTAGTAGTCATACAGTTCCTGCTCCTCTTCGAGCGTGGTCGTGCCGTCGAAGAAGCGGTCTGTCAGCGTGCGTATTCTAAGGATGTCACTCATATTGCTTCATGTATTTTTGTCTTACTGCCTGTCGGGCGCGGCTCAGGGCTTTGCGTACGGCCACTTCACTGCTGCCTGTCAGGTCGGCTATTTCGTTCATTTCCATTCCCTCAAGATGGCGCAGCCGGAGGATGGCCTGCTGCAGGTCGGGCAGGGTGCTGACGACGGCCATCATGCGCTCTATGCGCTCGTCGTCGCCTGTTTCGTCCGTCCCGCCGCTGTCGGTCAGCATCGCCGTGGGCTTTCGGCGGCGCACCTGGTCGATGCAGAGGTTGCGGGTCAGACGCAGAGCCAGCGCGTCGAGGGGCTGCCGCAGTTCGCCAACCATCTGCCACAGCCGCAGCAGGGCGTCCTGCACCGTGTCTTCGGCATCGTCGTCACCCAGATAGCGGCGCGCCGTCAGCATCAGCCGGGGCCGCAGTCGCTGGGCTTCCTCCTTGAATTCCTCTTGCGTCATTCTTGGGCGTTGTTTACTCTATATACGCAAAAAAGTCCGTTTTGTGACATCCAAAACGG
>JAEEGJ010018145.1_pt1 | contig 15759 bp, 6 predicted proteins | sample 8958761 | NCBI WGS metagenome assembly JAEEGJ01 (sample SAMN16246546, study PRJNA631951) | gut metagenome | biome: gut microbiome; feature: rumen; material: RS-attached | host: Bos | place: Iran: Karaj | collected 2018-10
CCCGGATATCGACCTTGCTCACATCGTTGGATGAGCCCCCCGGGAATCTGAAGTACTTGGGCCACACACCGGTGGTCTCGTACAGGAATACCCTGAGCTTCTCCATATCTGCCTTAAAAGCATCCGCGGAAGAATATATATCGCTGTATTTGTGGCTGTAGGAATGCATACCCAGCGTATGTCCCTCGTCCACTATTCTCTTGTAAACATCAGTATATCTGGCGTCGGGCTTGCCACAAACAAAGAAGGTTGCCTTGACGTCATACTCGGCCAGTATATCCAGTATCTCGTTGGTCGAAGTACTGGGGCCGTCATCAAAGGTCAGGTATACATACCTGGTGCCCTCTATATCCTCCGGATTCTGTGCTCCGCTCACATCGATGGTGGCATAATCAACGTCCATCTCCTCAGCCCCGGAACTCTCCTCCGATGCAACCTCGCCTGTCTCGTCAAAAGACATGTCGACTGCCTCATCGCTTCCGGCATCCGATAGGATCTCCATCTCAGTGCCATACTTGTCTCTATACCATTGAAGGTCTGCCACAGCCTGTTTGTAATCTCCGTTTAATCTGTCATATCTGACAGCCAGAATAACACAGATACACGTAGGAATAAGGCAGGCAGCCGCCACTGTTATCAATATGAGTCTGCGCAGATGCCGGATACGCTTGCTGTACTGCTTGCGCTCTTTATTACCTGAACCTTGCGAATCCATTATCTGTAAAAACCACTTTCATTATTTGTATATGCACAGAGTATAGTATAGCACAGTTTCATCAACTCAAAAAGGTGTTTTTGGCATACTTGGCACGGTAACGGCGATTTCCTTATGCCGCCTCGAACCCATAAAAATACCCCGGACAGCTCAAGTGCCGCCGGGGTACTGATGCCTTATTTTATTCATTCAACGGATGTGTAGGTCATAAGATAATCGTCATAGGCTCCTGCCGCTGTTCCCATCACCTGGAAATTGGTGCTGCCGCCGTAGAAGGTGCAGCCCACATCGGCGATGTTCACTGTGTCAAAGGCCACTGCCTTGCCGTTTTTCATAAACACGGTCCTGACACCCACGCCCTCAATATCCCTGGCTGAATAGTTGGTGGCTGAAACCTTAAGAGATGACCCTCTGTTGTCGGCGCTGACTGCTACCTCGTTGTAGGAGCATCTGTCAGTGGGATGATAGTTGAACTCGTAGTCGTAGCTCTTGGCTCCCTGGATCCTCTCGTTGTTGAACTGACCGTAGAGGATAAACTGCTGACCTGCCTTGACGGCATCGGAGTAATCATTGACCTTGTAGAGTGTCTCGCCTCCGGCGTTCTTGGCAAAGAAGTCTGCGCTTATGGCGATGTCCTCGCCTGTGTCGTTTTTGGCTACAATAACGTAATATGTGCACCAGTGCATTCCATCAGCAATGATGTACTCATTTTCTATAGTTATACCACTTGCAGGTTCAGTGGCTGCGTATGCAATTTCAGCGGAATTATTGATCGAACCCGAAAACAGAAAAATAAGAACTGCCCCAATTGTGATGATAGTAGAAAAGAATCTCTTCATACCTGTTTCCCCCGATCCTGGAATTATTTTTGAAACACCCGGGAGGATGTTACATAATCCATTATCAAGCAAAACAATCTGCACTTCCATAGGTCGGAGCCAGTTTTAATCCTCTTTTAAGTAAGTTCATTTTCTGTTTATAAACTACCTGTATGCCACCCTGTATCCGCCAAAATCCTCGACGGTGTAAAGCCCCGTCTGCTCTACTTTTTCCACCTCACTGCTGGCAAGAATGTAGACGGTCTGAGCATTCTCATCACTGAGCATATCCTCAGGCAGCTCAAATACAAAGTTTCCAAAACTCCTGGCTATTCTAAACTCGGCAGTATCGTCCTTGTAGACCACCGTGGTGTAGAATAAGCCCGGATCATAGTCGTTAAAGTACAGTGCGGACATGAAAGGTGCAGATAATCCCTCGTATGTGGAGCATATCTGCCTGTCATCCCCTGCTATTTCGTAGGCTCTCTTCACAGCATCCCCGTAACCCGGCATAAATATGCTGGTTGCCCACCTGTTGTAGTCCGTAAAGTAGTCCCTGGCAAAAGAAATCCCGCCGATAATACACAGACAGGCAAAAGCCACCAGCAGAACCTTGCAACGCTCAACCAAAAAGGCGCCGCCCCGGACCATAAAGTAGATGCAAGGGATAAAGAGGGTCACAAACCTCTGGATATCCGGAAGTATCAGCACTCCCAGGATCACCGATGCAATGGTCATAAAGACAAATGCGGCGTTTGCGATATCTCTTTTGCCAAAAAGGCTTCTGATGCTGATGACAAAGCCTATAAGGGTTATGGGGAAAGTGAACGTAAACAAAGTCCCGTAGCCCGGGTAATAGTGGGCCAGGGTAAATCCCGAATCTCCCACAGACACTGCCTTTAAGAGCATCCTAAGGTTGTGAAGTGCCTTGGCCGAAAATGATGAATCCAGAGCGATGAAGGCCTCTCCCGTCCTTGCTGAAGTGAATCTGTTTACGGAAAATACAGGCGTCAGGATCTCATCAAAGCCCAGGTAATTCACGCCGTAGAAGACCAGAAGCGGCGCAAAGACCACCATAAAGGAAAGCCCCGAAAGAAGGAGCTGGCTCACCTTAAGGTCCCCTGTCCTTATGAGGTATCCGCACATCAGCACGAGAAATACCGGCACTACAATGGTTGCGGCGCCGTAGCTGTACATGCTAAGGCCCCAGAATGCTGCCGAGAGGCAGTAAAGGCCGGTACTCTTCTTGTCAGCTGCCAGCAAGATCAGATACAGAGGCAGCATCATGCTAAAGGGCATAATGTTGCTGTCAAGGCTCCACCTGGACAGGATCACGTGCCAGGGGCATATGGCCAGAAAGCCCGCTCCCAGAAGGGACAGCTCATATTTAAATTCATGGTCCTTAAAGCCGAGCTTAAGGACAAGATAAAACAGCGCCACTGTGGCAATTCCCAGAATAGCCGGGATAAGGCGCAGCTTGAAAACCCCCGTTCCAAAAAGCGAGATTGAGAGGGCATTTAAATAAATCAGCAGCGGACTTCCTCCCCCGCAGCCCCAGGTTATGGGGTACACAGGCCAGGGAAATCCGTTTCTGTCGATCCCGTAGGTTGCCAGGCAGTAGGCATCGTAGCCTATGGAGGCTTCATCCTGCTGAAGACCCAAAGGCACCTGCCCCAGGTTGTACAGTCTCAGCACCGCAGCTATTACCATCACCAGGACAAAAGAAATCCTGCCTGCCCGGGCAGACATGGGATTAGCCAGGGTCTCATCTCCCTTAAGATAAATAATAACGGCCGCCGCACCCATAAGGATGCAGGCAGCCGTGGCTATATAGTTGTAATAATCAATAATTCTCATGTAATGACTTCCCCAAATTCAAAACACAGACGCTCAGATACACGTTTTATCTTGCGTACATGGCAGCGCCCCAATCGCTGATGCCCATGATCGAAGCTGCAGAGTTAATATACTGCTGAGCATTGGCGCCATTCATGTTCTTGTAATAATCAAAGGCCAGTTTGTGGGAACCATCCTGTCTGGTAAGTCCCACGGAAAGGCCCTGTCTTACTTCTACAGGATAATCCGTCTGTCTGTTAAAAGCAATCAGTTTGATGTACTGATTGGTGACGCAGCGCTGATAAGCATAGACAATGGCTGCTGCCTGGGCTTCCTCGCCCTGAGTTGAGGAATAGCCAACCTCTGTAAGGAGGACAGGTCGCACTCCGCCGCCCCTGTTGCGGAACGCAGGCTGGCACAAGAAGTCTGTAAGAACCTCTATGTTCTCCATGGCAAGATAAGGCGTATTGGCATCGTGTCTGACCATGGATGCGTTCTTGGGATTCCAGAAGGTCGTCCAGTTCAGGGGATAGTTATAGGGATGAGAAGCAAGTGCCCAGTCAATATTTCCCTGAGCTACGATGCAGGCGTTAAAGGCCTCCAGCATGCTTCTGGCAGAATAATATCCTGCGTTGTGGATATGGGTCCAGTTCTGATCAAGGCTGATGCAGACATAGGCATTGGCATTTCTGCTCTTGATGGCATTGTAGCAGACTCTCACAGAATCAGCGTAGAGCTGAGCATAAGTCATTTCATCCGCAACACCTGAATAGTTCCAGGCATTCTTGGCATTGACCTCGTTGGCGATAACCCAGTTATCTACCTGGCCAAAGCCGTTCTGACCGTTGTATCTCCAGGCCAGGAAGGAGCACACTGCCTCAAGGTATTCAAGGCCGCTGTCCTCTGAAGTGTTCATGAGGTAGTAGCTGCATCTTCCGATGCCGCCCCTTGCCGTAGGTGAGATCATGAACTCTTCACCGGCAGAATAGGGATTAAGTAATACCATGGTCATGCCCATTCCCTGTCCGGTGCTGGTGCGAACGCAGTGATCGTACTGGCTCATGTATGAAGAATCAAAATAATAGGTCTTACCGTTGTAGCCGTATTCAATACCTCTGTTGCCGCCGATGACATCAGTAATATTGATGTTGTAGGCGCCCTGCTGAACTCCGAGATTAACAGACTCTGTGTTGCCGTTACCGATCTTGGCTCCGTCAAGGATAAGGCCCTTCTTGCCGTTGTTCTTTCTGGCAGGTGAAGAGCTTGCAAGAGCCTCGGGATTGGTAATGTACTTGGCTCCTGCCACGGAGACAAAGTTGCCTCCCTGCTTAACAGCCACCTGGAACTTGTCATACAGATGACAGGATGTGGTCTGATAACCCAAAGGCACAGAAAATACAGCACTTGCCGAAACAGGAAGTGATGCTAAAGGAGCACCTGCAGGCGCTCCCTGATATGGTTTTTCTGCAAACACGTAATAGTTTCCGTCGTCACTTGACGGAAGATCGGAAGCTGATAAATTTACTACTACGTCAGCACCAGAAATAGATACAGAATTGATGGTGACAGCGCCCAGACCATCTGCCTGAGTTCTCACCGGCTTCAGAGAAAAGACACTCACAAAAACGGCAGCTGTAACAACTGCCAAAGAAAGTGCTGAAAAGATTTTCTTTGTCATACTACCCCTCCATAAGAAAGCTTAATATCATAATAATAAGCTATTACCCAAGGGGAAGGCAAGAAAATCTGTACTTAGCAATAAAAAGGGGATGCCACTTTAGATTTAATCATCTAAAGCGACATCCCAAAAATATTAGTGTTAAGGAATTGTAACTATGCAGGTTGCAATCTTACCGGAATCGGAGGTTGTCATTGTGATAACCGCGGTTCCGGAATGCTTGGCGGTGATGACGCCGGAAGCATTGACTGTGGCCACATAGGAGTTATTGCTGCGATAAGTAACAGTTTTATCGGCAGCTGTGGCTGTGATCTGCGGAACGATCTTGACTGTCTTACCTATAGGAAGTCCGTTCACAGTAATAGACTTACTTGCAGTGTCGTAGGCAGGACTTACTGTAATATTCTTCTGAAGAGCTGCTGCCACTGATTTCTTAGTGATCATGAGCTTAACATCTTCTTCCTTGACCGAACCAAGGATGGTCAACTGACAGGAAACGCTCGTCTTGCTGCCGTCAATTGCAGTTCCCTTGATAGTTACTGCCTTCTTGGTCTGCTTAAGAGCCTTGAATATTAGCTTCTGTCCCTTTACGGTACTTGCAGTTGTTCCCCATACAGGTGTCTTGCCAGGTTCATAGGCAGCAAGTGCCACCGCGCTCTCATCCGATACAGTCCAGTTAATTGTTCCCTCAGGATCTTCCGGATCAAAAGCGTTAACCGGTGTCACAGTACTTACCCACAGATATCCGGTCTTGCCTTCGCCGATGCTCCTCTTGGTCTGGCTGATGGCGAGTTTAGTAACAGGCACATAGGTGACAATCTGAACAGATGCCTTGGCAGGGGTGCCGGAAGCCGGTGTCTCCTTGGAGGTTGCAGTAATCTCTACCCTACCACAGGAACCAGCCTTTACAACGCCCTTGTTGGTTATAGTTGCTATAGTTGAAAGCTTATCATCTGCAACAGGCTTATTGTCTGCATCCCAAGCCTTGGTAATCTCCCAGGTAACTGCCGCATTGGCAGGCTTAGCCTTGGCATTTTCGGATGTGTCACAGGTTACAACACTCTTAAGGGTCGTGGTCTTGCCCACAATAAGTCTCTTCTGAGCCTCTGTCTGAGTGATGGCAACACCGTTCTCCTTTACAGGGTTACCCACGGTAATCGTGCACTTTGCAGATTTCTTACTTCCGTCTGTTGCAGTTACAGTTATGGTTACAGGTTTATTGTTGGCGGGAACCGCATTAACTATCACCTGCGCCGTAGCGCCATCTCCGTTAACCTGTACACTTGCAGGATCTGAACTTATCCACTCAACATCTGAATTATCAACCGAATAAGGTGCCACGGTGGCATTGAGCTTGTAGACGCTTCCCACACCTGCTGAAATCTTGGTGGAGCTAAGAGTTATCTTACTTACCTTAACCTGCTTTACAACAGTGACAACACACTGTGCAGTCTTGACTGTCGGCTTGCTTTCATTGCCGCTATCGCTCTTAGCTGTAACCTTAATTGTAGCTGTAGCCTTGGTCTTACCTTCAGGGAGCTTGCCTATTGTGAATTTTCCGGTTTCATCAACCTTAATGATTTGTTCGCCGTCCTGTCCAAGGTCAGACTTAACTACTTCCCATTCAAGAGTATCTTTAGTCAAAACAGCATTCGTTCCATCGTGCCAGGTTGCCTGATCCGAAGTTACCGTAGCTGACAGCTGATAAGAACCTTTTATCTCAGAAACAGTAACCTTGGTCTCGCTGATAGTCAGCTTAGTCATAGGAACAAAAATACGCACTTCATATTCCTGACTACTTATACCGCTCTCGGTATGAACTGCACTGACTTTAACAGTACCTGCTGAGAGTCCCTTGAGTGTACCCTTCTGATCTATGGTAGCAATCTTGCCGTTAGCTGCCAGGCCTTCTCTATCAAGCTCAGAAGTGATCTTCCATTCAATATCCTTGTTTACCGGCTGATTCTTCTTGTCACCGCCATTAAAGGTTGGTGTAAACTTAAGGGTCTTGCCGGCCGCAAGTGTATCAACGTTCTTTGGAGCCGCAATGCTGACAGAACTTACGGCATTTCCTACAGTCACGTTGCATACTGCACTCTTATTGCTTCCGTCTGTAGCTTTCACGGTTATCTTTGTCTTGCCGGGCTTAAGACCCTTTACCTGCAGGCAATCAACACCGTTTACAGTAACTCTCTCCACCTCTATTATTCCATCTGTGGGATATGTAGGTATCCAATCCTGAACAGATGCATTTACAGGGGCAAAAGAAACAGTAAGACCCTTATAGGTTTCGCCAACGCCCAGGGTAATAGCTGTCTTATTAAGCTTAACTGATGTAACGGGATCGTATACCGTCACATAGCAGGTTGCCATTCTGGTCTCGTCTACAATGCTTACTGCTGTGATCATAACAGGTTCATCACTTGATGCTTTAGCTGTTATTACACCTTTCTGATTAACAGCTGCAACAGTTGAATCTTCTGAATACCAAACAAGACCTCTGTCAGCCTTATCAACTCCGTTATTAAACACTGCTGATACAGTCATGGACTTGCCCACCTGAAGCCTGCCTGCATTGGTATTGGTGTCATCCGGCAGATTGGCTGTTGGAAGAACAAGCTTAAGATCAGTGATCCTTGTTCTTACAAGGAGTTTTACTGTTGCCTTAACTGAAGGCTTATCTACAGCTGCAGCCGTAATGGTGACTGATCCGTTAGCTATACCTGTTACTACACCCTCCTCATTTACCTGTGCTACCTTTGCATTAGAGGAAGTCCAGATAACTTCCTGAGAAGCATCTTTTCCCTCAACCGTTGCAGTAACTGTGGCAGTGAGCTTCAGTGTCTCGCCTGTATATACATAGTCCGCACCGCCGTCATCGATCACAACCTTGCCGGGAATTACTATTGTAGGAAGTTCCTCTGTTTCGGTATGTTTACATCTCTTACAGGTTCTGGTCCTTACTCCGGTCTCCTTGTCAGTAGGCTTCCTGGTAACCTTCCACTCTCCAAAGTCATGTCCCAGAGCAGGAATGATCGTATCCTCATAAGAAGCTATCGGATTAAGTCCTTCCTTATCTGCGAAAAGGGCTCCGCACCCATCAATGTTACATACATAATACTCAATGTTTCCGGGCTCTTCACAGGTGGCCGCCTTGGCGGGAACCTTGGTAAGCTGATGTTCATGAGTGTATATGGCAGTAACAGAGATTGCATATGACTGGTAATTATTACAGTCGTCTACTGTCATAGCAAACTTGGCAGAAGCACCTTCCGGAGCGTCTTTACCAAAGGTGATAAGCAGCTTGTTATCTTTTACAATATATGAAGCTACATACTCGCTTCCATATACAATATAAAGTCCGTTGACACTTCCGCCGGGCTCAATATAAGGCGAAAGATCATAAGCTGTTTCAGCACCTGCCATCACGTCAATGGCAACATCCACACTATCATGCCAGACTCTGTTTATAATAAAATCACAATAAACCAGTCCTGTTGCAGCAGTAAAGTTAGTGCCTTCTGCCACATCAAAGGTTACCGAGTATAGACCGGCCTCTATAGGCGCCTTGGTTGTCCTCTCATAACCTTCTCTCTCATAGTAGACAGTTATATCTCCGCAGCCGTAATACAGGTTATTAAGTATCGGCCAATACACCGTCTTTTCATAGCCATCGTAATTAAACTCATACCAGTCAGTCTGGAAATAGAAGCAGTCTCTTGTAGGCACTCTCTTCTCAATCGTCCATTGGGCGGTTGCTTCTCCGGTGTAATTTCCAATACCGGAAATCTTAAGTGTATATCTTCCGGCATCTGCTGCATCATAGCCCGATACTATCGAATAGTCTATGTTTTCTCCAAGAGCAACAGTTCCCAACTTAACAGAGTTTAAAGACACATATTGAGTGCTGCCGTCATATGTTAAAGTATCTTCATTGAAAGAAATCTCGGCTTTCGCGATATCCTTGGGATTAATACTGAACTCTGCTGTTCCCTCGTACATCTCGCTCTTTGTCTCACAGGATACGCGAACAGTGTAGGTTCCTGTTGTAGAAGGTTTTAAATTGCTTTCGTAGTAGTAGCCATTGTAATCAAATCCCGTGTAGGAAACTGTAGTGTTCAAAGTTCCCGAAGGCTTTGTGTATACAGGATCGGATACTACGCTTCCAAAGGTTCCATTGCTCTGCTTAACAGTAAGCGGCTTCTTCACCTTATCTGTGATGGATACATAAATATATTTGGATTCTCCGGCATAGTTGGCCGTTTCTGCAACTCTTACCAGAACATTTATCGCACCGGTTATATTACCTGAAGTAAGAATACCTGTATCAGGGTCAATGCTGCAGCCATAATGGTCCCGGCCATAATCGTCAAGCTCATATGTCACTTTACCTATATTTCCGGTGACTAGCTTGCTTAGATCAACTGTATTTCCACCTACTGTGACTGAAGCATTATCGGGTATCTTTACGGGGTCAGGAGCTTTTCGGATATAGACGATATCATAGAGGTAGATTCCCTCAGCCGCATTAAAGTTCTTGCCGCCTGACACATTCGCATATACAAAGTAATCTCCTGCGTTGATCGGCTTATCAACCCTGGTAGTGTCGTCTAACATATAGTAGACAGAAATATCACCACAGCCTGTCATATTGCCTGCAAGCTTCGGAGTAGATATTCCTTTTACGGTTCCATCGTAGGTAAAATCACCGTGAGCAGGAACCACAAAATCGTTTCCGTCCGGATTCCTCTTGGTGATCGTCCAGTTAAAATTCCTCTCTCCTGTAAAATACACAGAAGCAGGCTCAAGAACTGCAGTATAAGTTCCGGCATCTGTTCCCTTTTCACCGGATTTGAACTTATAATGTGTTCCATTTGTGAGATTTCCATCCGTAGACACACATCTTAGTATATCTACAGCTATCTCCGATCCGGAATAAATCGCATATGATGCTCCCGGTCTATACAAACTCAGATTGGTTATAAATTGAGAGGAGAGGTCACCTTTAATATAAAACTCAGCGCTTCCGGAATAGTCCGCACTGTCTGTATGATATGAAACTGCCACCGTATATTTTCCGGGAACGGTAGGTTTTGATGAAGTCGCAGCATAAGCGCTGTTATCATATTTTGTTCCGGAATATGTATATTTAATATCAGTTGCTCCGGACTGCTTTGTAAAGGTAGGATCCGGAATAGCTGAACCGGTAGTTCCGCTGGTAATTCCAACGAACTCGGTTTTTCCTGTCTTCTTAACATTCTCCATCGATACGGTAAGATTACCTGCAGGCTTACTTGCAACACTGATCGTAATAGTCTTGCTTCCGCTCTTGTAATAAGTGCTGCCTGCATCAGTGATCGTTACCTTACAGGTTCCGGTTGTGCTGCCGCAGGTGAGTGTAGAACCGTTAAGGCTGCAGCCGGTAAGAGACTGTGAAATAGCATAGGACAAAGTTCCCTGGCTATTCTTGACATAGCTTGACAGATTGATCCTGTTACCGGTAAATGTGCTAACGCTGCTCTGAGAAAGAGTCATGGTAGATGCAGCTTTATTAACTGTCAGTGTTGTCTTGGCAGAGCCACTATAACCATGATTAGCCCCGGACTTGGTCCTGATAGTTATTGGAACGGTTCCCGCTACTGCAGAAGTGGCGGAGGAAGTATCAAGCGTTCCAAAAAACATCTCATATTCACTATCTGCAAGTGTATAAGTAGTGCTGCTTTTGGTTCCCGTAACATTAACTTTTACAGAAGAATACTTAGAAAAGTCATCTGAACCATTGTATGTAACTGCTCCCGAAGTAACACTTGCACTCAATGAATCAAGAGTCATTCCCCTGACGTTAAGTTTGCAGGAAGCACTACCGGTGTAACGGGAATCATTAGCAGTCGCAGTCAGTGTGAATGTTCCCGCATTGAGGTATGTTGGTTTTCCACCGGAAAGAGATGTGCCTGTATTCGCAGAGAACTTAACCAGACTGGTTATATCAGCTCCGGCAAGCTTTACTGTGACGTTTACTGTTTCAGTTTTGCCGGTATAGTAATATGACTTGTTAGATGCATAATCACCATCCAGATAAATAACAGACTCACTTATATCCCTCTTCTGAGGAACATAGCTTGAATTAATGGCCTTCATCTGGGCTTCTGTTCCGGCAATAAGGTACTTGTACTGCTTAAGCTCGGAGTAATTGTGGGATCCATAACCAAGAGGCTTAAGATTTGATGCAGTTGTACCGGTACCCACAACAATACAGCCGGCATCAAGAGATTCCTGCGTTGTTTTACCAAAGGCATTAGTATATCCCCTGGCGGTGAGCTTGGTTCCGGAGAGAACTATACGTTGGCTGCCACCACATATTCCATAGCTTGATCCGTCAGTATTAGAGGAGTCGATCGTACCGCCATAGGCCTCTACAGTACCACCTGAAAAGTTATGTGTTTCTCCGTTATCTCTTATCCTTATAGCCGCACCCTGAACTTTGGTGCTGCCTATGTTTCCTCCATAAGCAATTATGCTTCCGCCTGTCATATTTACAGACGTTGTTAAGATTCCCTGAACAAAAGGATTGGTGGTTGGTGATAATGTGCTGGATGTATTTACATAGCCATACGCATAGATATTTCCACCGCTGATATTCAGCGTATTGCATTGGATTCCTGACGTCATTGAAAGGCCCTTGAGAGAACGTCCTTCAACTGATCCTCCGGTCACGGTAAGTACGTTGGTTTCTATGCCATTACTGGATGCTAATGATGTTGTGCTGCCACTCAAGTCAGCCTTTACGCTTCCCCCTTTTACAGTCAGGTTACTTACCATTAACGGCGCGGTGGAATTTACCTTTCCACCGGTCACCGTGAGAGTATAGTTGCTATTGAATCCACGCATTCCTGAAAGATTCAGTGTACCTGCTTCAATTGTACTGGCTGCATTTCTCGTATTTACCGCATAAATATAACTGGCGGCCCCACCACCATGGGATGCATTTATAGTCAATCCACTGGCGCTGCAGCTGCCCAGCTTCACAGATGGAGTACCCGTATAATCCGGGAAATTAAAGGTACCGCTTACAGGTGATGATTTGGGCATTTCGATACTACCGGCGTAAATACCGCAGCTTATTCCGTTTGCCTGTGCGCTTGACACCTTAAGGGTTGCATTACCTGAAGCAATCAGAGTAAGTTTACCGGTAACATAAATACCATAGGACTGTCTGTTATCACCACCATCTATGTATTGCATGGCAATATCATTGTCGCCTCTGAGTACAAGGATCAGATCCCCCTGATAATACAGTCCTGCTCGGGCGCCGGTTTCAAACTCATATCCTCTCATCTTATAATGGCCGGCATTATCCAAAACGCAGACTCTCTTGCCATTGAAATCGTGATAGTCGAAATGGTAATTGTTTAGCTCGTCGCCGATACTTCCGTCAAAATAGACATAATCGCCGCCGGCAGCAAGGAGCTTGGCATCCTTTGGGTCGCTGGACATAAGACTGCTGTTACCAAGCAGTTCTTCCTCAAGAAGTTCCTCGTCAAGTAATTCCTCGTCGAGAAGTTCTTCATCGGAAAGTTCCTCATCCGGCTCTTCCTCTGATTCCTCCTCTAAGGTCTCATCAGAACCATCCTCGCCTGTTGTTCCTTCTTCATCCCCGTTTGGGGCATCAGAAGAAGCCTCATCGGGATTTTCCTCCTTCGAAGGCTCTTTTACCTCCCCTGAAGTATTGCCGGAACCGGCATCATCAGGGCTGTCAATATTCTCTTCATTGGCGGGGTCAGTTTCCTGCTCTCCCCCTCCGTTTTGGGAATCTGATGCGATTGCATCATCAAGAGTTTCTGTTTCAGAATTTGAAGTCACAGTACTGTCTTGTTCCACGACTTCTGCCGCATAGGCTTTAGCAGGCATATTGGTCACGATTATGGCAACCACAATCATACCTGCAAGCACACGCTTTAAAGAAGCACATACTTTCCCCATTGTTTATCCCCCTTCTACAATACTTTTTTGTAAAACTATATTATCAAATACCGTAAATGATTACCACACAAATTATCAAGTTATCATTTACATTTTGGGGGATTAACGAATTGTGACTGTATCTTTAATAATCTACCTTCATAAGGCACAGTCCCTCTGGCCTTGCTGTAGGTCCTGCCTTCTGGCGATCACAGGCCTCCAGAATACCTTTGACCTCATCGGGCTTGATGTTGCCATAGCCCACCTCCAGAAGAGTACCTGTAAGGATCCGGACCATGTTCTGGAGAAAGCCGTTTCCGTGATAGTAGAATCTGATATAGCTGCCGCTTTCCTCAATCTTTATGTTATCCACACAGCGAACTGTGGACTTTTTCATCTTGGAGTTGCCGCAGAAGCTCTTATAATCATGGGTTCCCATAAGGTGGCGGGAAGCCTGTATCATAAGCTCTACGTCAGGTCTTTTGTCAAGGATGGTCACGTACTTCCTGTCGAAGACAGGCCTGGATGCACCAAACCAGCAGGTATAGCGATAGGTCTTACCAATAGCATTGTATCTTGAATGGAACCTCTCGGAGCAGGCTCTGACCTCGTTGACGCTGATGTCCTCGGGGAGATACTCGTTCATGTAGGCTTGGATCTGATCCTCGGTCATGTGGGTGTCCAAAAAAGCGTTGGCAGTCATGGCCCTGGCGTGGACCCCTGCGTCTGTTCTGCCGGCGCCAATGAGATTTATGGGCTCCTCCGCGGAGGCATCCACCATTTTGGTAAGGACGCTCTCTAGTTTGCCCTGTATGGTCATGTCCTTGCCGGGCTGTCTCTCCCATCCGTGGTATCTTGTTCCGTCGTAGCTGATTGTAAATTTATAGTTGCGCTTCATACTGTCATTCTCCTTGATTTTTCACAACATGAACCACCCTCACCGACTCCACGTCGGAAAGGGTTTCTGTTATGCCGCATGACGGCATGAACCTGCAGGATGCTCTACGCACCCTGCAGAACAGGGCATGTCCACTATGCCTCTATCCCATTGGCTTACCTTTGGGAATACTTTTCTTAAGATGTTTGCAGCTCCATTTATGTCTGCATTTGTTATTGTACCATCGTAGTGCCTGTAAAGTCCTCTCTGTATCCGCTTTCCTGAAAAAGTGGGGTTATTCTTCGCATTCTTTTTATATACAGGGATATAGTCCTTTGCAAGGTAGTCTGCCTTTGATGTGTAGCTTTCTTCTGTAAGGACAAACCTTATACCATATTCAGCAAGTTTGTATCTGAGCATGTCTGCAAATATCAGCATTGGTATCTGCACAAAGTTCTGGTTATTGACATGTCCTATACCTATTTCCTGTTTCTGGTATGTGTTATGGCCCATCACCACTATGTCTACATGGTTATCCCTTGCATAGTCAGCAAGCTGTCTGCTTATCTTATGGAACTGGTCTTTTATTCTTCTGTTTCTCTTACCCGTAAGAGCCTCCATCCTTCTGGTACGGTATCTCTGATTGCAGGTCATGGCGCATGATGAGAGTCTGCCTATCTCCTTGTTATAGAGCTGGTTGATGGATTTGATGATACCTCCCTTTATGACAAACGGCCTTGCGCCAAAGTTGTTGGCAACAGCAGCTATATTGTCTGTTCCGGGATCTATCGCCATCACTCTTATCCCGGAGATATCACCCATCTCTTTTAATGCTTTCAGCATCAGGCTGTCATCCTTTGGCTCAATCCCTCTGTTCTCAATCTCCATGACAACATCGATCACGAAATCCCTTCCCGCTGGCTTTATGCGCACTTCCTTCAGTTTCCATGTAAACGAAATATCTCCAAGCATGAGCATCTCTTTCGTCCCGGGGAATCTTAGAAGATTCTCATCCTTAACCCTGCATATCTGATTTGTAAGGACTGCTGTTTTCATTTTCCCTTTGCGTACATATCCCGGCATATGCGGACGTCCGGTAAAAGCAGTCTTATCAATGGCATATGCCTTTACTGCCTCAAAAAAAGACTTATAGTCACGCATCAGGAGCTTAAGTATCTGCTGATTTGCCTGGGATGGCAGGCCATAATATGCCCTGTCGTTGGTACTCTTTAACAGATAGTCAAGGGAGCCGTAAGACAACCACTGCCCTTTGGGCGCATATTTTGTTCCTTCAAGGGAATTGCTCACAAGTCTGAAAACTTCCATCTGGTTCGGAAAAAGAGTTTTATATTCCTTCATGGCTGCGATCGCAGAAGAATACTGCCTGAGGATGAAATTCGCACGGTTGTACAGTGTGGCAGACGCATGACAGATGCTGCAGCAGTAGTCATACAGATCATGTTTTTTGTTTATCCTGTACTGCCTTGTTCTGTACACGGTTGATTTCTCCTTTGTTATTTCTTATACTTGGTATTATAGCACATTTATCAGTTTGAAACAAACATTTGTTCTTTCGAGGAGATATGTTTTTATGAACGATTACAGACGCGGATCACACTCTGTTTATCTGCTTACATACCACATCATTTTTGTAACAAAATACAGAAAAAGAGTCATCACCAACGAGATGGGAGATTTCATGAAGAACCATGCGGAATATCTCTGTGGGAGAATGAATACAAAAGTGCTGAGCATAGAAACCGATGGTGATCACATGCATCTGCTGGTTTCAATGCCTCCGGATGTTGCCCCTTCAAAGCTTGTAAATATGCTCAAATCAGGACTTTCAAAAGAAGTACATCTTAAATACAGAGAG
>JAEEGJ010018148.1_pt1 | contig 15757 bp, 12 predicted proteins | sample 8958761 | NCBI WGS metagenome assembly JAEEGJ01 (sample SAMN16246546, study PRJNA631951) | gut metagenome | biome: gut microbiome; feature: rumen; material: RS-attached | host: Bos | place: Iran: Karaj | collected 2018-10
GATGCAGAGATCGTGGGCCACTGCGAACTCGAAGGCGTCCACAAAGCCTGTCCCTCCTTCTCATGTCAAGAGTACCGCGACTATTTTAAGCATCTCCGCTAAATGAAGATTGTATATCATAAGCACTTTCCCTGGCTCGTTGTGAGACGCGTTAGGGATTTTTACGTAACTATACCTTAATAATTTATGCCATGCTTAAACACCACGGGGTATGGGGTGTGAAACCCCAAATGGGTGGTTATTTCATATAGTTGCAGATGTTGGAGAAGAGAGAATTGACCTGTTTGTTTTCTGAGACGCCATCGGTGAAGGTCATGATGAGGTCGGACTTCTTGAGGTCAAGGGGGTTCTTGGCCAGGGTGGTCTTGAAGCGGATGGTAATGGTGTTACCGGACTTCGTGACGTTGACAAGACCCAGCTTTTCTATCGTGCAGTAGTCGAGGCCTTCTATCTGATCGGCCTGGATCATAGAAAGGGTGCTGAGATAGTCAGAGCGTTTGTATTTGGCTCCGAGTTCCTGGAGGATTGATGCCAGGCGGGGGCCCATTACCTGAGGGTCGACCTTATAGACAGAGTAATCGGGGAGCGTCGTATCCAAAGAGAGTTTCTGACGAACGTCTGCGTTGTATTGGGCGTCAGAGGTTGTGGCCCAAGTGGATTGAGCAGAAAGATCTGCTGATCCTGCTCCAAGGAGCAGGAAGAGGAGGAAGAAAAAGTGTTTCATTCTTATATTTATTTTTGAGAAAAATAAAGTAAATTCTCTTACTTTTTCTGGCGCAGAAAAAGTAGCAAAAAGACATCCACCCTAACCAAGCCTTCTTGCGTCCTTACAGTGGCAAGCGGCAAAGCCGAGCGCCCCTATATTGGAAGGATGTAACTGAAAATCGCGGAAACCGACGATTTATCAGGGTTCTTGCGTCCCGTTGGTGGCAAGCGGCAAAGCCGAGCGTTGGTATGGCTCTCAAGCCTGTGCCCCTGCGGGGTGAGCCATGGTCTTTTTATCGCGACAGGCAGTCCAAAGAGGGACACGCGATGAGTTTTTTGACGGCTGGCGCATGGAGATGGACCTTGACCTTAAGAATCTATACCATTGAATTAACACCACGGGGTATGGGGTGTGAAACCCCAAATTGCTTAAAGGGTCACATCGGAGGATGTGACCAAATGAGTCTAAGGATGTAAGATGTATAGATTTACCAACCGAACAGATCGGCATGAGTGCCGGTCTGGAGGAATAATAGCGTCAGTTCATTGTCGTTTTGTTCCCAAGTCATCAACCAATTGGGCTGAATATGACACTCCCATTGGCCTTTGCGGTCACCCTTTAGAGGATGGGGCTTATATTCTACAGGAAGAGAGCCGTTAGCCTCAAGAAGATCCATGGCATCTGTAACTAATTTCATATCAAGTCCACGCTTCATACAGCGTTTGAAGTCTTTTTTGAAGCGTGTTGAGATTCTAACTTTGTAAGCCATCATTCAAAGCCCCATTTCCTTATAGAAATCTTTTAATGAAGCATACTCTGTCACTCGGCCATGCTTAATATCGTCCATAGCTTCCTTGTAACCGGCAGTCTGAGTAATGTCGGACACTTTGGCCTTCGCCTGGGCTTGTTCTGCAAGGAGACGTTTTGTAAGGGCCTGACGAACACGCTTAGATTGGCTCTGGATGAGGACCCAGAGGGCATCGACTGTACTTATCTCTTTTGTCTGAGGTTGAACCGTTGTGATCATAACTTTCCTATTTTGGGGGCAAAGATACGATAAAATATTGAGAAATGCAAGGAATTGGGTGAAAAAAAGGAGGGAAGGCTCAATTGAAATGTTTTTATGGGTGTGTGAGCCTTCCTCCATCGGGGTTGCGTCTCACGACGGAATTATTTCTTTTTGGGAAAGGGTGTTGTAATGGAGTTGTATAAATCCCTAACATACTTGTCCTCGGGAGAAAGAGAATTTATATTCCATAGAGACATTAAACTGTCTATTTGGGATTTCAAACCTTGATCCGGGCCATCGAGCCAGAAGAGGAGGACGAGGAGGTAACAGCGGAGGATGTCGTTGTCGATGTTGGGAAGGATGTCGTAGGAGCGACCTACAAGATCCATCGGATGGTTGTCGTAGGGTCTGCCATAATAGTCGGCCAGGAGGGCGGTGACCAAGAGCTCAGCCAAAGTGTTGGCCTTGTCATGGGCGAGGCGTTTCTTGGAGGTGTATTCGGCACGAAGCTTCTTGTAGATGTCGTGGCGCATGGCGGAGGCATCGTGGAGGAGCTGATCGTAGTCCTGGATGTAGTGGTCGTGGGCGGTGTCGCCCAGCTCGTACCAGCAACGGAGGCGGAAAGCTGCCAAAGCAGAGGAAGTCAATTCCATATTATATAAACTGGAGGTATTCGGGACGGATGTTGGTGATGGCGACGGCGGCGACGCCTTTGAGGAGGACGACGACCACACGGTCTTTCTTGATGCGTTTGATGACGCCCTCGGCACCGGCGAAGTTGCCATCGATGACCTTGACCTTCTTGGAGGCCTTGTCGAGGAAGTCCTCGTATTTCAGATAGATCAGGTCGCTGCTGGTCTTGGAGGTGACGTGGATGAAGTTAGCCATCTGGGGCTCGGGGACGATGATGATTTCAGAGAAACCTTCTTCCAACGGAGAATGACGCACCATGTACTGCATCGTCACGCAGTTCTTGTTGAACATCTTCAGACGGGTGATCTCCTCCTGAGAGTGGTGGACGAAGAGCAGGTTGTGGATGGCTGGCACCAGTTCGCGACGGCGTTCGCCCTCGTGATCTACCAGTTGGTAAACCATCGGGAGGTAGTTGTCTATATGCAGCTTGTCGAGTTCTTCTTTGACCTTGAGCTCGCTGCAATAGGCACAGTACATAGGGAACCAGCAGACGTCAGAGGCCTTTCGCATCGGGCATAAAAGAGAGTGCCCGCGTCTGTGACACGAGACTCAAAAAGGGTTCAAAAACACTTTTGCCATCCATACTCAGCACTTCCCAGCAACATTTCTGAATTGCAGGCAGAGTGAACCAGCAAAGCTCTCATGGAATCGTGGTCAGGCGTTGACCTATAGATACAAAAAGAGCGTGAACTCTCACTCTGCCCGTCCGTCTTTAGGTCCTAGGAAAACCTCCGTAATAAACAGACAGAATATGACGCCCACGCCGTGATATATGGTACACCCGTAAAGTGTGCCTGAGAAGTAGAAACTTCTCTGCACACTAACGGGAGATGTTATACCACCCGTAGCATCCACTCTGCAATGTTCTTGATTACGGTTTTGAATTTCCTAGGTTCAAAGACCAAAAACAAAGCGTTGTAAGACGCTGTTCCACAATGTCATGGCCCACACCTTCACTGCCTCACAAGGCTCGTACGGCGTGAACTCGGGTGCAAAGGTACAAATAAATCCCGAAACGACCAAATGTTTCGGGATTTATATTTTTTATCGCGTACCTTTTTATAATATGATCAATAGGATTTGAGGATTATGCCGCCGTTGGGCTGGATGGTAACCTTCGTGCGGCCCTTCTTATCGATCTTGAGGGGGTAGACCGTGGGCTCGCCGGAAGGCTCATCGACGTAATAACGGAGGGATTCGCCGGGGGTGAACATCGGCAGGTCGAGGGTGAGCGTCAAGGGCTCTTTGAGGGCGTTGAGGCCTGCGATGTACCATTTGCCGTCAGTACTCTTGCGGGCGAGGACGACGTAGCGGCCGGGATAACCGTCGATGAAACGTGTTTCCTCCCAGGTGGTGGGAAGGCCGCCCAGGAAGTCCAGTTCGAACTCAGGCAGCTCGTCGAGGTTGTTCGGCTGGATGGCGACACATTGCACGGAGGTCTGCATGATGATGCCAGAGGCCATCTCGAAGATGTCCGTCGTGTGACGCGGATGACGGCTCTGGTTGTCGGGGGAGAGGTGCTTGTTCATGATGATGCCTCCCCAGTCCATCGAGGCGGTGGCATTACGGCAGAAGGGATGGAGGGTGAGGTCGAAGGGCTGTTTGATAGCGGCTCCTTCGTTGAAGAACACGTTCTCTGAGGCGAGCACCGCCTCGGAAGCCACGAAGTTGGGATACATCCGCTCCCAGCCGCGAGGCACAGTACAGCCGTGAAAGACAACCTGCAGCCCATAACGATTGGCATCGCTGAGGATGTCTTCATAGAGTCGCATCGTCTCCTGCTTGTCGCCTCCGAAGAAGTCCACCTTGATGCCCTTGATGCCGATGGACTGCATCCAGCGCATCTCCCGCTCTCGGGCGATGGCTGTTGACATACAGTCGCGCGGCCCCTGAGGGGCGTCGTTCCAGAAACCGTTGCTGTTATACCATAATAAGAGGTGTACGCCTTTCGACTGGGCATATTTCGAGAGTTCCTCGATGCGGTCGCGACCGATCTGCGTGTCCCACCAGTTGTCGACGAGGCAGTATTCAAAGCCCATGTCCGAGGCGAGATCGATGAACTTCACCTGGTCGTCGTAGTTGATGCTCTTGTCCTGCCAGATGAGCCAGCTCCAGGTGTAACGGCCTGGTTTGTAGTCGGTTGAAGGCGCATAGAGAGGCTCGACGAGGTCGTAGCTGATGGTGGTCTCGACGATGGGCTTGAGTGAGGTGCCGAGGGTGATGGTGCGCCAGGGGGTCTCGCCGGGCAGGGGGATGGCAGCGAAGTCGGTGCCATAGCCGTTGTTCTCGCCGGCATCGGGATAGGCGACGGTATAGCCAACGCCAGATTGGTAGTCGGAGAGATGGGAGCCGCAGTAGCCGGAGCTGACGCCGGTCTCACTGACCAAGGCCCAGGCGTCGGACCTCACACTGGGGACAGACCCCCTATAATTCGCTTTGCTACTCACAGTGGGGTCAGTCCCCATTGTGAGGTGGAAGAGGGCGGGGAAGATGTACCCGTGATTGTATTGAGAGGGGGTGTCCATCGGGGCATCGGCAGAGTAGCCTTCCTCGTAGCTGGGCTTGGTCTGTTCCCAGCCGGTCTCTGGACCGATCTGGGGAGAGATGAAGGTCGTGGTGCCGTCGGGGAAGTTGAAACTGCTGAACTCGCTCTTGATGCGCAGGCGCTTGGGTTCCTTGCCCTGCCACTTCTGACGGGGGATGGCGTAGCGGAAGGCGATGTCGTTGTCAGAGACCTGGAAGATGATGCTGAAGTGCTGGTGGTCTTTGTTCTCAATGTCGATGACGGCCTTCGTGGCCTTGTAGGTATGAGAAGAGGCCTTGGTGCCACGCATGGTGTAAGAAGAGTTTACAGTTGACAGTTTACAGTTTACAGTTGATAACTCCCTGGTAAAGTCACCGATGCTGGTTTTCAGGCCGAGGGCTGATTTCTCCAGCATACGCAGTCCGTCGAGCGTGGCGTCGTAGTACAGCCTGCCGTCCTCACAACTCACGTTGACTACTAACCGCCCATCGGGCGATGACACCTTCACGTCCTCAGCAGATATGGGTAAAAAGGTAAAAAGGTAAAAAAGTAAAAGGGTGAAACACTTACCTAAAATATTATTACTCATAGATGGATATATTTAAACAACGGATTTCACGGATTGCACGGATTTAAAGGCTGATCAGACCACCCCTCACCCCCCCTACTCAGGAGGGGAAATGAAATCCGTTTAATCCGTGAAATCCGTTGTCGTTAATAATTTATGTATTTACAGCAGCTGGTCCTGTTCGATGTCCTTGAAATATTTGTAGGTGCTGACCTTCAGTTCGTCGGCAGCCTCCTCGTCACAGACGATGATGCCGTGGGCATGCATCTGCAGGGCGCTGATGGTCCACATATGGTTGATGCTTCCCTCGATGGCAGCCTGCAGGGCACGGGCCTTCAGGTGACCGTTGGCCAGGATCATCACCTCACGGGCATCCATCACAGTGCCGACACCTACCGTCAGGGCATGGGCGGGCACGTTCTCGGGCTTGCCACCGAAGAAACGGCTGTTGGCGATGCGGGTGTCTGTGGTGAGGGTCTTCATACGGGTACGGCTCTGGAGTGAGCTGCCCGGCTCGTTGAAGGCAATATGACCATCGGGGCCGATACCGCCGATGAACAGGTCGATGCCGCCAGCCTCTTCGATCATGGCCTCATACTTGGCGCACTCCTCGTTCAGGTCGGGGGCGTTACCGTTCAGGATGTGGATGTTCTCCTTCGGACAGTCAATGTGGTCGAAGAGGTTACGGGCCATGAAGGCATGGTAGCTCTCGGGATGCGTCTCGGGCAGACCGACATACTCGTCCATGTTGAAGGTGATGACGTTCTGGAACGACACCTTACCGGCACGGTTGGCCTCGACGAGGGCATTGTACATACCTACGGGAGAGGAACCTGTGGGAAGGCCCAGAACGAACTTGTGATCGGGCGTCGGGTTGAACTTGTTGATACGCTCAATGACATGATCGGCTGCCCACTGGGACAGTTTCTGATAGTCTGACTGAATAATTACTCTCATAATGCTATTGTTTTGTTTGGTTCGTAAAATCTGAGTGCAAAAATACAAGGAAATTTTTTTTTTAGGCACGGATTAACACGGATTAACACGGATTTTTTATTATGGTGGCAGAAATTGACTAACTTTGTGCCCTGAATGAAAGAATTTGTAATATCAGAGGCGAAGGCCGAGACGGCGGTATTGGTGGGACTTGTCACCAAGGAGCAGGATGAGGCCAAGACCAAGGAATATCTCGACGAACTGGAGTTCCTGGCTGATACGGCTGGGGCTGTCACCGTGAAGCGGTTTACGCAGAAGGTGGGTGGCCCGAGCCAGACGACGTATGTGGGCTCAGGCAAGCTGCAGGAGATCAAGGCGTACATTAAGAAATGCCAAGACGAATATGACGAGTGGTTGGATGCGCAGGATGCCTCGCTCTTTGCGGATCAGACCACCCCGCCCTCCGGGCACCCCTCCTACTCAGGAGGGGAAATTCCGCAGCCCGTGGGTATGGTGATCTTTGACGATGAACTGAGTGCGAAGCAGATCAGGAATATCGAGCAGGAGCTGCAGGTGAAGATCCTCGACAGGACGTCGCTGATATTGGATATCTTCGCGATGCGGGCACAGACGGCAGAGGCCAAGGCACAGGTGGAACTGGCACAGCACCGTTATATGCTGCCCCGCCTGCAAAGGCTTTGGACTCACCTGGAACGTCAGGGCGGTGGTTCCGGTTCTGGAGGCGGAAAGGGAAGCGTAGGTCTGCGTGGCCCTGGTGAGACGCAGTTGGAGATGGACCGTCGTATCATCCTCCAGCGCATCACCCTGTTGAAACAGCGTCTGGCAGAGATTGACAAGCAGAAGACTACCCAAAGAAAGAACCGAGGCCGACTGATCCGTGTGGCGCTTGTGGGCTATACCAACGTGGGTAAGAGTACGATGATGAACCTGTTGGCGAAGAGTGAGGTGTTTGCAGAGAACAAGCTCTTTGCGACGCTGGATACCACCGTCCGGAAGATGACCATCGACAACCTGCCTTTCCTCTTGGCAGATACCGTAGGATTTATCCGTAAGTTGCCGTCGGATCTTGTGGAGTCGTTTAAGTCGACGCTCGACGAGGTGAGAGAGGCAGATCTGCTGGTGCATGTGGTGGATATCTCCCATCCTGACTTTGAGGAACAGATCCGTGTGGTGGATGAGACGCTGATGGAACTGGGCTGTGCGGAGAAACCGCAGCTGCTGGTATTTAATAAGATTGATGCGTATAAGTGGGTAGAGAAGGAGGAGGATGATCTGACGCCTGCCACGAAGGAGAATATTTCCCTCGAAGACCTGAAAAAGACGTGGATGGGGAAGATGGGGGCGGATCAGACCACCCCGCCCTCCGGGCACCCCTCCTACTCAGGAGGGGAAGGGAGATGCCTAGAGTGCTTGTTTATAAGTGCAAAAAAGAAAGAGAATATTGACGAGTTGCGAGAGGTGCTCTATAAGAGAGTGCGCGAGCTGCACGTTCAGAAATATCCGTATAACGATTTTTTATATAACGACTATCAAGAATTTGAGAATTAGAGAACTATGGAGTACAGACAACTAACACAGACTGAGATTGAAGTATTAGAGAACAATGTCTGCTGGGCAGAGGACTGGGATCGCGTCCAGGTGGCAGAGGGTTTTAAGCCCTATAACTTCCACCGCGTGATCTTCTATGGTGACATCCGCCTGGGAGAGTTTAATAAACAGGTGGAGGTGACCAAGGGCTTCTTCAAGCACTCGGGCATCAACGACACGACGCTGCGGAATGTGACCGTCGGCAATGACTGTCTGATTGAGAAGGTGGGAAACTATATCAACAACTACACCATCGGCAACGACTGTTATATCGCTAACATCTGTACGCTGGAGACGACTGACGACGCCACCTTCGGTGAGGGATCGGTGATCTCGGTGCTCAATGAGATGGGTGACGGCAATGTGACCATCTTCCGCGAACTGAACTCTCAGCTGGCCTCCTTCATGGTGAAGCATTACAACGACAAAGGTCTGCGTCAGACGCTCCAGCAGATGATTGAGGACGAGCTCCGTGTGAATCGTCCGGACCGTGGCTATATCGGCAACAACGTGAAGATCATCAACGCCAAGGATATCATGAACACCATCATCAAGGGTGACTGTGAAATCTCGGGGGCTGCCCGTCTGTCAGAGTGTACGGTGATGAGTTCGATGGATGCGCCGGTATTCATCGGTACGGGTGTCATCTGTGAGAACTCCATCATCTGCGACGGTTGTTCGATCAATAACAGTGTGAAGATGCAGGACTGCTTCGTGGGTGAGGCCTGTCAGATTACCAACGGTTTCACGGCTGAGGCCAGTCTGTTCTTCGCCAACTCGTTCATGGCCAACGGTGAGGCCTGTGCTGCCTTCTGCGGACCTTTCTGTGCCTCGCATCATAAGAGCTCGCTGCTCATCGGTGGTGAGTTCTCGTTCTATAATGCCGGTTCGAACACGAACTTCTCGAACCACGCCTATAAGATGGGGCCATTGCACTGGGGAACCTTGGAGCGTGGTACGAAGACGGCTTCTGGTGCCTATATCCTGATGCCTGCCACCATCGGTGCGTTCAGCGTCTGTTTCGGTAAGCTGATGCACCATCCCGACACCCGTAACCTGCCTTTCTCGTACCTTATTAATTATGGTGAGACGATGACGCTCGTGCCGGGTCGTAACATCACCACCGTGGGTCTCTATCGTGATATCAAGAAATGGCCGAAGCGTGACAAGCGCTCGAAGCTGTCGAGGAAGAGTATCATCAACTTCGACTGGCTCTCGCCCTTCACCGTGGGTGAGATCATGGAGGGCATCAAGATCCTGACGGCCCTGCGTGAGGCATCGGGTGACAATGTGTCGACCTATAACTTCCATGAGTATGTGATCAACGCCTCGTCGTTGCGGAAGGGTCTGAAGTATTATGACATCGCCCTGAGGATCTATATGGGTGCCGTGCTGAAGCGTGCCCAGAAAGAGGGATTCTTCGGACGTCCGAAGAGTCTTGTGGGCAAGGGCCGTTGGACGGATCTCAGTGGACTGCTCCTGCCTGAGAGCGAGGAGTTGCGGATTGTCCGGGATATCAAGAACGGGGATATCGATAACATCCAGCAGTTGTTGGACCGCTTCGTGGAGATCAACGACAACTACAGTGACTACCGCTGGTCGTGGTCGTACCAGATGATTCTCGACTACTATGGGCTTGAGGAGATTACGGAGGAGGATGTGATCCGAATTCATGAGGACTATATCAAGGCCCGTCGTGCGTGGATTGCCGAGATCCGTAAGGATGCGGAGAAGGAATACTCCATGGGCGACGTGGAGAAGGATGTCTTTGATGACTTCCTCGAGAAACTCGACCATGAGATTGACTACGAAAATTAATTGATTGTTTATAGTTTAAAGTTTATAGTTTATAGATGATATGATTAAGCGGTTATTGTTCTTGGGACTGGTGATGCTCGGGATGAGCGCTCAGGCGAAGGATTATGAGTATCAGGCTGTTGAGGGCGATCTGATGAAGACGAGGATCTACACGCTGGACAATGGGCTGAAGGTGTATCTGTCGGTGAATAAGGAAAGACCGAGGATTCAGACGTATATCGCCGTGAGGACCGGTTCGAAGAACGATCCGGCAGAGACGACAGGTCTGGCCCATTATCTGGAGCACCTGATGTTCAAGGGCACCATCCGGTTCGGAACGAACAATCCCGAGGCTGAGGCTCCGCTGTTGGCTGAGATTGAACAGCGCTATGAGGCCTATCGTAAGCTGATGGATCCTGAGGCCCGCAAGCAGGCCTATCATGAGATTGACTCCGTCAGTCAGTTGGCTGCCCAGTACTTCATTCCCAACGAGTACGACAAACTCATGGCAGCCATCGGTGCCGAAGGTACGAACGCCTTTACCTCGAACGATGTGACCTGTTATACCGAGGATATCCCCAGCAATGAGATTGAGAATTGGGCGAAGATCCAGAGCGACCGTTTCCAGCACATGGTGATCCGTGGCTTCCATACGGAACTGGAGGCCGTCTATGAGGAGTATAACATCTATCTGACGGACGATGGCGACAAGGTGTGGAGAGCCCTGGGCGAGAAACTCACACCCACCCATCCCTACGGTACGCAGACCACCATCGGTACGCAGGAGCACCTGAAGAACCCTTCGATCACGAACATCAAGAACTACTTCAAGAAGTGGTACGTGCCCAATAATGTGGCTATCTGTATGGCTGGTGACTTCGATATGGATAAGACCATCGCCATCATCGACCAGTATTTTGGTGGGTGGAAGCCTGCTGCTGATGTCTCCCAACCAGTATTCCCCGAACAGAAACCCTTGACGGCCCCTGCTGACACCAGTGTCATCGGGCAGCAGGCAGAACAGGTGTGGGTAGGATGGCTTGCCAAGAAGGCTGCCGACCTCCAGGCTGATACGCTCGACGTGATTGGCTATATGCTGAGCAATGGCAAGGCCGGTATCTTCGACATCAACCTGAATCAGCAGATGAAGGTGTTGGGTGCCCAGGCAGGCGTGTATGAGCAACAGGATTATTCTGCGTTCATACTCGTGGGAATGCCCAAGCCCGAGCAGTCGCTTGAGGAGGTGAGAACGCTGATGCTGGGCGAGATTGACAACCTGAAAAAGGGAAACTTCTCAGACAACCTGTTGCCCAGTGTGGTCAATAATATGAAACTCGACTATCAGAAAGCCCTTGACAATAACCGCTGGCGTACCAGTCAGTTCATGAATGCTTTCATCAATGGCACCAGTTGGGAACAGAAGGTCGGCAAGCTGGACCGTGTGTCGAAGATGACGAAGGAACAGATTGTGGCCTTTGCCAATCGTTTCTTCTCCGACGGCTATGCCACCATCTTTAAGAAGATGGGCGTGGATTCCACCCAGAAGAAGATCGACAAGCCTGCCATCACCCCGATTCAGGCTAATCGTGACCAGATGAGTGCCTTTGTGAAGGAGATCCAGGAGTCGCAGGTGGAGCCCATCCATCCGAAGTTCGTGGACTTCAACAAAGACCTGGTGATTGGCGAGACCAAGAACAAGTTGCCGCTTTACTATAAGCAAAACACCCAGGACGATCTCTTCAACCTCGTCTTCCGCTATGAGTTCGGACAGCAGGACGACAAGCGCTACGACGTTGCTGCAGGTTATCTCGACTATGTGGGTACCGACAAACTCTCCGCAGCAGAGATCAAGCAGAAGTTCTATCAGTTGGCTTGTAACTACTCTGTCAACGTGCATGCCGACAACCTAAATATCTCGTTGAGTGGTCTGCAGTCGCAGATGCCTGAGGCATTGGCGCTGCTCGAGGACGTGATCAGAAACGCCAAGGCTGACCAGGCGTCGTGGGATCAGTATGTAGGGTTGGTACTGAAGTCGCGTGAGGACGACAAGACCGACCAGCGCACCAACTTCTCGCGTCTTACGAACTATGCCATATTCGGTGAGCACAACTCATATCGCGATCTGATGAGTGAGCAGCAGCTTCGTGAGGCTGATCCTCAGCAGTTGCTTTCGCTGATAGCCGGCTTGCCCAACCTGAAGCACGCTGTGCTCTACTATGGCAAGCTTTCGCCTGAGGAACTCTCAGAGACTCTGGGCACTATCCACAAGACGCCTGCGACACTGGCCGATGTCCCCAAGGGGAAGCCCTACCAGTATCAGGAGGCCACTACGAATGAGGTTTGGATAGCGCCTTACGATGCCAAGAACATCTATCTGATGATGTATCACAACGAGGGTCGTGACTGGCATCCCGAACAGGAGGCTGTGGTTGATCTCTTCAACGAATATTATGGTGGTGGTATGAACGGTATCGTGTTCCAGGAGATGCGTGAGGCGCGTGGTCTGGCCTACAGTGCCTCGGCCTATTACATGACGCCGAGTAAGAAGGACAATAAGGAATTCTGCCAGACCTATATCATCACCCAGAACGATAAGATGATGGATGCCGTGAATCAGTTTCATGTCATCCTGAACGAGATGCCTGCCAGTGAGACAGCTTTCCAGATTGCCAAGGATGCCGTGACGAAGCAACTTGCCAGTATGCGTGTCACGAAGTCGGCTGTCATCAATGCCTACATCTCGGCCAAGCGCCGTGGTATCGACTACGATATCAATGAGAAGGTGTATAACGCCCTCCCCGGTCTTGGTCTGCAGGATATCGTCGACTTCGAGAAGGCACAGATGGCCAACAAGGCTTATCGTTATATCATCCTCGGTGATGAGAAGGAACTCGATATGGAGGCCCTCTCCAAGATCGGTCCCATCAAGCGACTGACTACTGAGGAAATCTTTGGATATTGAGTAGACAAGGAGTTCAAGGAGTTCAAGGAGTTCAGGACATATGACTTATACGTTTGAGAATGTGGTTGCGTGGCAGAAGGCACACGTGTTTGTGCTTCTGGTCTATAGGATTACTAAGAGTTTTCCTTCTGACGAACTCTATGGGCTAACGTCTCAATTTAGAAGGGCTGCTGTCTCTATTGAAGCGAATATCGCTGAAGGTTATAAGAAAATTAGTAAAGCAGATAAATTGCGTTTCATGAACATCTCTCAAGGTAGTATGGAAGAATGTCGTGATTATATTCTGCTGGCAAGAGATTTGAACTATATCTCCGATACAGATTTCTCCTGCCTTCATGATGCGCTTGAGGATGCAAGTAAAATGTTGTTTTTATATTGTAATGGAATAATTAATAATAATGGTGTAAAAGATTAACTTGAGACATCTGACGGGAAGAAAGGTGTTCTGACGGGATAAAAAGTATTGTCTTGAACTCCTTGAACTCCTTGAACTCCTTGTCTCCTTGTCTCCTAAAAATATTCATTATGGCTAAAAACGTTGAATTCAAGTACGCCCCGATGTTTCAGGTGGGCGAGGACAAGACGGAGTACCGTCTGTTGAGTAAGGAAGGTGTGAGCACCGGTGAGTTTGAAGGAAAGCAGATCGTGAAGGTCTCCAAGGAGGCCCTGACGCTGTTGGCCCAGCAGGCCTTCCACGATGTGGAGTTCATGCTGCGCCGTGAACACAACCTTCAGGTGGCCAAGATCCTCAATGATCCCGAGGCCTCAGAGAATGACAAGTATGTGGCCCTGCAGTTCCTGCGCAATGCCGAGGTGGCTGCCCGTGGCATCCTGCCTTTCTGTCAGGATACGGGTACGGCGATCATCCACGGTGAGAAGGGTCAGCAGGTGTGGACCGGTTTCGAGGACGAGGAGGCCCTGAGTCTGGGTGTCTTCAACACTTTCACCCAGGACAACCTGCGCTATTCGCAGAATGCCCCGCTGAACATGTACGACGAGGTGAACACCCGTTGTAACCTCCCTGCCCAGATCGACATCGAGGCTACGGAGGGAGCAGAGTATAAGTTCGTGTTTGTCGCCAAGGGTGGTGGTAGTGCCAACAAGACCTACTTCTATCCCATGACGAAGGCTACGATTCAGAACGAGGGCACGCTCATCCCGTTCCTTGTTGAGAAGATGAAGAGTCTGGGTACAGCTGCCTGTCCGCCGTATCACATTGCCTTCGTGATCGGTGGTACGTCTGCTGAGAAGAACCTCCTCACCGTGAAACTGGCCTCCATCAAGTTCTACGATGGCCTGCCTACGACAGGCGATGAGACAGGTCGTGCCTTCCGTGATGTCGATCTCGAGGAGAAACTCCTCAAAGAGGCTCAGAAGATCGGTCTGGGTGCACAGTTCGGTGGTAAGTATCTGGCTCACGACATCCGGGTCATCCGTCTGCCGCGTCATGGTGCAAGTTGTCCGATCGGTATGGGTGTCAGTTGCTCGGCCGACCGCAATATCAAGGCTAAGATCAATGCTGACGGTATCTGGCTGGAGAAGATGGACTCGAACCCCTCTGAGCTTATCCCTGCCGAGTATGCCAAGGCCGGTGAGGGACAGAACACCATCGAGATCGACCTCAACGAAGGTATTGATGCCGTGCGCAAGGAACTGTCGAAGTATCCCGTCTCTACCCGTGTGAACCTGAAGGGTACCATCATCGTGGCCCGTGACATCGCCCACGCCAAACTGAAGGCCCGTATCGATGCCGGTGAGCCCATGCCCGACTACTTCAAGAAATATCCTGTGCTTTATGCAGGACCTGCCAAGACACCGGAGGGCTATCCCTGCGGTTCGATGGGGCCGACGACGGCCAACCGTATGGATCCCTACGTGGACGAGTTCCAGTCGTTGGGTGCTTCGCTCGTGATGATTGCCAAGGGTAACCGTTCTGACGTCGTCACCGAGGCTTGTAAGAAGTATGGTGGCTTCTATCTGGGTAGTATCGGTGGTGTGGCAGCCGTGCTCTCTCAGAGCAGCATCAAGAGCATCGAGTGCGTGGAGTATCCCGAACTCGGTATGGAGGCCATCTGGAAGATTGATGTGGAGGACTTCCCCGCCTTCATCCTTGTGGATGACAAGGGTAACGATTTCTTCAAGACCCTGAAGCCCTGGTGCCCTGCAAAAAAGTAAAAAGGTAAAAAAGTAATAGGTGAGAAAACTATTTACGATAGGTTTGATGCTGACGCTGGCTGTAACAACAGCCAGCGCTCAGCGTTATTCGTGCATCCGTCCTTCCGAACGTGCAGGAACTCGTCAACAATATGCGCTCCCTGAAGTGAAGACGTTCGACCCTCAGAAGACCTATCGCCAGCCTGTTATACTCGTCACGTGTAGCGATGCCAGCTTCACGATGGCCGATCCTGCCGACTTTTACAACCGCATCTTTAATGAGCCTGGCTATAACGAAGGTGTTGGCATGGGCTGTGTGGCCGACTATGTGCGCGACCAGTCTGGAGGGCGCCTCAATGTCAAGTTTGATATCTACGGACCTGTGAAGGTCGATCTGAAGGCTGGAGGGCATAGCGGCACGTATTATGGCGAAAGTATTCTGAAGGAAGCTGTTAAGCTGTTGTGTGAGACGGAGCAGACCGATTTCTCTATCTACGATTGGGATAATAATGGCCAAGTCGATCAGGTGCTTTTCGTCGTTGCGAGCTATTGTGGTAATCAGAAGCGAGGCTATATCTGGCCTAATACGGGCTGGTACATTGGACCGGAATTGCCTGGAGCTGTCAATGCGGACATAGCGTCTGTTACCTGTGAGTTGTGGAAGTACGACAACTCGTGCGGTATCGGTACCATTCTCCATGAATTCTTCCATTGCCTGGGGCTCCCTGATTTTTATCCATTGGGTAATGCTGAAGCCTTTTCTGCTGTTGATGAGTGGGACTTGATGGATGGTGGCAACT
>JAEEGJ010018150.1_pt1 | contig 15756 bp, 11 predicted proteins | sample 8958761 | NCBI WGS metagenome assembly JAEEGJ01 (sample SAMN16246546, study PRJNA631951) | gut metagenome | biome: gut microbiome; feature: rumen; material: RS-attached | host: Bos | place: Iran: Karaj | collected 2018-10
ATGGGTTCACTCGAGGCAATGCAGAGCGGCTCGAAGGACCGCTATTTCCAGGACAAGGAGACCGATGCCAAGAAACTGGTGCCCGAAGGCGTGGTGGGACGTGTGCCGTACAAAGGCACGCTGAGCGAGGTGCTTTACCAGATGGTGGGCGGCCTGAAAGCAGGCATGGGCTACACCGGCTCGAGGGACATCGCCGCCCTGCAGCAGGCCAAGTTTATCCGCATCACGGCAGCCGGGCGCACCGAGAGCCATCCCCACGACATTGCCATCACGCGTGAGGCTCCCAACTATTCACGTTAATTGAAGATTGTATTTGATAATTTAAAAGTATGATGAAGAGAATGTTTTTTATGCTGGTGTTGTCAGCAACCATGCTGTGTGCATCAGCACAAACTACAAATGACCCCGTTATTTTTGAGATAGGCGGAAAGCCGATATACAAGTCTCAGTTCATGAAGGATTTCCTGAAGTCTATCGGTCAGGACCCCGCTGCTTCGCCTACCGCTTGCACTTATGAGAAGCGCAAGGCTCTGGAGGACTACGTGCAGTTGTATGTCAATTTCCAGTCCAAGCTGGCGGATGCCTATGCCATGGGACTTGACACCGTGTCGTCGCTGTGCGATGAACTCGGTGTTTACCGCAAGGAGCTGGCGGCTCCTTATCTGATAGACTCGGCCACGATGCAGGGTTTGCTGCGCGAGGCATATGAGCGCAACCACTATGCGCTGCACGCCGCCCACATTCTGGTGCCTTGCCCCGAGACGGCCACCCCGGCCGACACGCTGAAAGCATACAACCACGCCGTGGAACTGTATCAAAAGGCATTGACCATGGATTTTTACAAACTTGGCCAGCAAGAGATGTACGACCAACGGGTGAAAGACCAGGATCCTCTGGTGCGCGCGAAGGCCACCCAGGTGAATCCCTACGAAGGTGAACTTGGATGTTTCACTGTTTTTGACATGGTATATCCCTTTGAGACGGCAGCCTATTCGATGAAGCCCGGCGAAGTGTCCGGTCCTGTGCGCTCGCGCTATGGCTACCATATCATTAAGCTCTTTGACCGTTATGTGTATTTTGGCAAGAGCCAGTTTGCCCATATCTGGATAGCCGAGAAGGATCCCAATGCCCGCGGCAAAGCCTTTGCTGCTTACAAGCTGTTGCAGGAGGGTGAGGATTTCGGCTTGGTGGCAAGAAACAACAGCGATGACAACTCGACAAGCAAAACCGGTGGTGTGATGCCAGAACTGGCATGCAACCAATTGCCTGTAGAGTATGTGGAAGTAGTGGCCAAGAAGGGACTCAAGGTGGGCGAGGTCTCCGAACCCTTCCACACCCGCTACGGATGGCATATCGTCAAACTGCTGAAGAAAGACTCTATGCCTGATTTCGAGAGCATGGTGCCTTACTACAAGTCGCGTATGACTCGTGGCGAGCGCAGCACCAAGCCCCAGCACATCTTTGTGGCACAGTGTAAGGAAAAGTACAACTTCGTGGACTATACCAAGGTGAAAGCCTCGAAGAAGAAAAAGGCTCCTTACATGGCCAGTCTGGAACAGGTGCGCAGTTTGATTACGGACACTATTTTCTCCGGCAGATTCAGCTACGACTCCAACCAGATTACCGACATGCGCCCGCTGTTCAGAATTGGCGACCGCCAGTACAACTCCCGCCAGTTTGCACGCTATCTGCGCATGAACAAAAAGATTCATCGACCCTGTGATTTGGATGTGTATCTGAATGAAAGGTACATGGAATTCGTGGATGCCAAGGTGCTGGAATATGCCGACAGCCGGCTGGAACAGGACAACCCCGAGTTCGGCGAATTGATTAACGAGTATCGTCATGGTCTGATGATTTTTGCCTATAACGACAAGGCCGTGTGGTCCCAGTCGTTGAAAGACTCTGCCGGTTTCAAGGCGTTCTACGACCGTGTCAGCCCCCAGCACAGCTACGACGACACCAACGATGCCGTGTATTTCTGGAACCACCGCGCCCGCGTGGCTGTCGTGACCATTGACGACAGTACCTGCCTGAAACCCTCCAAGGCTGAGAAGATTGTCAGGAAAGGGGTTGAGAAGGGCTGGAGCCTCAATAGCATCAAGGACGCCCTGCTGGACAAAGTGAGCAAGAAGAAATGCACCGCCGAGGAACCTGTCACCGTCGAGCTTCAACTGGTCGAGGTAGGCAACCAGAACCTGCTTACCAACAACGAGTGGAGCAAGGGTATCTATCCCCGTTCGACAGAGAAGGGCTACAGGTATCTCATTGTCGAACAGGTGCTGCAGCCTGAGCTGAAGACTCTTGAAGAGGCACGTGGATTCTATCTCGACGCATATCAGAATTATCTTGAGGCCAAGAACAATGCTGCATTGCGCGAGAAATACAATGTGAAGATTCATCAAGATGTCATTGATGAAATAACCTACTAATCATCACAGCCGTTATGAAGAAATTGATGATATTGCTGGCCGTTGTGGCGATGGGCGCTACGCTCTGTGCTCAGGAACGGCAGGTGGTGGACGGAATTGTTGCCGTGGTGGGCAAAAACATAATCAGGCATTCCGACATCGAACAGGCCTATACTCAGATACGTCTGCATCAAGGTGTGCAGAACGCCCACGAGGAGCGGTGCAAGCTGCTGGAGAGTATGCTGGTCAACAAGATGCTTCTGCACAAGGGAATGATTGACAGTGTGGAGGTAAGCGACGACCAAGTGGAGGAACAGGTGCAGTATTACTTACAGGCTGCAGTGCGTCAGGCTGGCAGCAAGGAAAAGCTGCGCGAAATGTTCAACTACAGTTATGATGAGTTGCACGACCAGTACTTCGACATCATCCGCGACCGCACGCTCAGCCAAAAGGTCGAGTATCAGCTAACCGAGAATATCAAGGTCACTCCCGCCGAGGTGGCAGAGTATTTTGCCACTTACGATGCCGACAGCCTGCCGGAGATACCCACTCAGTATGAAGTCTCCGAGATAGTCATCACACCCGCAGTCAACGAAGCGGAACGCGAGAGGGTGCGTGACGAACTAAATGAGTTGCGCGAGCGCATTCTCAAAGGCGAGAAATTCTCCATGCTGGCCAAACTCTATTCGCAGGATCCCGGCTCGGCCTCGAAAGGGGGCGAGTTAGGCTTCTTCGGCCGTGGCACCATGGTCAGCGAGTTCGAGGCAGCGGCTTTTGCCCTCAAGCCCGGCGAGGTGTCGCCCGTGGTCGAAACACAGTACGGCTACCATATCATTCAGTTGATAGAACGTCGCGGCAACAACATCAATGTGCGGCATATCCTTCTGCAACCCAAGATTTCATCGACCGACTTGCTCCAGGCTCGAGTGACTCTCGACAGTCTGGCCCAGGAAATCCGTCAAGGCAACATCTCCTTTGAGGATGCTGCCCGGAAGTACTCCGACGGGGCAAGCAAAAACCAGGGCGGTGTGGTCTCCAACCCCGTGCAAGGCAGCCCTCGCTTCGACAAGGAATCGTTCAACCAGCTCTATCCCGGCATAGGCATCGTGGCAATGGAAGAAGGCGAAATATCCAACGCCACATCCATCACCACCGAGGACAACAAGAGCGCCTACTGCCTGATAAAACTTAATAAAAAGATTCCTGCCCACAAGATTAATCTTACCGACGATTACGACCGCATATACAACGCTGCTTTGCAGAATGCCCAGTCGAAGAAGATTTATGAATGGTGCAGCCGCATGGTGCGAACCACCTATGTCCGCATCGACGACGAGTACAAGGATTGTGACTGTTTCAAAGTCAAATGGCTGCTTTGAGACAACTCGCCCGGTCAATACTAATCACCAAATCATCCCCAATGTCCGACAAAGAGATTATAGAAAACTTCGTGCAGCGATACAATGCCCTCAAGAATGAGATGGGCAAAGTAATCGTTGGACAGGACAAAGCGGTGGACAGTCTGCTGCTGTCCATCTTTACCGGCGGGCACTGTCTGCTGGTGGGCGTGCCGGGTCTTGCCAAGACTTTAATGGTCAACACCCTCTCGAAAGCCCTTGGCCTCACCTTCAACCGCATACAAGTCACGCCTGACCTGATGCCCTCCGACATCACCGGGTCCGAAATACTCGACGAGAACCGCAAGTTCCAGTTCATCAAAGGCCCTGTCTTCGCCAATATCGTATTGGCTGATGAAATAAACCGCACACCCCCCAAGACCCAGGCCGCTTTGCTCGAGGCTATGCAGGAAAAGTCTGTCACCGTGTCGGGCAAGAGCTATCCGCTGGCGGCGCCGTTCTTTGTCCTGGCCACGCAGAACCCCATTGAGCAGGAGGGCACCTATCCGCTGCCCGAAGCTCAGCTGGACCGGTTCATGCTCAATATCAAGATGGACTATCCCTCTTTTCAGGAAGAGGTCGACATCGTCAAAGGCACCACTGCCGATTATATTCCCCATGTGGAGGTAGTCCTCTCAGCCGAGGAAATCCTCCAGTATCAGGATGTCATCCGCCGGCTCCCGGTGTCCGACAATGTCTGCCGCTATGCCGTCAGCCTGGCTGCCTCCACCCGTCCGGTATCCTCCGTCCCGCAGCAGCGCAACGACAGTGCCGGCCTCGCCGCCAAATACCTCTCCTGGGGCGCCGGTCCGCGTGCATCGCAGTATCTCGTCATGGGGGCCAAAACCCATGCCGCCATGCAGGGCAAGTACTCGCCCGACATCGAGGACGTGCAGGCCGTGGCCGTCGAAGTGCTGCGCCACCGCATTGTGCGCAACTACTATGCCGAGGCCGAGGGTATCGCCACCGAAGACATTATCCAGCAGCTTCTGTCACAGTCCAACAACGGATTCAACTTCTAAAATTCCCGCCACCCCATGAACCGACTCATCATCATCCTTTTCCTCGCTTTGGCCGCAGGTGCATGGGGGCAAAGCTCCGGTCTGCACATCCCCTCGGAGAAACCCATCAAGCCCAAAGACCTCCCTCGTGCGTGGACCAATCCCGAAGTGTTCTGCCTTCTGCTGCATTTCGACGAAGGCGACAGCTCCTATCGGGTGGGCGATCTTGACCTGCTCGACTCCGCTTATGATGTGGCGTTCAGCAGGGACAACCCACGTCTCTACACCATGTCGATAGAGGCCTATGGCCATCCCTACGACTCTTCTCTGATGCAGACCCGCATCGAGTCGGTCTACCGCTATTTTACCATGCGCGGCCACGAGATTGTGCCGGTACGCTATGCCTACAATCCCATCCACTGCAGCTGCCATGGCGACACCGTCGAGCTCATCCGCTTTGAAGTCCCCACCGACAAGCAGGTCTACGACTGTGCCGATCTCCCCGACAGCCGCAAGTTCCTCAACAAGGACATCGCGCTCGAGGGGACGGTGCTGGTCACCTTCCGCCACAACCCCATTGAGTGCATAGGCGGCAGCAGCGGCTGTTTCATCCCTGCCCAGGACAGCAACATCCGCGCCTACTACACCCAGCTGATACTGAAAAAAGGCTCTGTCTATTCGGTCCTCAACACCCGCGACGAGTGCCCGCCGCCTGTCACGATTACCATCGACGAGCACCTCGACTACCGCCAGATGGTCGAGAAATACTTCCTTGTACCGCACCGGCGCAACATCATCCTGCCTATTGGATATGTCGTCCTGCATTCATCCTTCAACCGCAAGCCCGATGAGTGCACAGCCCTCACCGACTCCATCTTTGTACGTTTCCCCGTCACCGAGGAGCAAATCGAGTCGCGGCTGAAAGTCTTCGCCAAGAAATACACGCCCAAGGGCATGGAGTACAAACCCCTTTCGACAAAGAAAATCAAAGGCGGCCCTGTGCTGATGCTGCAGGGAGCCCTCAATCCCTCGCAGTTTGACACAATCTTCATAGCCAAACGCATTACCGAGGACGAAGTGTCGAAATACCTCTATCCCGCCGATTCCCCCACCGAGCAGGGGGCTGTCACCATCGTGGTGAAAGGCGAGGAGCGTTATTTCAAACCCTTCCGTGTCAACAGCAAAGGCGAATACGAATTCAAGAAACCATTCCGCAATATGCTCCGTATCATTGAGGACGAGGAGGAATCCCTCGATCAGGAAGGAGGCAACCCGTTCATCAACGACGGAGACGAAGAAATAGATTAAATTATGGCTTATTTACAAACCGATGTAACCAAGGTTACAACCAATGTTCTGCAGCGCATGAAACAGAATGGCGAAAAAATCGCCATGCTCACTGCATATGACTACTCCATGGCCAAGCTCCTCGATGCCACCAAAATCGACGTGGTTCTGGTAGGCGATTCCGCCGCCAATGTCATGGAGGGATTCGAAACCACCCTACCCATCACTCTCGACGAGATGATTGTATATGCATCCTCGGTCAAACGTGCCATCAAACGTGCCTTGGTCGTTGTCGACATGCCCTTCGGCACTTATCAGGGCAACTCCAAGCAAGCCCTCGCCTCGGCGATAAGGATAATGAAAGAAACCGGCGCCGATGCCGTCAAGCTCGAAGGCGGCGAAGAGGTACTGGAGTCTATCTGCCGCATACTCACTGCTGGCATCCCCGTCATGGGACATCTGGGACTCACTCCCCAAAGCATCAACAAATTCGGCACCTACGTCGTGCGTGCTACTCAGGAGGATGAAGCCAACCGCCTTGTCCACGACGCACATGTGCTTGAAGATGCGGGCTGTTTCAGCATCGTGCTCGAGAAAATCCCTGCCAAACTGGCCGCCAGTGTTACAAGCGAACTGAAAATACCCACCATAGGCATTGGTGCCGGCAGCGGCACCGACGGACAGGTGCTTGTCCTGCAAGACATGCTCGGTATCACCCAGCAGTTCAAGCCGCGCTATCTTCGCACCTATGGAAGTTTCGGGGCCGATATAAGCAACGCCATCCGACAGTACATCAGCGATGTGAAAAACATCGATTTCCCCAACGAGAAAGAGCAGTACTAATATTGCTTGAATGCTTGATTGTGTAAATGCTTGAGTGATTTGACCGCGCCAGCACTCAAGCAATCAAGCAATCAGGCAATCAAGAAATGTTTGAATGCTTGATTGTGTAAATGCTTGAGTGATTTGACCGCGCCAGCACTCAAGCAATCAAGCAATCAGGCAATCAAGCAATAACTACTATTTCTTGGGATTCGGGTCGGTGGTGAGACCGATGCCGAGTTTTTTGAATATCTTCCTGTCCACCTCGCTCAGCATAACAGTGGCGTGCACTTGGCAGCCGTTGAGCTGAGGCAGCGTGGCCAATGCCTTGCGGCAGTTCTCGTCCGTCAGGCTCAGCATGGACAGGGCAACCAGCACCTCGTCCGTGTGCAGACGGGGGTTGTGGCCGTGCAGCAGTTTCACTTTCGTGTTCTGGATGGGCTCTATAATCTCCTGTGCTATGAGCTTTATTCCGTGGTCGATGCCTGCCAGGTGCTTGGTAGCGTTGAGCAGCAGGGCGGCGCTCGGCCCCAGCAGTTCGCTGCTGTGGGCTGTGATGAGGGTGCCGTCGGCCAGTTCGATGGCTGCCGCGTCGGCGTTCTCAAGCTGTTTGCGCTCACGGGCGGCCACCGTGGTGCGGCGATCGTCAGTGGTGAGTTTCAGCTGTTTCATCAGCAGGGCTATCTTGTTCACCTCGGTCTCGCCGGTTTTGCCTTCGGCAAAGTTGCACAGGGCGGTATAGTAGCGGCGTATTATCTCGTCCTTCGATGCCTGGCAGCACACCTCGTCGTCGCAGATGCAGAAACCTGCCATATTCACTCCCATGTCTGTGGGCGACTTGTAGGGATTCTCGCCGTAGATGCCCTCGAAGATGGCGTTCAGCACCGGGAAAATCTCGATGTCGCGGTTGTAGTTCACCGTCGTCTTGCCATAGGCCTCCAGGTGGAACGGGTCGATCATGTTCACGTCGTTGAGGTCGGCGGTTGCAGCCTCATAGGCCACGTTGACAGGGTGTTTCAGCGGAATGCTCCAGATGGGGAAAGTCTCGAATTTGGCATAGCCCGCCTTGATGCCGCGCTGGTTTTCCTGATACAGCTGGCTGAGACACACTGCCATCTTGCCGCTCCCGGGTCCGGGCGCCGTCACCACCACCAGCGGACGAGTGGTTTTCACGTACTCGTTTTTCCCAAAACCGTTTTCGGAGCAGATAAGTTCCACATTCGTGGGATAGCCCTCGATGGCATAGTGGTAGTAAACGCTGATGCCCAGGCGTTCCAGACGCTCGCGAAAGGCCATGGCGCTTCCCTGGCCGTAGTACTGCGTGATGACCACGGCGCTGACCATCAGCCCGCGCCCCATAAACTCGTCGCGCAGCCGCAGCACATCCACATCATAAGTGATGCCCAGGTCGCCGCGCACCTTGTTCTTCTCAATGTCCTTGGCACTGATGGCAATGACGATTTCCGCGTCGTCGCGCAGCTGCATCAGCATTTTCAGCTTGCTGTCGGGTTCAAAACCAGGGAGTACACGACTGGCGTGGTAGTCGTCGAAAAGCTTACCGCCAAATTCTAAGTAAAGTTTGTTGCCGAACTTGGAGATACGCTCCTTGATGTGTTCGGACTGAATCTTGAGATACTTCTCGTTGTCAAAACCGTGTTTCATAATACCGTCTTTCTGATAAACAAAAATACGGGATGCAAAAATACGCCTTTTTTTTCAATTATCCGGTTTTTTTCTTGTTTTTTTATCAACAGTCAATCTTTCCCCATCTCTCTGCCTTGTCTTTACGGTGTTTTTATGTGAGCAGAGCCTATATATTTCCACACCATTCCACACCCTGTCTGCCGCCGTAGTTGCACCGTCATTTATTCGCTCGTTCTCCACTCGTTTTCCACTCGTTCTTCGCTTTTATAGCGGAAAACGACCGTAAAACGACCCTGAAACAAGCGGGGAAAGAACGGCGCTGCCTATGCCTTACGGCTGTGTCTCTCTTTGGGAATGGGTTTGCAAAGTTTTGGATATGAATATGATGGATTCTGTGAATTCGATTTCGGGAGTCTGTTTCCCGGGTTGTGTCTATGCGGTATGCAATGTGCTGCATCGGTATCCCCGTCTGAGAAGGGGGAACCCTTGCTGGCAGAACGGGGAGTGCATTTGAGGTAAATATCGGTATTGATACGCAAGTGAAGGGAGGCTGAGGTAATTTGGCGTTCAGGTCGGAACAATTGTCTGTATCTTTGCAGCCGGTTTCGGGTGCCGTCCGGTATTTTTTTTGTAGGTAATTTTTTTTTTGTATATTTGTAATGTGCATTTTGGAGGGAGTGTTTTGTCAATAATTTGATAATTAATGTATTAATCAACTATAATAATATGAAGACAAGTGCTGTTTCTGTAACAAGGGGTTTGCTGGTGTTTCTTGTCCTTGCGGCAGCGGTTGATGCCCGGGGCCAGGTCGGGCAGATATACGAATTGACCAATTACCCGAAATGCGACACTTCAATAATCAGGGAATGGAAGGAAGGGCTTTCGTTGATTTATTCCCGACAGCCGGGTTCCGGCAACTGGTTCCATCTGGCAAACAGCCTTGGGATGACGGTTGCCTCGGTGAAGGTGGGTACCGACGTCAAGGACATGGAGATAGTTGACGACACGGTGTATTATTGCTGCATGGAGCCGGGCAGTATGTATATCGGCTATTTCACCATCCCTGACCTGTTGTCCCCCGTGATGCACGAGACCCTGGTCAGGATTGACCCCGCCCCATTTGCTTTTCCAACAAAAGAGATGCGGCCGAGGAGGCTGGAGGCGTTCCATGTCGCCGACGGGCTGCATGTGATAATGCTGTATGACAATAAATTCATATCCGACTCGGTGAAGCGTGTGCTGGTTGACGTGTACAGGCAGTATTCTGTACCAGTTTGGTATGCAATGCATGGGGCGTATAACTGGGACGACAGCGGCAATATTTTCTATGGCGACGACATAGCGGTGACCGACAACTATGTGGTGCTTGTCGGCCACAAGCACTATTCGTCGGGAATACATGCACGTAGTTTCTATAAACCGACCAATGCCATTTTCAATATATTCAGTAGTGGGTCTACACTATATGATTTTCTTGCTTACAGCGGTTTTGCTGTTCTTGGCGACACCTATGGGGATTACCCTGTGTGGTGCACGCACACGGGGGATCTCCGCACAAGAGGCAATGTTGTGGCCATAGCCTGCATGGCACCAAGGAGTGTGGGTGGGTCAATCGAGTTTGGGTATACGATAAAAAAATACAACGCCGCATCCCCCCTGTCCTTCTCGACACAACTTTTTTATCCAATATCAACAACGTTTAACCCGTTGTGGAAGGTGCGGGATATCCGCTACGACGCCCTGTCCAACAATCTGCTGGTGTTGCATGACGCAGATGCACCCGACGGGAGTTTAAGAAGTATGGTGTCGGTTGTTGACAATTCCACATATTCTACTGTGGAGAGTTACCCCAATGACAAGATTCAACTACACTCGATGGACAAATTCAATGCATGGGGGGATGGCGTGACAGCTATCGGCCTCAACATGGTGAACGGAATGTTCGACTGGTGCATAGCAAAGCCTGTTGCTTCACCGTGTTTTGATGTGTTTTCACCGACGAGGGCGCTAATGGGCATTGGTTCAGGCCTTGACAATACTCCAGTGATTTCTCGATCTGCGCCAACCTTGGTATTGGAGAATGACTATAGTGTCCAGACCACACCGGTCAATCCGTTGTGCAAGGAATAGCAAAGATATCAACTGAGTGAATGTTATAAATGAAAAAAATATGAAAGATATGAAAAGAATGTTGTTAGTGTTGCTGCTGACGGTAAGCGGCATGGCGATGGCGCAGGCCCCCACGCCTCCGAGGGATACGATATATGGCCGTAACCCTACCTATCTCTATCCGGAGGGATGGTCGGATTATTATGACACTGATTTTTGTGATAAAGGTATTATCCAAACATCTGCCGTACCTTATATACAAATTTATAATCAGGCTTATAGTTTATCTCTGATTTGCCATTGTTACGAGACAGACACTCCATTGACCATCATAGGCATGGCCACCGCCGGATTAATCAAACTTGTAGAACGTATGGATGAACGGGTAAACGACTCCAATCTGGCCCATTGGCAAGAGTATATGAGGGTATACCAACACGTGGGTGATTCCATGGTGTTGTTGGCGGAGAAACCGTACAATATACTGGATACCACGAGATGGATGAGGCCACCGGCTGGAGAACGGGGTTGGATATGGGATCAAAATCTCCCTTATCACGAGTTGGATACTCATTATGTTAATATTCCGGTATACGAGGTTTATTTTGACAACCCGGTAACGGTGACGGATTCGTTCTATGCAGCCGTAACATGGGAAAACCCCTGTCCGGAGGAAAACGGTATTCCAAGGTCGTATGGATTTACTTTTATGGCTGAGTATTTGCCAACTTGTTCTCATAATGAAGAGGATTTTCAGTTAGTGAAAGTTGCAGGACAAGAATGTTTTTATTTTGATAATGAAAGAAATTACAAATGGGGTTTTTGGCAATATAAAAGTCATTATCTTCTTGCCCTTTTCCCCATTATCGACACGACAGGGATGGGGTTGAACCCGAACACGGTGCCGTGCGGGGTGGTGGAGGACCTGCAAGTGGTGTCGATGTGGGGTAACAACGTGAAGATGGAGTGGGCCGAAGGTGATAACACGATAGACTGGCAGATAGCCTATGGGCATGCCGATGCCGACCCGGAAGGGTATGCCGTGGCCACGGTGACGACGGCCAGTTATACGATGCGCAACTTGGACAGGGGGGTGATGTATGCCGCCCGGGTGCGTGCCAGGTGCCACGGCAACGAGAACTACAGCGAGTGGAGCGACACGGTGCAGTTTATCCTTGCCGGCGGCGCGCCAGAGGTGATAGACAGTGTGGCGGACAGGTACACCTATTTGGTGCCCAACCCTGCGGGGGAGAGCGTGACGGTGGTGTCGTCGTTCGAGCTGCGCCATGTGAGTGTGGATGACATGAGTGGGCAGCAAGTCTTCGACAAGGAGTGCACTGGGCATGCTGTGGCGCTCGACGTGTCGGGTTGGCCATCGGGAATCTATATCGTGGTCATCAGCAACCAACAGGGTACTACAGTCAGGAAACTGTCGGTAAGCCGGTAGACCGTTGCCAGACGGTCGGCAAAGGTCGGCAATATAGAAGGTGCATCCTCCACAACAGGCGTTGCGGAGGATGCACCTTTTTGCAACTTGGTGATATATATTTTGTTACTAAAGTTTGACATGCATAATCAGTTGTTGATTTCTTGATTGTGTAAATACGTTGTCCGTTGATAAGTTGATAAGTTGATACGGCTCGCATCATATCAACATATCAACATATCAACAAAACACAAGCCTTCAAGCAATCACTCAAGCGCCGTCATTTATTCGATCGTTATTCGATCGTTTTCCCTTTTGTTTCCGTTTCACAAAGGGGAAAATGAGGGAAACATATCGGAAAACGATAAAAGAAAGAACGACGTAACATCGAGCCATGAAGGCACATAGAGGAACGTTGGGGACAAATATGCGACACTATCGGAACTTTGAGGAAAGATAGCGAAAGGTGACGTAATCCTTCACAGTTTAAAAAGTAACTTCCGCGCGAAGCGACAAGCGCCTCAACTTTGTGCAACGTTGTTATCATTCCGTCGCGACGCTACTGGATATAAGGGATAAAACTTGTCAAACTTTAGTTTTGTTATCTTTGGTTCTCTTGCACATCCGGCCTATCAGCACTACCGAGACGACGCTTACTGCCCATGTGGTGATTGCCGACAGCACCCGCATGGACAACATCACCCTTGAAATAAAGGAGGTTCTCCGTGCCGAAGGCATTGTCTACAGCACAATAGAACTGGAGACAACTGCCTCGCACTGCCACAGTCATACCTGCTGACCTCTTTGCTCTGCAGAATGCTGATATTTTTTGTGTTGATATGTTGGGGGAGGAGAATGCGGGATTGAAGGTTTGAGGGATTGAGGGTTAAAAGGTTTGAGGGATTGAGGGTTAAAAGGTTTGAGGAATTGAGGGTTAAAGGGTCTAAAGATTAAATTGATTGCTTAATTGTCTGATTGCTTGATTGCTTGATTGATTTGACCGCGGCAGCAACTTTAAATTTTCAACTTTCAATTTTCAATTATTGAAACCTTCCTCCCTTAAAACCCTAAAACATTAAAACCTTTCTCCCCTGAATCTCTAAAACATTAACACAATCTTTTTGTTTTGTCGTTATGTCGTTTTTTTTTTGTATTTTTGCAATGCGAAAATAATTGTGGATCGACCTATGAAAGACAGGCAAAACTCTTTGGTTATATTGAAATCGACACTCGGAAGGCTCCCGTCCTACTATTGTGAGATAGAGAACCGCATGGCGCGTGGCGAGGAGTTTGTCTCTGCCACTTCCATAGCTGAGAGTTTGGGCATTAACCCGGTGCAGGTACGCAAGGACTTGGCGGGCATCAGCTCAGAGCCCGGCCGTCCCAAAAGGGGGTTCCATATCGGCAGACTGCTTGAGGATATGAAGATGTTCCTTGGGTATGACCGCTGTGACGAGGCGGTGCTGGTGGGTGTCGGTGCGCTGGGTCATGTGCTGCTGCATTATGGTGGCTTTGCCAAATACGGGCTCGACATCGTGGCCGGTTTCGACATCGACCCCAAGGAGAAGAGGGTGGGCGACAAGCATGTGCTTCATATCGACAGTCTGGTTCCGTTCCTGAGACGCACACATGTCAATATCGGCATCATCGCTGTCCCCGCTCCGGAGGCTCAGGGTGTGGCCGACATGCTGGTGTCGGCAGGTGTCAAGGCCATCTGGAATTTTGCGCCCACTACGCTTAAACTGTCCGACGATATCCTTGTTAAAAACGAGAATCTCGCCGCCTCGTTAGCCGCGCTCTCGTCTGAACTGCACCGACGACGGTGACCGTGGTTTTTGATTGATAAAAATGTGGTATTTTTACTTTTTTTATCGATAAAAAAAGTGTAATTGAAGAAAAGGTTGTATATTTGCAGCGGCAAACGGGAATGGCTGTTTGGCCAAAAAAGCAAATATATCAATAAAATACAACTAAAATACTATAAAAAAACATGACAAAAGAACAGAAATTCCGTACCGAGAGCGACCTGCTCGGTACCAAAAATGTCCCCGAAGAGGCCCTCTACGGCGTGCAAACAGCTCGCGCCATGGAGAATTTCCATATCAGCGGCTCGCTGTTGAGCAGCTACCCCAACTTTATCCGCGGCATGGCCATTACTAAGAAGGCTGCCGCTATGGCAAATGTGGAGGTGGGCATGATTACCCCCGAGCAGGGCGAGGCCATTATATGGGCTTGCGACCAGCTTATAGAGGGCAAGTACCACGACCAGTTCCCCATTGACATGATTCAGGGCGGTGCCGGCACATCGACCAATATGGCAGCCAACGAGGTGATTGCCAACCTGGCCTTGGAACGCATGGGTCACAAACGCGGCGAGTATCAATATTGTTCGCCCAACGATGTGGTGAACGCTTCGCAATCGACCAATGATGCCTATCCTTGTGCCATCCATATGGCCTTGGCTCTCGAACACTTGAGCTTTATGCCCCATCTGGAGCAGATGATTACGTCGCTGGACGCCAAGAGCAAGGAGTTTGCCCACGTGATTAAGATGGGACGCACCCAGTTGCAGGATGCTGTGCCGATGACGCTGGGCCAGACGTTCTGCGCCTTTGCCGACTCGCTGCGCGGTGAGGACAAGAACCTGCGTGCCACTGCCGACGAGTTTCTGGTGGTGAACATGGGTGCCACGGCCATCGGTACGGGCATTTGCTCCAAGCCGGGCTACAGCGAGGCCTGCATCAAGGCGCTCCGCAAGGTTACGGGCTGGAACATTACGCTGGCCGACAATCTGATTGAGGCCACCAGTGCCACGACGTGCATGATTGCCTATAGCGCCGCCATGAAGCGTTTGGCCATCAAGACCAACAAGATTTGCAACGACCTTCGCCTTTTGAGCAGCGGTCCCCGTTGCGGACTGAATGAGATTCACCTGCCCGAGCGTCAGCCGGGGTCGAGCATCATGCCCGGCAAGGTGAACCCCGTCATCCCCGAGGTGATGAACCAGGTGTGCTATCGCGTGATAGGCAACGATATGACCATCAGCCTTGCCAGCGACAACGGCCAGTTGGAGCTGAATGTGATGGAGCCTGTGATTGCATACACGCTTTTCGAGAGCATCCATCTGCTCGAGAACGGCTACGACACGCTCCGCACCCTTTGTATCGACGGCATCCGTGCCAACGAGGAACGCTGCCGTCAGCTGGTGGAGGGCAGCATCGGCATTGTGACCATGCTGAACCCCATTATCGGTTACAAGCAGAGCACCAAGATTGCCAAGGAGGCTTTGGAAACGGGCCGCGGGGTGTATGAACTGGTGCTGGAGCACGGCCTGCTGACCAAGGAGCAGCTGGACCGCATCCTGAAGCCGGAGAATATGCTCAAGCCGGTGGAGATCGACTTAACTAAGTAATTTTGAATTAAATTGAAAATTGAAAATTGAAAAGTGAAAATTGAAATTATTGCTTGAATGCTTGATTGTGTTACTTCGTGACGTTGTTTTGGCTCGGCATAGTGAGCAAGCTCCCTCTGCTCTCACCTTGTACAACGTTAATTCCTGAGTGGCTGGCGCGGTCAAATCACTCAAGCAATCAAACAATCAGACAATCATGCAATCTTCTAAATTTTCAATTTTCAATTTTCAATTCCCAAGCAACTCT
>JAEEGJ010018155.1_pt1 | contig 15753 bp, 12 predicted proteins | sample 8958761 | NCBI WGS metagenome assembly JAEEGJ01 (sample SAMN16246546, study PRJNA631951) | gut metagenome | biome: gut microbiome; feature: rumen; material: RS-attached | host: Bos | place: Iran: Karaj | collected 2018-10
CTCTGTCTGACTATCTCTGCGAAGGATGAGTTCACTCATGTGGAGCAACAGCAGATAAACGTTGAGACTCCAGGACTTTTTTCTCATTCCAATGCCTTTCAGGTGGATTTCACCCAAGTGGCAAAGGCTGAATATTCTTTCCCTCTTCCTGTGGGAAAGATTGCTGAAAAAACTCATTCCGACATAATCATAGAGACAAGCAAGGGGGATGCAGTAAAGGCTATGTTTGGTGGTGTGGTAAGATTAGCACGCCATACACCGAACATGGGCAATGTCGTTGTGTTGCGTCATGACAATGGTTTGGAAACAGTCTATGGACGTAATGCGCAGAACCTTGTAAATGTCGGACAGCGTGTCAAGGCTGGTGAGACCATCGCCATTGTCGGTAATGAGAACGGTCATGGAAGCCTTCAGTTTTGCATAATGGTGAACGGCTGTAGGATTAATCCCGAAACTATCCTCGATGTGGATGCACATGCTCTTCACCGTCAGTTGGTAACGTTCAAGAAAGTGGATAAGGGAATTGATATCTCTACTACCCGTAAGGAGCACAAGAAAAAGGAGCCCGAGGGAATGAGTATGGATACTAATGACCCTTTCGGAGGCAACTCTGTGTATCGTCTTGACCTTTCTGCCATAACTTCATGGCATTATCCTCTGAAGGACTCTCACGTTATAAGCAACTTCGGAGGTCGTCGTCGTCATTCGGGTGTGGATATAAAGAATGCTCCGAATAAGGATGTCTATGCCGCGTTTGACGGTCTTGTGGTGCAGTCGGGCATGTTCTCAGGGTATGGTAAGTGTATTACCGTGCGTCATGCTAACGGACTTGAGACCCGCTATTCTCACAACAGCAAGAACTTTGTGAACGTTGGTGACAAGGTGAAGGCGGGTGATGTGATTGCCACTACAGGCCGTACTGGTCGTGCCACTACTGAGCATCTTCATTTCGAGACTCGTATTGCAGGGCGTGCCTTTGACCCTGCATTCATTTTTGACCACGTTAACCATTGCCTGCATAACTGTATCTTGCAGTTCAAGAAGAACGGAAGTGTGAAGAGAGTGAAATAGTTTTCCCTCTATACTTAAGAAGAAAATATTTGAATATGATGAGTCTTCTTGCAGAATCCTTTGGTGCAGATGCAAAGGCATTTCCTTGCAAGCCTCATTCTTCGGCTTTCTGATAAATGCCTTTTTCCTTCACCAACCACTGCGTGGCTTAATCATATTCAAAAGGAAAATGACCTTCAATAGGTCTAAAATTGCCAATATGACATAAAATAAATGTGGTGAATAGCCGTTAACTCTATAAGAGTCATAAAGTGAAACTATAATTTAATATTTCATGGAAATATCAAGAAAAACAATTGAAGATGCGCTTCGCAAGCGACTTGTTGATTATTGCTATCCCATAATCGGGTGTATGCCCAAGGTTCATGATGCTCTTGGTCCTGGACTTCCTGAGTATGTTTATCAGGAGGCTTTGTACAAGAAACTGAATAACTCGGGATTTGAAAGTACGGTTAAAGAGTATCAGCACCACATTGAATTTGAAGGCGAGATGTTGCAGTCTTTTGTCAAAATGGACTTGATGATACCTTTGGAGAAGGGAAATGTCATTATTGAGTGCAAATCTATTCCCAAGATTACGGAAAAAGAGCAATATCAGACATTCGGCTATCTTAGGGCTACACAATTCCCTATTGCTTTACTCGTGAACTTTGGTACATGGCCGAAGGCTCAGGTTGAGCGATATTATTTTGACAGAAAGAATATGAGTATTCACGCATTTTGATATTTGTACGATATTTATTTTATGCCGCATTGGCAATTTTAGTTCCATTGGAGAACATTTTCCATTTATTGGAATTGTCAAAATCCCCGATAGGGGATGGTTTATTGTAAAGACATTATCCGAAAGTCGAGGTACGAGGCTTGCGAGATATGTGTTTGCAATATAACCATAGGCCTCATTAAGAGGACTGAAAATTTCAATAAATATTTTTTTCAAAAACAGAAAAGAATAATTATAGGGAAATCCCTATTCGGCTTTCGGGATTATATATTTGTGTATCTTTGAAATAATGTGTAATTTTGTACGCAGAACGTAAAAGGTATGTAATTTTCAAGTATATGAGAAAGTCAATCATTATAGGTGCTTGTAGCGTATTGCTGCTGAGTTCTTGTGGCTCAACAGCAGGAGAAGGTGCTTTCAACGGTGCTATGCTTGGCGGATGGTTCGGTTCTGCCATTGGCGGTATCATCGGTGGCCATTACGGTCACGATGTCGGTACGGTTGTCGGAATGGCTACAGGTGCTGTCATCGGTGCTCAGAATGGTGCAGAAGAGGAAGAGCGACGCATTGAGGCATACGAGGAGGCTCGTCGTGAGCGTGCGGAGCGCCGTCATGAGCGAATAGCGCGCCATCGTGGACAGAGGCATCGTGGGCATGCCAAGAGCGAGGCAGAAGAGGACTATGACAGCGGTTTCGATTCAACCAATTCTGGTGACGACCGCATAGAGTTCGAATCAAGCGTGGCAGAGTCAAGTTCCGCAGTCTTTGAACTGAAGAATGTGCGTTTCACCGATGCCAATGGCGACGGAATCCTACAGCGCTCAGAGGTGGGCAAGGTCTCTTTCGAGATAAAGAACATAACCTCACAGATGCAGTACGACGTGATTCCTGCGGTTGTGGAGTGCACAGGCAACAGCCATATTCTCATTTCTCCTTCCGCTCATATCGAGAATATCCTCCCAGGTCAGACCCTCCGCTACACGGCTATGGTGGTTGCTGACGGAAGTCTGAAGGACGGCAACGTGAGTTTCGAGGTTTCCGTCTCTCTCGACGGCAGAACGCAGGGCGACCCCTTGTCTATTCAGGTCGCAACGAGCAAGATAAAGTTTGAGAAATAAAAAAACTGTAAAATATATTGCATTTTGAGTATTTTTTGTTACCTTTGCAGTGCAAACGTAAACAACCAATAGTCTCAAGGAAAAATGCAGAAAAGAGATTCCTCCTTGAAGCAAGGGGGAGTCTTTTTTTTAGCAAAAGACTAAAAGACCAAAAGATTAAAAGATGCCCCTACCCCCCGAGGGGAACTCTTTGATACAATTATACTATCTAAAAGCCCCTCCCCCTCGGGGGAGAAGGAGGGGGGTCTCTTTAAATATGAATTCCACTCCACTACGCGACGTCACGTTTCTCAATCTGATGAACAAACGCATCTACAGGGTGCTTATCATCGCTAATCCATACGATGCCTTCATGCTCGAAGACGACGGTCGTATCGATGAGAAACTCTTTAATGAATACACCGAACTTGGTCTTCGCTACCCACCTACGTTTACTCAGGTGAGTACAACGGAGGAGGCTCGTGCCGTGCTCACGTCAGTTGATGTGAACCTCGTCATCTGTATGCCTGGTAACTTGGACAATGGTGCTTTCGACGTGGCTCGCGCGGTGAAGGCCGACTTCCCTCACATGCCTTGCGTGGTGCTCACGCCGTTCAGTCACGGTATCACCCGACGAATGCAGAACGAGGACCTTTCCATGTTCGATTTCGTTTTCTGTTGGTTAGGAAACACTAACCTCATCCTCTCTATCATTAAGATTATCGAGGATAGTATGAACCTTGAGCACGATGTAAACGAGGGCGTTCAGGTCATCCTCTTCGTTGAGGATAGCATTCGTTTCTATTCATCGCTCCTCCCACATCTCTACAACTTCATCCTTATGCAGAGCCAGCGCTTCGCAACCGAGGCCCTCAATCCTCATGCCGCTGCCCTTCGTATGCGAGGCAGACCGAAGGTGGTTCTTGCCCGTAACTATACCGAGGCGGTGAGGATTTATGACAAGTACAAGGAGAACATGCTTGGCGTGATTTCCGACTGCCGTTTCCCTATCACGGGCTACACCCAACTCAATGGCGAGAGTGAGAAAGTGGCTGATGCAGGCTTCAAACTGCTTGACTATATCCGCAGTCAGGACGAGTACGTGCCTCTTATTATGGAGAGTGCAGAGCCTGAGAATGAGGCTATTTCAAGGGAGAAAGGCTATATGTTCATCGACAAGAACTCGAAGAAGATAAGCGTTGACCTCCGTAAGGCAATGGAGGAGCACATGGGATTCGGTGATTTCCTTTTCCGTGACCCGAAGACGCATGAGGTTGTCCAGCGTGTGCGCTCGTTGAAGGAATTGCAGGATCATGTGTTCAGCATCCCTCGTGAATCTATGCTCTATCACGTTTCGCGCAACCACGTTTCGCGTTGGCTCTCTGCCCGCGCCATCTTCCCTGTGTCTGCCTTCCTGAAGCACATCACATGGCATAAACTTCAGGATGTTGATGCCCACCGACAGATTATATTTGATGCTATCGTACAGTATCGTCACATGAAGAATATCGGTACGGTGGCTGTTTTCGATAGGTTGAAGTTCGACTCATATAGCCACTTTGCCCGTATCGGCGAAGGCTCTCTCGGAGGTAAGGGACGTGGTTTGGCTTTCCTCGACAACGTTATCAAGAGCAAGGCTGAGTTCGACCAGTTTGAGGGCGTGAAGGTATCAATTCCGATGACCGTGGTGCTTTGTACCGACATCTTCGACAGGTTCATGGAAGAGAATGACCTTTATCCTATTGCGCTTAGCGATGCCTCTGACGAGGAGATTCTTGAGGCATTCCTGAAGGCACAGTTCCCAGAGGATATGCGTCGCGACTGCGAGACCTTCATCAATGCCACCAAGTGTCCGCTTGCCATACGTTCGTCTTCACTTCTTGAGGACAGCCACTATCAGCCATTCGCAGGTGTTTATAGCACCTATATGATACCTTATATTAAAGACCACGAGGTTATGCTCAGCATGCTTGCAAAGGCTATCAAGAGCGTGTATGCCTCAGTATATTATAGGGATTCAAAGGCCTATATGACCGCCACATCCAACGTCATCGACCAGGAGAAAATGGCGGTGGTGCTTCAGGAGGTCGTGGGTATGCCTCATTCCTGCAATGGCGAGACTCTTTACTACCCTAACATGTCTGGCGTGCTCCGTTCGCTCAATTACTATCCCATTGGCGACGAGACCTCCGAAGAGGGCATAGCATCCCTTGCTATGGGCTTGGGCAAGTATATCGTGGATGGTGGCAGAACCCTTCGTGTGTGCCCTTATCATCCTCGTCAGGTGTTGCAGATGAGCGAGATGGAGATTGCCTTGAAGGAGACTCAGACCATCTTCTATGCCCTTGACATGAGCGAGGGCGACGAGGATTTCAAGGTTGACGATGGCTTTAATATCAAGCGTGTGAGGGTTAAGGAAGCGGATTATAACGATGGCTCTATGAGGCATATTGTTAGCACTTTCGACCCATACGACAACGTCATCCGTGATGGTCAGTATGATGAGGGAAGAAAACTCATTTCCTTCGCTGGAGTGCTTCAGAACGGTGCTGCACCTATCCCAGAACTCATGCAGATGGCTATGAAGTTCGGCTCAGAGGCTATGCGTCGCCCTGTCGAGATTGAGTTTGCCGCGAATATCAAAGGCGACAAGACCGTGGATTTCTATCTCCTTCAGATTCGTCCGATTGTTGATAGCAAACAGGAACTCAGCGAAGACCTCACCAAGTATTCCGACGATGAGTGCCTTATCCGTACCAATTCCTCTCTCGGTCATGGTGTTTCAGAGGATGTGCAGGATGTGGTCTATGTAAAGACTGATGAGAACTTCACCGCCTCAAACAACCCCTACATTGCCGATGATATTGAGCGTATCAACCGAGGTTTCCTTGCCCGTGGTGAGAACTACATCCTTGCAGGTCCAGGTCGTTGGGGCTCAAGTGATTTCTGGCTCGGTGTACCTGTCAAGTGGCCTCATATCTCAGCCTCAAAACTGATAGTCGAGGTAGGCTTGGACAACTACCGTGTTGACCCATCACAGGGTACCCACTTCTTCCAGAACCTCACCTCCCTCGGCGTAGGCTATTTCACTATCAATCAGTATCGCGGTGAGGGCATCTTCCGTAAGGAGATTCTCGATGCCATGCCCGCGGTTGAAGAGACGAAATACGTGCGCCACGTCCGCTTCCCAAAGCCCCTCAAGATCATGATGGATGGAATGAAGCAGATAGGGGTGGTGTTGCTCAGCGAGTAAGCCTTTGTCCTTCCCTTCATTTGCCCTTCCGGATAGGGCTTGGCACCGCTGTGGGGAACGGACTTGCAACGGCTTTATAACGGTATCATAACGGACTTGAGCCTCTTTTAGCTGTCTCTGATTGAGGTGCGTGTCAGCCCAAAGGCTGGCGCACGTCCTTGGTTTTACGAGTGCAAAGTTACAACATTCTCATTGCGGTTCACGAATCTTTTGGCAACTTTTTTAAAATTTTTCTGTGGTGTCATTGGTGTCAGGTGTCACGAGTGTCATTATGCAACTTTGAAGTGCGGGGGGAGGCCATAATAATATATAAAAATATTTTTATATATTATTATGAACAGAAATACACTTTCCCTACAATTAGAAAATTCTTAATGACACCAATGACACTTGACACTCATGACACCACGTTGATGTCTGTGTCTTTTCCTGATTTTAGTTTACAGTTTTTGGTTATTATTAAACTGGCTTTGTTGACATCGTACTGAAATAGTTGTCATATTCCTGAAAAGGTTCACACATTCCTGATTTCGTTGACATCGTTACAGAAGATGCTGTAGGTGCGAATTCAAAAAAATACTCACATAACAAAAAAATCGGGAAAAATTCGTGAACCGCAAGAAAAATTTTGTAACTTTGCACCAGAAATAAAAACGGTATAATAACGAAACTTAAAAAGCATCGATGATGACAAAATCAATGAAATTCTTAATGCTTATGCTGACACTGGTAGTGTCAGTGGCAGGACATGCTCAAAAGGCTGTTGGTGAGCAAACAGAGATTAATGGTTTGTATTACAATCTTGATTATTTTGATTTCAAAAAAAATAGTCGTATTTTTGGTGAAGCGGAAGTTACTGATGGTGAAAAAAAATATTCAGGCGATGTTGTTATTCCTGCAACAGTAACTTATGGCAAAGATTATAAAGTGGCGAGAATTTCTATGGATGCATTCTCTCGTTGCCCAGAACTAAATTCCGTTACAATTCCTAATTCCGTAACGAGCATAGGTTATGGAGCTTTTTCAGCTTGTTGGAATCTTACCTCTGTAACAGTTCCAAATTCCATAACGAATATCGAAGAATCTGCTTTCCAAGATTGTGATAGCCTGATTACGGTTGTAAATCTTTCCAAGACGCCTCAAAATATAACTGATGCTACATTCTCTGTATATGGCACTCTCCATGTGCTTCCAGGTTGCAAGGCAGCATACGAGGTCGCTGACGTATGGAAGAACTTTACTATTGTGGAAGATGCAGACCTTCCTGCGGAGGTAATAGCTGTTTATGACCTGATTGATGCTATCGGAAAAGTTGAAAATACAGAGGAAAGCAAGGCTAAGATTGCTGCAGCTCGTTCTGCATACGATGCTCTGACAAAGGAACAACAGGCTCTTGTAAAGAATCTCAGCATTCTTATTGAGGCTGAAAATGCATACAAACAGTTTGAAACAACTGGTATTGCTAATGTTGAGGCAAAGGCAGAAAACAAGGCTGGGAAGTACCTTGAAAACGGTAAGGTCGTGATTGTAAAGGATAGCAAGAAATACAATCTGAATGGTCTGGCAGAATAAATTTGTTGTTCAGATTATCTTATTGTAATACAGAAAAACTCCTCACTTGCTTTGTCAGGTGGGGAGTTTTTCTTTTGACCGATTGGGGTATTTCTGTTGGGACAATGTAAGGATCAGAACGACCTCGTCTCTATAAACTCCTTGAACTGCGCCTGATACCCTTCAGGCACGTGGATTATTTCCTCTCCAATGTAGATGCAGTCATTGCGGTCAATCTTCTTTATCTTATCAACGGCGATGATGTAGGAGCGGTGTACGCGCAGGAACTTATCTGTGGGTAGCATCGCTTCAACTGCTTTCATTGTGAGGTGGGTGATAAGGGGCTTCGTTTCTCCGTCTAGGTAGAACATCACGTAGTCCTTCATTCCGCTAACGTAGATGATGCTATCGATGGTGATATTACGCAGTTCGCCATCCACACGGATGAAGAGGCTCTTCGTCTTGTTGTCTTCATCGGCGGGCTCACGCTCATACCATTGCTTCGCCTTCTCAACAGCCGAGAGGAACTTGTTATAGCGTATCGGTTTCAGCAGGAAATCGAGAGCAGATACCTCGTAACTCTCGAAAGCATATTCCTTGAATGCCGTGGTGAAGATGACACGGGTGTTGGCGGGAATCATGTGAGCCAGTTCCATGCCGTTGAGGTCGGGCATCTGAATGTCGAGGAAAAGCAAGTCAGGCTTCTGCTCCTTGATGGCATTGATAGCCTCGACGGAATCCGTGAACGAGCCGAGGAGTCGTAGGTCAGGGGTTTTCGTGACGAACGATTCCAACAGTTTGACGGCTAACGGCTCGTCATCTACTATGATACATGATATTAGTTGATTCATATTTTATTGTTTTTTCAGAATGATTCTGACGTGGTATATGTTGTCGGGAGTGATACTTTGCTCCCACTCGTAGCGACCATGATAGACAAGTTCAAGTCGGCGACGGGTGTTCTCCAATCCTATTCCCGAACCGCTACGGTCAGTATCGTTCTTGGGGTAGTTGGTGTTGTCGCAGGTGAATTCCAATCGGTCTTCTTCCTCTTTCAGACAGATGTCAATAGAGGAAGGCTTGTTACTGCTCACACCATGTTTGAACGCATTCTCAATGAGAGAGATAAACAACAGCGGTGCCACTTCCAATTGGTTGTTCTGAATATTGAATTGGGCATTGATAGTGGTTTTCTCATTGCAGCGCAGTTTCATCAGGTCGATGAAGTTACGCATGAAATTGATTTCTCCCTCGATAGGCACCATCTTCTTGTTCGTTTCGTACATGGCGTAGCGAAGCAAATCGGACAGTTGGGCGATGGCATCCTGAGCACTATCGGCATCAATCTGCGTGAGACTGCTGATGTTGTTCAGGGTGTTGAACAGGAAATGAGGGTTGATTTGGTTCTTCAGCCAAGCCAACTCCGCCTCTGTATTCTTTGCTTTCTCTTCCTTCAGTTGCTGTTTTATCCTTCTTGTACGGATGAAGTGGCGAATGCCGATGGCAATGGCAGCCATGAGGCAGTTGAGGATGAAGAACATCAGGAATGATGAGAATATGCCTATCCACATGCGGGAGTCCATACCTGGCATGTGGTGCATGTGAGGGATGTTCGGGCGGTGGAAATAGAAGAGGAAGAACCGTGAGTTCAGTGCGAGGATGAGCACGAGGTTGCAGATTACAAACCACCAATTCCTACGCTTGAAGAAAAGATAAGGACCGAACAGGTAGAAATTGACAAAGTAAACAACGCAGGAGGACATGAACTGCCTCAGAGCCACGAAGAACGATGGACCGATAGTTGACACGTCTCTCGTACTCAGGAATGTGGCTAGTGGCAGCACAAGCAAAACTACTGCCCATACTGCCACGTTAGCCCCTAAGAGCCACAGGTCTTTTTTCTCAATATCTTTTTTCATTTGTGTGCAAAGATACAATTTTAATGTGAAACTACCAAAAATATTGCCGATTTATGATCTGGTTTTCATAAAACCGCCATGATGGCTTCTTGATGAAACGATACGGTCGAAATTAATCTTTGCGGTATTGCGGACGGTCAGGTCGAAGATTTCCTCGAACTTCTTGTACTGCTTGTCGGTGAGTATCTGCTTCATCTGCTTCTTGTGACGGTCCACAATATTGTTTACAGACTTGAAGCCCTTACTTCTACCTCTCTGATGTGAGAGTGACTCCATTGATTCGTTGAACTCTGCCATTGAAACCTTGACTGTCTCCATCTGGTTCTTGTCCAGTTCCAGATAGCAACTTATTCTCTTGAAGAACAGTGATGCGTCATTACTCTTTGCGTTAGCACTCATTGTCATTGCGAACATTACCACGATGGCGAAAATCATCTTTTTCATATTTCTTGATTTTTAATTGTTAGACTTGTTGTTTCTGATTTCTGATGCAAAGGTATGAAGAAAAGGGCTGTATTCAAAATAGCTTTCGACGTTTCCCCCCATGTCTTTCGACGTTTCCCCTCAAAAACATTTTTCCATTCGACGAATACCCCAGATTCATAGGGTTGGCGTTATTAGAATGGAGTGGTCTCGCATAGTTGGTCGAACCCACCTAATATATAATGTATTGGAGAAAAACAAGTGAAGATGGGCAATTGTAAATTGTATTTTACAATATTAATATTTTAATTGCAATATAAAGATAACAAATTATTAATAAATTCGTGGTTTTAGTAAAAATATTTATGATTTTATCGTTGTTTTAGTTTTTATTTGTAACTTTGCACTCGCAAAAAAACGAAATCAGTCAAATTCGTGTGACGGACTGATTTACATACAAAGCAAAGTGAAATAAAAAATCGGCGTAGGCTCACTTCGGTGGGCCTTTGTTCGTTGTATGCGTAAGAGGTGGAGATGGAGAAAAAATAAACCCCATCCAATTGGATGAGGTTTCTTAGTTGCGGAGGCCCGACTCGAACGAACGACCTCCAGGTTATGAGCCTGGCGAGCTACCAACTGCTCCACTCCGCGATGTTATTATCTTGGCAAATGATGTTTCGTTCTCAATTGCGGATGCAAAGGTACTGATTTTTTCTGAAACTGCCAAGAAAATCCTCTACTTTTTTGTATTTGCATGGGTGATTATTCATTTTTCATCCCAAAAGTTTGTGATATTTTTGGAATTTACGTGGAAATTTTCTATCTTTGCACATGAAAATACGAATGTGCAATCTATGTCAATAAGTAAAACCGAACAAACCTTTGTGGATGTTGCCCGAAAGTTGTTTGCAAAGAACGGTCTTGAGGGAACCACGATGAATGACATCGCTCGCGAGTCAGGCAAGGGACGTCGTACGCTCTATACCTATTTCAGTAAGAAAGAGGATATCTACTCTGCTGTTATAGAATCGGAGCTTGAGCGTCTGTCAGAGAAACTCGACGAGGTGGCTGCGAAGAAAATCCGTCCACAGGATAAAATCATCGAGCTTATCTATACTCACCTTAATATGATACGCGAGACCGTGGTAAGAAATGGTAATCTCCGTGCTGAGTTCTTCCGTAACATCTGGATGGTAGAGAAGGTGAGGAAGAAGTTTGATGATGATGAGATTGCTCTTTTCCGTAAGGTGTATCAGAGCGGAGTTAAGTATGGCGAGTTCGACATCGACAACATAAATCTCGTGGCTGATATTACTCATTATTGTGTCAAGGGACTTGAGGTTCCATACATTTATGGCCGTATCGGTCAGGGAATGTCCGACGACGCCACTCGTCCGATCGTGAGGAAAGTGGTATATGGTGCATTGGGTAAGATGCTTGACTCATAGGATTCCTCTCCTGTTGCCATTCAGTAGGAGATGAAAATGAATTACGAAAACATTATATTAAAATCTTAATATTAAATTCAAAAAATGGGATTATTAACAGGTAAGACAGCACTCATCACAGGTGCTGCACGTGGCATCGGTAAGGCTGTTGCCATTAAGTTCGCTCAGGAAGGTGCAAACATCGCTTTCACTGACCTTGTACTCAACGATGACATGAAGGCTGGCCTTGAGGCTACTCGTAAGGAAATAGAAGCTCTTGGTGTTACATGCCGTGCTTATGCAGGCAATGCTGCTGACTTTGCAGAGACAGAGGCTGTTGTAAAGCAGATTCATGCTGACTTCGGTTCAATCGACGTACTCGTAAACAACGCTGGTATCACAAAGGACGGTCTTATGCTCCGTATGTCTGAGGCTCAGTGGGATGCTGTTCTCAGCGTAAACCTCAAGTCTGCATTCAACTTCATCCACGCTTGTGCTCCTATCATGCTTCGTCAGCGTGGTGGTTCTATCATAAACATGTCATCTGTAGTTGGTGTTCATGGTAATGCAGGTCAGTGTAACTACTCAGCTTCAAAGGCTGGTATGATTGGTCTTGCAAAGTCTATCGCTCAGGAGCTCGGTCCTAAGGGCGTACGTGCTAATGCTGTAGCACCTGGCTTTATCGAGACAGCAATGACAGCTCAGTTGCCAGAGGAGATTCGTCAGGACTGGATGAAGAAGATTCCACTCCGTCGTGGTGGTCAGGTAGAGGATATTGCTAACGTATGTCTGTTCCTCGCTTCTGACATGTCAAGCTACGTAAGCGGTCAGGTTATCCAGATTGATGGTGGTATGAATATGTAATAGGCAAACTTAATAGACAAACTGGAAAATTTGGAGATTCTAAAAACTCTGGATTTTCCAGTTTTTTTTCTTTGTAAACAAAAAGAAAATAGGCAGATCTTCGCAGACCTGCCTATTTTATTTAGAATACGTACCGAAGTACGTATTTGGTGTTTAACTCATTTCCCAACGTGTTGCACACCGATGACGAAAAACTAAGATTACTAAAATTCAAACCTATGATTTATATGTTTTGTCTTATTGTTTTAGGACTTACCATTGTGGAGGACCTTGGCGGTTCTGACGCTCTTGACGTCTTTTCTCCATGTCTTCCGTATAAGCCTTGAACTGGTCGGCAGTCATAATCTTCTGCAGTTCCTCATTGTACTGCTTCATCATTTCCTGCCAGTTACCGCCCGGACGAGGACCTTGCTGTGGAGCCTGTGCTCCTTCAGGTCTCTGTGGACGTTGACCGTTACCGCGTGACATCATCTGCTTCTCGTTGAGCTCTTTAAGCGCAGCCGCCTGTTTCTCATCGAGACCGTATTTCTGAACCATCATATCTGTGCGTCTCTTGACCCATTCTGAACGGTCCATACGTGGTCGCTGATTGCCACCTTGCTCATTCTGTGCTGAGGCACCCGTGCCAACAGCAGCTATCAAAAAGATAGATACTAAGAATTTCTTCATAACAAAAATTAAAAGTGTATTAAGCGTAATTTTAAATCTTGCGAAGACATCATTGATTCCTATGTCTATCCTTTCGACTGCAAAATTAATAAAAAGTTTAGTAAATCTGCAAAAAAAAAGAGAAAAAATTCCATATTTGATGTTTTTTTACTAATTTTGTGGTCTAATGAATGACAAAAAAAGGAAAATAGGAGCATTTTTGGGGATTATTGCACTTTTGCTTGTCGTGTTTTTGGCAGGCAGGTGCGTTTCTTTTTCTTCTACTCCGAAAGCGGAGGAAAAAGTTGATTCCGTTTCTGGACCTACATTATTAATGCAGTTGCAACGTTGTTCCCGACTGAATACTGCAGAGGTCAAGCTTCATAAGATTATAACTCATGACGACGAGTTGAAATTATCGGGAAATCTCATGGGCAAGGAGTTGTCGGTCAATATCCCTGCAGGAAGACGTAAGGTTGCCATTCCGCTCTACGCAACCGTAAAGGCGAGCATAGACCTTGGAAAGGTTACTGATGAGGATATCGTGCGTGAAGGCGATAAGATAACGGTTTTCCTCCCAGAACCTGATGTTGAGATAACTGAGACGCATATCGACCATGAAGGCGTAAAGCAGTATGTGGCTCTTACACGCAGGAACTTTAGCGATGAGGAGTTGCAGAAGTACGAGCTGGAAGGCCGTAAGTCAATAGAAGCGTCGCTCGGCAGTCTTGGTCTTGAGAATATGGCTCGTGAGAGTGCCGCCCGACAGTTGATACCTATTGTGCAGGCATTTGGATTCAAGGATACAGATATAACCATTACATTCCGTAAAGATGAAAAGAATAACACGATTCTTAGGAGGCTTGAATAACGGTCTTACGCGATTGTACCTCTTCGTAGGGACATTGTGCGTGGTACTTGTCGTTATATTCATGGTATGGACGTGCAATGGTGTAAAGAACAGTTCTCTTTCTCTTGGTGTCAACGAGAAGATTGACTGTACTCCTAATATCGTCGATAGGATGAGGGCGATAGGGCAGTGGGAGTTCCTTACTATTTCTGATGAGGAACTCATAGATACCGTGCGTAAGGGATTCTTTTCTGATGATGAGCTCGTGCGTATATATTATGGTAAGTTACGACTGGGCATCGACCTTTCTGACTGTTCCGAGGACTGGATAAAGCAGAAGGGTGACACGATTTACGTCACAATCCCCGAAATCCGTCTTCTTGACCAGAACTTTATAGATGAGGCTCGCACGAAGTCATTCTTCGAAACTGGCAAATGGAGTAATGCTGACCGTCAGGCTATGTATGACAGGGCTCGTGAGCGTATGATCTGGCGTTGTATGAATCCTGAGAATAAGAAGGTAGCACGAGAAAATGCTGTTGAGCAGGTACAGAAAATGCTTGCTCCGATAGCAAGTCCGAAAGCGGTGAAGGTAGAGTAAAGCCTAACCAAGCCTTCCGACCCCTATCCCCAACCCTTTCCCCGTAAGGGGCAAGGGAGGAGAGCCGACAGATGGACGAAAGGCATGTTAATTATTAATTGTTAGTTGTTAATTGAATAGTGCAAGAAATAATTTCCGAAATAAGCAGCATCCTCTGGGGATGGCCAATGATTATAATGTTGTTGGGAACGCATCTGTTCCTGACAATAAGACTTAAATTCCCTCAACGTCATATTTTCAAGGCTATACGACTGTCGGTAAGTCGTGACAAGGACTCTACTGGTGATGTTTCACAGTTTGCTGCCCTTGCAACTGCCCTTGCTGCTACTATTGGTACAGGAAATATTGTGGGTGTGGGAACGGCTATTGCCCTTGGAGGTCCTGGTGCCGTTCTTTGGTGCTGGCTTACAGGTGTTTTCGGTATTGCTACTAAGTATGGCGAGGGATTGCTTGCCATCAAATATCGTGTGCAGACGAAGAAAGGTAAGATGCTGGGAGGCCCGATGTATGCTCTTGAACGTGGTTTGGCAGAAAGGACTACCGGTTTCCGCAAGACGATGTGGAAGACGTTAGCAATAGCCTTTGCCTTCTTTACGGCTGTGGCTACTTTCGGAATAGGCTCTACCGTTCAGGCTAATGCCATATCTACCTTGGGCTCTGATACTTATGGTGTTTCGTCTGTCGTAATCGGAGGAATAGTTACAATTCTCGTAGCTGCCGTTATCATGGGTGGTGTTAAGAGTATTGCAAAGTGTTGTGAGATGCTTGTCCCTCTGATGGCTGCTCTCTATGTTATAGGATGCGTGGTTATTCTCTGCATAAATGCAGCTTATGTATGGCCGGCTATGAAACTTATTGTTGTTTCAGCTTTCAATCCTGATGCTGCGGGAGGTGGTTTCGTTGGTTCGTCAATTATGATAACTGCAAGATATGGTATTGCACGAGGACTGTTCTCTAACGAATCAGGACTTGGCTCTGCTCCTATTGTTGCAGCTGCTGCTCAGACAAAGAATCCTGTACGTCAGGCACTTGTGTCTTCTTCAGGTACTTTCTGGGATACTGTTGTGATCTGTGCCCTTACAGGTATCGTTATTGTGTCTTCTATTATTGCCTATCCGGATATAAACATGTCGGATGGTGGTGTCCTCACAAAGATGGCATTCTCAAAGATTCCTTATATTGGCGAGCCTTTGCTCACTTTCGGCTCTTTGACATTTGCATTCTCCACAATTCTTGGATGGAGTTATTACGGAGAGAGGGGAGTGGAATATCTTGCTGACAAGTACGTGCGCAGACAAGCCCGTAAGGTAAACGGACATGAGAAA
>JAEEGJ010018156.1_pt1 | contig 15752 bp, 14 predicted proteins | sample 8958761 | NCBI WGS metagenome assembly JAEEGJ01 (sample SAMN16246546, study PRJNA631951) | gut metagenome | biome: gut microbiome; feature: rumen; material: RS-attached | host: Bos | place: Iran: Karaj | collected 2018-10
GATGACGAGCCAATTGACGTGGACATCTAAGATGTCAGAGGCAGGAACCAAGGTCAAAATCGTCCAATCCCAATTCTCGGTTTTGGAGATTTGGGAATAGGAGATGTAACACTCCTCCTTATAGGAGTTCTTCATCGTGAGGTGGCCGCTATTATGCGTGATCTCATTCTTTATTTCTGCCAGTTTGGCGTCTGAAGAAGGGTTGTATGATCCGTAGAATCCGAAGAAGCTCGCGCCCGTAAAGGAGTTGCCGGCAACGATATAGGAACCTTCTCCGTCGATAATCGCGACTTCTAAGTGGTCGAAGGAGCCAGAAGGGAAGGTCCAGCGAGTTTTGAAATTATTAAGCAAAACGACACGGAGGAGATAAGCGTCAACTTGTTTAGACGCGTCCTCAGGATCGACAAGTTTGATGCCGGTGTAGAAAGCTAAAGAACGGCTTCCATTGATTGGGTTCACGTAGGAAGGGGTGATGTTCATTCCTTCTTGGTAGGAGGAGAAGAGGTTGCCCAAAGAGGAATAGTCGACTGTGTATGTCCCTGGCTGGTCTACCTTCTCACGTGTGGAATAACCTTTGAGATCGCTCTTATAGATAACGTGGCCCATGATGGTTGAATCGACGATGGATCCACGTACGAAATCGACGGCGTCGTCCATGGTTTGCACATTGTTATTGAGGTGCTGAGCCCATGAACGGCAAAGATGGCTCTCGCCAGTTAAGTAGTTGTTTGTGGTGTTCGCTAAAGCGGTGTTCGTGTCGTTGAAAAGATCGAGGTTGCTTTCCCTGATGCGTTCGTTGGACAAATGGATGTATTGCCACTCGGTGATGAGAAGTCCCAATACGAAAAGAACGTTAATCAAAATGATTGCGATATTCGCGAACTTCCTTTTGGACGGCTTATTCATCTAACTTATTTTACATTTTCTTTAGAGAAGAAGAAAACCGATATACTATTAAATTAAGGAACAGGCAGGATATTTCCATGAAGAAAACGAACCGTGTTTTCGCGTTATTGGGTCTCTCTTTTCTTGCGCTTAACGCTTGCGGACAGAACCAAAACGGCGACTTTACCCCCAAACTCGATACTGAGACCGCGTGCCACCTAACAGTCAGAGGCCACTATGAGAACTTTGAAGCTTTGACGGCCGAGTTCCACAATTTCAACGAGTACTATCCGAACGTTGAGCTGAGCTACGAGTACGACAAAGACCACAAGAAGAACATCTCCCTCTCTCTTAAGGGAGACACCCCACCGGATATCTTCTTTACCTACTCAACCATCGACTTCTCAGCGATCGACGAATACACAGAAGATTTGTCCGACAAGTCGCTCGGCTTTGATCTTTCGTGCATCCGCGACGACCTTCTTTACCGTGATTCGAACAACAAGGTCCCATATCTTCCTGTCTACACGACTTCCTATGGAATGTTAATCAACGAGAACCTCTTCAAGGCGAACAACGTCAAGATTCCAGAGACATATAACGAACTCATTTCTGCGTGCGACGCTTTCAAGAAAGCAAGCCCAAAGATCTATCCGATGCTTGGCCACGAAAGCATGGTCATGTACCCTCTCTATTTCCCGCATTTCTGTGCTTCTTTGGTCAATAACAAAACAGCGGTGGATGAGCTCAATTCCTTGGCACCTTCCGCCGGTGAGCACATGCGTGCCAGCTTAGAGCTTGCCCACGACTTTATGAGCAGGGGCTTCGTCGATCTTGAGGAATGCACGACAAACATCGCTGACGATTACGACAAGACAATCAAACGCTTCTATAACGGCGACGTTGCCATGATGCTCGCCAAAGGCGGAACCGTCTCAGGCACCGAAAAGAGAGAAAGCCAATCTGAGGCCTTCACCAACAACCCATTCAAATATAGCTTCCACCCAGTCCCATCGACCGATAAAGGCGGATACTTCTATAACACCGTCGATCTTTGCTTCTCAGTTAATAAGAAGAGCCAGAACTTAGCCATGGCCAATGAGTTCATGAGATTCGTTATTTCATCTTCTTGTCTCAACCGCATGGCTAAAGCCAAGCGAATGATCACCCCATGCAAAGACATGACATTCGACGAGGTTTACTCCGCATTCGGCAAGATCGATGCAAGTCGCATCATCAATCCGTCTCATATTGGTTTGCTTGATGCTGCTGATAAGCAGGTCAGGAAAGCCGGCATCGCCGTCTGCCAAAAAGGCATGAGCGTGGATGAGGCCGTAAGGACCTTCGGCTCATTCGAATAGAGTTAACAAAAAAGAAAGGGCTCACTTGAGCCCTTTTTCTTATTCTTTTCTCTGCGCCGAAATGATGAGCGAACTTGCTATAAGGATTAATGGAAGCATAAGCGTCAAATTAGGGAAGTAAGAGACGAGCGCTTCGCCCTCAAGGTGTTTATAGACGAAGTAGTAGAAGCAGTAGCAGCCTATAGCAGAAGCGGCGAACAAGAGGATGATCACGAGGTATTTGAGGGCGGCTTTACCGCTCTTGGCCTTCTCCTCGCCAAAGATTGCGTCATAGGTTGATATGGCAAGGCGGCCCATATTTGCGGTCATCATTGTCGCGGTGTATGGCACTTCGTCAAATGAGGCAAAGCTCTTGGTCAAGAAGCCGCCGATGATGGCGATAAGGCCGTTAGAGATGATGTTTGGCCAGGCGAATTTGTCTGGGTTCTTGGTCTCCGGGTCGAAAATGGTTGGGATAGCCATGACAACAAGAAGAAGTCCGACGATGACCGAAAGTTCGATAACGTGGTATTTCTTTTCGTTGTTTTTGGCGATTTTGTCTTCAATGAGTCTGGCAAGGAAAACGCCGACAGTGAAGAGAATGACAACTGGGATGTAGGTTAGAAGTTTGATTGGGGTTCCTTCAACGATACCGGCAACGCCATAAACGAGGTTGCCAGTCATCATCATTCCCCAGAAACCACGGTAATAAAGGGAATAGGCTTCGAGGAATCCGCCAGCGCATGTCAAAAGGAGAGCGATTATGAAGCCGACCTTTGAATGTTTAGCGATGCTTTTCTCTTCTTCGTTTTTCACGTGGCAAGTATATAACAGAGGCCCATTCACTCCAATTACTTTTTTACAAAAAAAGAAAGTATTTACCTTGAACAAAAGAGGCAATGAATGACATTATATTTTTGAAGACGTTTTATTTTAATAAAAGATGTCCCGTTAACCAGAAGGGGGGTTAATTATGGAATTCTTGAAATTAGCGGAGCAAAGATACTCCGAACGCGCCTTCGATAAAGCGCATCCTATCGAGGAAGAAAAGCTTTCGAAGATCCTTGAGGCAGGAAGACTCGCTCCAACCGCGTGCAACCTCCAGCCACAGAAGGTTTACGTCCTCAAGACCGAGGACTCTTTATGGAAAGCGGCCAAGCTCACTCATACTTATGACGCTCCAATCGTTCTTCTTGTCTGCTATGACTTGAATACCGTTTGGAAGAATGCTCGCGAGGAAGGTTACAACGCAGGCGAGCAAGACGCCTCCATCGTCGCAACTTCGATGATGTTTGAAGCGGAAGACCTTGGAATTCATAGCGTTTGGCTTAGGGGTTTCAATTCGAAACTCGTCTCTGAAGCCTTTGAGCTTCCTGAAAACATTAAGCCAGTTATGATGCTCGCTATCGGCTATCCAACCAAAACTTCAGAACCGTCTCCAAGGCACTCTGATAGAAAACCTTTAACCGACACAGTAGAGGAGAGGTAAAGCAATATTCTTTATTCTTTTGAATAAATGAGGCAAAATAGCACCATGCTATATTTAGGAATTGATATCGGTGGAACGTCCATTAAGTGTGCGTTCGTTAACGAAGAAGGAACAATAAGCCACCCATTTACGATGAAATTCATCAAGGGAGCCAAGCAAGAGGAAACCCTCATCAAGCTCGGCGAACTTATCCGAGGCAACGTGAAAGCCGTTCAGGCCGAAGGCTATGAAGTCGGCGGAATCGGAATTGGCTGCCCAGGCTCAATCAATAGCAGAAGCGGTATCTGCTGCTTCTCTGGAAACCTTGGCTGGAACAACGCTCCAGTCGCTGAGATGATCAGACAATCGACTGGTCTTCCAACCAAAGTCACCAACGACGCGAATGCCGCCATGCTTGGCGAAGCCAAATTTGGTGTTGGCAAACAGTATAACAACCTTGTTCTCCTTACCCTTGGAACCGGTGTCGGCGGTGGACTTTTCCTTGATGGAAAACTCTACGAAGGCAATGAAGGCAAAGGAACCGAATTAGGCCATATGGTCATCGAAAGAGGCGGACGTCAGTGTACCTGCGGACTCAAAGGATGCCTTGAGGCATACGCTTCGGTCACCGCTTTGATTAGCGACACCAAGAAAGCCATGAAGAAAGACAAAGATTCCAAGATGTGGGACTTCGTCAAAGGCGACATCAAGAAAGTTGATGGCCGCACTTCCTTCGAATGCGCCAAAAAAGGCGACAAAACCGCTTTGAAAGTCGTTGACGATTATGAGGAATATCTCACGCTCGGCATCATCAACTTCTGCAACATCTTCCGCCCAGAGGCAGTCATCCTCAGCGGCGGCCTTTCCAACCAACGCAAATACTTAACCGACGCGGTCGAGAAGAAACTCGCCGCCAAGGATTATGGCTTCAAGAGAACTCCAGAAGTTAAGGTTCTCGTCTCCGCTTTGGGCAGCGATGCCGGCGTCGTCGGCGCAGCCGCTTTATTCATCGCTTAAAAAAATAGGCAGAACCATTTGGTTCTAGATATAGTAAAATTGACTCATAAAGGAGGTACTTTTAATGTACAGCGAGGAAACAAAGCCCTCGAACCTTGCGAAATTACTGAATAATTTCGACAAAGTGTTCATGGACACCTGTTCCTTGATGGAAGACTCGTTCCCCCAATTCATGGACTGCTTAGTCAAATCCCATGAATATTGGAAAGACGGTTTGAAAGTTATTGTTCTTGGAGAATGCATGGAAGAACTCAAAAAGCATTCGAAGAGCAAGGACGGCGATAAGTTCGTAGAAGCAAAGCTCGCCATCAAAATCCTTGAACACAATAAGCGTCATGGCAAAACCATTGAGATCACAAAACCGACGCACAAAGACGGTTTTGCGGACAGAGCAATCTTTGCCAAAGTCACCGATCTGAGAATCGCCGAGAAGATTCTCATCATCACACAAGACAAGAAACTTACAAACGACATCCGCGGGTTAAACGGTCTCGAATCCCAGAAGGGAAGAAACATCCACGTCTACCGTATCAGTAGGAATGGCGATTTAGAGATCAACTACGGCGAAAAGCCGCAAGAACGCGCTCCAGCAAGGATCAACAAAACCCCAATCAAAACCAAACAGGAAGCCCCTAAAAAAGCCCCTGAAAAACCAAAAACCACTGACAAATCCCCTGTGGTTTTAGCAGATTCTGCCCTCTCGGCGAATCTCAGCAACCCTAACTATCCTTCTTCAAGGAAGCTCGAGGACATTGATAAACAGCTTGCTCTCCTCAAGGCTATGAAGCCTGCTGAGAAAGCAAACCTCAAACTCCGCTACCCTGAAGAAAAACTGCTTGAGGAGAAGAAACGCTTAACGCCTGCTCCAAAAGCCAAACCGGCTGAACCTAAAAAGCCAGCCGAACCAAAGAAAGCCGCCCCAGCTCCGAAACCGGAACCAAAGCCTGAGGCAACAAAGACTTTCTACGGAATCGGAAGAACCCCAAGCTTCGCCCTTCAGAAGCTCGGTGATCATAATGGTTGGATCTTCAGAGACCCAGATGTCGAATACTTTGCGCCTGTTCATGGCGCCTACGACGTGACCACGCGAGATCTCAAAGGCGTTGATAAAGAGCTCTCCCAGCTCAAACCGGACATGATGGAAGAGTGGCCACTTAAAGGCGGCGCAACCATCATCTTCGAAAAGAAGAACAACGACTTCTACGCCTCTCTTAAACCAAAACCTGTAGCGGTAGCCAAACCAAAGCCAGCGCCAAAGGCGAAAGCGGCTCCAAAGGCCAAACCGGCTGAACCAAAGAAAGCCGAGCCAAAGAAGCCTGCGGCCAAAAAAGAAGCGCCTAAGAAACCTGTTAAGCATAGTTCCGGCTTTGTCGAGACCCAAAAACAGGATCAGATCCTTAACGCCAACATCAACAACCCTAACTATTCGAAAGCCTTGGCGGTCAAAGCCATCGAGGCCCAGATTGAAAGGGTTCGTCATCTCAAGCCAGGCGAAGCCAATGAGCTTAACCTCGGTTTGAAGGAATTGCAAAACAAGAAAAAGCAGCTTGAAGCTGCATTAGGAAACAAAGGAAATTAACATCATGCTCGAAGTAGCTCTCATTGTCTTAGTCTGCTGCAACAAAGACGGCAGCAAAAAGAAAGCGATCACCATCATCGGTATCATTGGTATTGTTTTAGGTACCCTTCTTACGCTTTTTTGGAATATGTTCTGCGCCCTTGACGTCGCCCTATACGTGGTACTCTTGGTCGTCGGATTGAATCAAGGCCCAAAGAAAGAGCCGTTGCCAAAACCTAACAAAGAGCCGTCAGACCCAGATTGGAGAGACTTCGAATAATTGTTAATACAATTAGAAACCTTGAACATAACAAACAAGGCTAGTAAGATTAACTCGTTTCTAGTAAAGGACTAACAATATGAAAAAGACTTCTAATTTAGGTGGATTACTTGGCATCATCGCCCTTATCTTCACCCTTTGCGCGTTCCTCTTCCCAATCGCCCCTGGCGTCCAGGCCGGTGCGGATGAGTTCGTTCGTGGCTATGACTTCGTCTTCACCAACCCAGCTGCTCCATTCACAATCAGCGCTACCGGTGGACTTGTCGCCATGTTCGTTCTCTTCATCGTCGGTGCCTTCTTCGAGCTTCTCGGAGTCGCCTTCGGATGGTATGGCGGAAAGTTCGGTGGATTCCTTTCCATCGTCGGTGGACTTTGCATGGCCGTTGCTGGCATCTTAGCCTTCCTTGCTCCTGCCATGGTCGAGGCTCCACAGTTCCAGCTCACCCTTGCTTGGGGATTCATCGCTACTGCGATCTCCGCTCTCCTTGCCGCTGCTGTTGAACTCTTCATCGGCGTCAAAGCCTTCCTTGCTAAGTAAGGAACAAATAGCAATTTAAGGACCGATTCGTCGGTCCTTTTTTATTTTTTCGCGAATATTTTTGATTCGGCCTCTATATGAGAAGTGGAGGCTATTATGAATAACAGTATTTACGAAAACACAGAAACCGAAGTCCTCGCATACTTCGCCAAGCTCATTTCTGAAGGGCTTGATCCATACGCATCGCAGTTCAAAGGGTCTTTCAAGATGACCGCTTTAAGGGAGAAGCTTTCCAAGACCTTGAAGGACACGGCAGGCCTAATCACAGGCTGGGGTTTTGACATGAGCAGGTACAAGCAGATCTGCGATGTGTGCGCCGAGAAAATGGTTAAAGAAATTAATTTCGAAGTGGAAAAATTATTCCGAGAAAACACAAAATGCGATTATTTTTTGATCGACTTCGGCGCCTACGAAAAGCAGATATCATCCTTATTATTTAATGCGTTCGCGCGCATGAATGAGAGGGCCAAAAATTTTGCATAAAAAAATTAGCACTTACCTATTGACAGTGCTAAAAAGAGGGCTAATATATAGTTAGCACTTAGGAAGACCGAGTGCTAAAGAATCCCAAGGAGGTAACTACAATGACATTTGATTTAGTCAACTACGGATTTGATCCATTCTACGATTTCTTCGCTCCGGTTAGCAGAAGAGAAAATCACACCATCTCCATGAAGACGGATGTCAAAGAAGACGAAACCCATTACATGATGGATGTAGAGCTTCCTGGCGTTAAGAAAGAAGACATCAACGTCACCCTCAAAGATGGATACTTAACCATCTCCGCCAAGCGCGAAGACAAGAGGGATGAGAAGTCCAAAGGCAAGTATGTTTGCCACGAGAGAACCTATGGTTCTGCTTCTAGGACTTACTATGTTGGTTTGACCAACGAGAAGGACATCAACGCTAAATTCGAAAACGGTGTTCTTTCCCTCGTCTTCCCTAAGGAAGAAGAGAAGAAAGAGTTGGTTCACAACATCTCAATCAACTAGTAACAGCGGCTACTCCTTTCACGCTGTTCCATACCAACTATCTCGACTAACAAAAGAAAGAGGCGTCCTTACTCCGCGCCTCTTTTTTTGTTTTAGAGTTTGATCTGTTTTGGGAAAGCTTCTTTCCTCATGATGCCCCACATCTTGTCGATGTATGAGAGGGTGTAGAAGTTCTCGAAGTAGTGGTAGTAGAAGGCTCCTTTGAGAGTCATCGTATACACGCCGTCTTTCTCAGTGAGATAACCGATCTTCTTAGCGAGCCATAGCTCGAAGCGGTACATCTTCTTAAGCGGCACTCCAAAGAACTTCTCGAAATCTTTAGAATCCACGCTAGTGCTATAGGCGGTCCAGAAGAGCCAATAGACCATTCTTTGCCTCTTCTTGAATCTGATTGTGAGAGAAGTCGGGAGCTTCCCTTCGTTTATCCTCCGGATATACGAATCGATATCAAAAGTGTTGATCTTGAACTGGTCTCTTAGAAGAGTGGTGGCCGAGCAACCAAATCCCAAGAACGTCTCTCTCGTCATTGAGGAATACTTGGCTTCAGGCTTGCTTGAGAAGGTCCAGATCGTGCTTCTTGGATAGCCTTTTTCTTGGCAGTGTTTCGTTATGGCATCGAGAAGGGCTCTCTTTTCTTTCTTCGGCAACGCTTTGACCTTGCTAGAGGTGAAGGTGAAGTCGATGAATGGATAAATGGCTACGTGGTTCGCGCCAAGCTCGAACGCTTCGTCGACATCCGCTTTCAAATCCTCGTAGGTTTGGGAAGGAAGGGCGAAGATGAAGTCCATCGAAACGGTCTCAAAAGGCACGGCTTCAAGAGCCTCTTTCATGGCTTTGGTATCCACGCCTCTTCTTCCTAAGATGGATTGGTATTTCTCGCGGAAGGATTGAATACCGATTGAGATCTTTGTGACTCCGGCGTCTTTGAGAATCTGAAGGGTCTCTTTGTTGACGTTGTCTGGATGGAGCTCAAGACCGATTCCCTCGGTGATGATGAAGTGCTCTTTGATGGCCTTGATGATCTCATGGATTCTTGGAGCGGATAAAGCAGGGGTTCCGCCTCCGAAATAGAGGCTCGTGACCTTCTTCTTTTCGGGGCTCTGAGAACCCACCATATGTATCTCTTTTATGAGGGCGTCGATATACCTGTTACTCTCCTCTTCTGAGTAGAGTTTTTTGCAATACGGGCAGAAATTGCAGATGTTTTTGCAAAAAGGAAGATGAACGTATAGGCCTAAATTGTCGAGGTCTTGATACGGAAGCTCCTGGTCGTAATCGTTCTTGAATGTGAACGGTTTTAAGGATCTTGTGAGCCAGGATCTCGCAAGGGAAGTTAGAAAGCTCATTAGATGTATTTCAGATATGTTTTAAGCATCTCGAAGACGATCTTTAGGTTGCCTCTGAAAAGGAGGGTGTATTCGGCGACGAAGAAGTAGCCGCATTCCTCGCAAAGGCCAGGGACCTCGATGCAGCGGCCACATGTCGAAAGCTTTCCGTTCTCCATAACGACGCATTGATAGCAAGGAGTTGGGAATTTGTTTTCGATGATGTAAGGGAACGCGCTTTTGAGGTTAAAGACCGGGCAACCTTCTTTCATCATCTCTTTGATGGTGTCGCAGCACTTGGCTTTCTCTTCTTTGGAGAGCTTGAGCTGCTTAGTGTCCGGATAAGGTGTGTGGAAGTTGAAGGAGACGGCCCTGACGTTCTTGGTGTCACGGGCTTTTTCACAGACGTCGCGAATGCAATCTTTGTTGATTTGGTTCGCGGCCATATAGAAACAAATGTTGTCTGAAGTCGCTTTGGAGATATTCTCGAAGATGGTGTCGTAGGTATCGCCTCTGATGATGTTGTGGTGGACCTTGTCACCATCAAGACTTAATAAAATTAAGTCCGCCTCTGGCAAATCGATTGGCCAGGTGCCGTTCGTGACGACGTTGACGATGAGGAAACCCATCTTCTTTGCTTCGATGACGAGGTCTCTTAAGGTCTTGTCGCCATCCTTCCACATGAAGGTCTCCCCTCCGCAGAAGAAAAGGATGCGCACCCCCATATCATAGAGCTGTTTCATCTCACCTTTGATCTGCTCATAAGGATGGATTACAGCGGTTATGTTATTAACGGAACAGTGCTTGCAGTGGAGGTTGCACTTATCGGTGACGATGACCGTTCCTAAAATAGGCTTCTTCCTGCGAAAGAGAATTGTGCTGATACCAAAACCAGCAAATTTCATGAAGGACGAGAATTTCATAAGTCCCGCCTATTGTATGAAATATTGAAAAGCCGGTCAAATTAGGCCGGCCTTTGATTATTTGAGGATCGGAATGATTTCCTCTTGGTGTCCTGCGACGTAAATCGGTTGTCTGTCTTTGATGTAGACGTTGGTCTCGCTTCTCATGCCGAAGTCAGGTGCGTATATGCCTGGCTCTAGGGAGAAGGTAACGCCGTCGATGATCTCTCTCGTGTCGTGGGACTCATAGTTATCGATGTTGACGCCAGGGCCGTGAGGAGAGACATCAACTGCGATGTTATGTCCGGTTCTGTGAACAAAATACTCAGCAAAACCAGCTTCTTTTATGTAATCTCTTGAGATTTGGTCGACTTCATAGCCAGCGACCGCTCTCTTAGGAAGCTCGTTTTTGAGGAACTCGAAATCGGCCTCGATGGCTTTCTTCAAGATCCCGAACCTCTTGGCGTACACCTCTGGGACTTCCTCTCCGACATAGCCCATCCAGGTGATGTCGGCATAGACGCCTTCAGGGTCGTCCATTTTCGCCCACATATCGATAAGGACCAAATCGCCTTTTCTGATTGGGGAGGAGACTTCTTCGCTTGGGCCGTAATGAGGGTCGCTTGCGTTCTTGCCGATTGCGACGATAGCAGGGTCATCATAGACCATGCCTTCTTCGTGGAATCTATCGCAGATGAATTTCTGGATTTCGTATTCGCTTGTTTCGCCATTCTTAAGAATGAGCTCTTTGATTTTGGCGAAGGCCTCGTCTTTGATCATGAGGGTTTTCTTGTTGGCAAGAAGCTGGAGCTCATAGGCTCTATCGCTATATAAGGCGCTGAATCTCTGGAGGAGGTTGCCGCTTGAAGCGACTTCGATGCCAAGGCTCTTAACGAACTCGACTGAGCCATAGTCGGCCAAGGAGATTCTTGGGAGAAGGCCAAACTCAGAGATGTCCATAAGGACCTTCTTGTATTCGGCGAACTCTTTCTTCTCGATGTCGAGCATTTCTTGCCAGGTATGGTAGACCTTCAGGTCGAAGGCCTTGGTGATCTCTTCGTCCCTAAGGAAAACGGTGTCGATTGAATGGCAGATTATGAACGGCTTCTTATCGCGAGGGAAAACAAGGAAGATCTTCCTCGTAAGCATTCTGTTTCCAAGGAACTCGACTAAGGTCTTGTTTCTGTTCTCATAATCAACGATGACCCAAGCATCGGCGCCTTCTTTTGTTAAGGCCTCACGGATAATTTCGTTTTTCGTCATAAAATTTACCTACGGTATTGTAGCACTTTTGGTTTCTACTAAGGTAGAATATAGCAGACTGAATAGGAGTGCTTATGCATTACGATTACTTGATTGTTGGCAGCGGCCTATCTGGCTCAACCATCGCCAACTTACTTAAGAACGCCGGAAAAAAGGTCCTCGTTTTAGAGAAACGCGACGACGTCGGCGGCAATATTTCGACCGCCATCCAAGACGGCATCATCGTTCACACCTACGGACCACACATCTTCCATACATCAGACAAATTCGCCTGGGATATGTTCAACAAGAACGTTGAGGTTTATCCGTTCATCAACTCGCCTATCGCCAACTGCCATGGCGAGTTCTACCACATGCCTTTCAACATGAACACCTTCCATGAGCTTTGGGGCGTCACAACCGCCGAAGAAGCGAAGGCCAAGATTGCCGAAGAGGTTGAGAAGGAACATATCGATGAACCAAAGAACCTCGAAGAGCAAGCCATCAAACTCGTTGGCCGCACGATCTACGAGAAACTCATCAAAGGCTACACCGAGAAGCAGTGGGGCAGAGATTGCAAAGAGCTTCCTGCCAGCATCATCAAACGCTTGCCTCTCAGATTTGAGTACAACAACAACTATTTCAATGACACCTGGCAGGGACTTCCGGTCGGCGGTTACTCCAAGTGGGTTGAGAACCTTTTGAAAGAAATCGATGTCAAAACCGGAGTGGATTACTTCGAAGACAAGGAAAAATGGGATGCGATGGCGGACCACGTCATCTACACCGGACGTCTTGACGAATACTTCTCCTTCAAGCTTGGAAAGCTCGAATACAGATCCCTCCGCTTCGACAACCAGTGGATGCAGATGGACCGTTATCAGAACAACCCAGTCATCAACTTCACCACTCACGACCAGCCGTACACCCGCTGCGCTGAGCACAAGGCCTTTGATCCGTTCTGCAAGAACCATCATTCGACCCTCGTGACCTTTGAGTACCCAGACACGTTCGAAGAAGGCAAGATTCCTTGCTACCCAATCAACGACGAAAAGAACAATTCCCTCGCTGCCGCATACAAAGAACTCTCGACCAAGCTTGAGCCAAAGACCTTCTTCTTAGGAAGGCTTGCCGTCTACAAGTATTACGACATGGATGACTGCATCATCGCCGCCAAAGAGATGTTCGACAAACTGAAATCATTAGGCATCGCCTAACAAATATTTGAAGGAGTAGGATATGGCCCTTAAACACAAAGACTTGATCTCCAAACTTTCCCTCGAGGAAAAAGTCGCTTTACTTAGCGGCAAAGATTTCTGGCAAACCATGGATTTGCCAAGCATCGATTTGCCTTCGATGTTCTTCTCTGACGGGCCTACTGGCTTAAGGAAACAAGCCAGCGAAGCTGACAACCTTGGCCTTAACCCTTCAATTCCTGCTACATGTTTCCCATCCAGCGCTACCACTGCGAACACCTGGAACGTTGAGATGGCCCATTTAATGGGCAAGACCATTGGCGAAGAAGCTGCCACAAACGATGTCAGCGTTCTTCTCGCTCCTGCTCTCAACATGAAGAGGAACCCTCTTTGCGGACGTAACTTCGAATACTTCGCAGAGGACCCATATCTCGCTGGCAAGATGGCCGCCAACTACATCGCCGGCGTTCAGGAAAACGGCATCAGCGCATGTCCAAAGCACTTCGCCGCCAACAACCAAGAAATCAAGAGGATGGCCTCCAACTCCATCGTCGATGAGAGAACCCTCCGTGAGATTTATCTCACAGGTTTTGAAATTGCCATCAAAGAAGGCAAAGCCAAGAGCATTATGTCTTCTTACAACAAACTCAACGGCACCTACGCCAACGAGAACGAGCACCTTCTCCTCGATATCCTCCGTAAGGATTGGGGATACAAAGGACTCATCATCACCGACTGGGGCGGAGAGAACGATCGTATTCTTGGCCTCAAGGCATCCAACGAAGTTGAAATGCCTTCCACAGGCGGAGAGACCAATGACGATGTCTTCAATGCCGTCAAAGACGGAAGCTTAGATGAGAAATACATTGATGAGGCTATCGACCGCATCATCGACTTAGCTCTTTATACGAACAAAAACCTCAAAGACAAGAAACCAGAAACCGATAAAGAGGCCAACCACCAAGCCGCTCTCGAAGTTGCTAGAGAATCTGTCGTTCTCTTAAAGAACGAAGGAGATATCCTCCCTCTCAAACCAGAAACTAAGGTCGCCATCATCGGTGACTTCGCTGATAAGCCACGCTACCAAGGCGCAGGATCAAGCATCGTCAACCCAATCAAGGTTGAGTCTGCTCTTGAGGTCGCCAAAGAAGAAGGATCCGGTATCAACTTTGTTGGTTATGAACCTGGATTCAAGAGATACGGCAAGAAGAGCAAAGGTTTAGCGAAGAAGGCTTGCGCCCTCGCTTCAAAGGCTGATGTTGTTCTCTATTTCCTTGGCTTAGATGAGCATAGCGAGACCGAAGGACTTGACAGAAAAACCATGTCAATTCCAAAAAATCAGTTGGATTTGCTGGAGAATTTGCGTCAAATCGGCACTCCAATCGTCTGCGTTTTGAGCGCTGGTTCACCTGTTGAACTTCCGTTCGTCGATGGTGTGAACGCTCTCGTCCACGGCTACCTCGGAGGCGAGGCTGGAGCGAGAGCCATGATCGAAGTCCTTACTGGTAAGGTCAACCCATCTGGCAAGCTTTCCGAAACCCTTCCATACACCTACGAAGATTGCCCAAGCGCTGAGACGTTTGGTTGGCAGAACGGCTTAGTCGAATATCGCGAAGGACCATTCATCGGTTACCGTTACTATTCGACCGCTGACATCGCTCCAAGATTCCCATTCGGCTTCGGTCTTTCATACACCACCTTCGAATACAGCGATCTCGTCATCGACGAGAAAGGCATCTCTTTCAAAATCAAGAACACTGGCGAAGTCGCCGGTAAAGAAGTCGCTGAGATGTATGTCGCTCTCAAAGATAGCGCCATCTTCCGTCCGGCCTTCGAACTCAAAGGATTCGCCAAGGTTGAACTTCAGCCAGGTGAGACAAAAGAAATCAAAATCCCATTCGACGAATATACCTTCCGTTATTTCAACGTACTCACCAATAAGTGGGAGATTGAAGCAGGGGACTACGACATATACGTCGGACCTTCTAGCGCTTCCTTCCCTCTCTCTGGCAAAGTCCATCAAGAAGGAACTAACGCTCCAGCTCCATACGACAAAGAGAAACTTCCTTCCTACTTCAAGGGTAAGGTCAGACGCGTTGACCAAGAGGAGTTTGAGATTCTTCTTGGAAGAAAGATCGAAGAGCCAATCGTTTTCATCAAGAAAAACCGCATCATGGTCACCCCGGAGACCACGATTTACGATCTTCGCTATGCGAAAGGTTGGTTTGGTCGCTTCTTTGAATGGGCCATCCGTGCCATCATCAAGATCCTTCCTGCATTTGGAAACAGATCTTTAGCAGACACCATGACAATGGGTTTGTACTACACCCCATTAAGGAACATGTCCCGCGCTTCTGGCGGCATGCTTGGTTGGGGCCAACTTGGTGGTCTCATCATCATGTTCAATGGCAAATTCTTCAAAGGACTACGTGAACTCCTGCGTCAGGGAAAAGCCAAAAAACAAAGAAAGAAAGCTCGTGACGAAGCTTTGGCTAACGCTGCTAAAAAAGCCTCCGAAAACTAGACAATTCCTACAAAAAACTTTCTTTACCTTTTAAGGTAGTTTTAATTGTGTATAATTACTAGGCTTGCCCTGAGCAAGACTAGAACACCACTTATGAATACAAAACAGAAATTAATAACCGTGTGCATCCCTGCTTATAACAGCGAGGAATATTTGCACTACGCCGTCGACTCACTCATTCCTTTCGGAGAGGATGTTGAGGTCATTATCATCGATGACGGCTCCAAAGACAAAACTGGCGAAATCGCCGACAAGTATGCCGCCGAGCACCCATTCATCAAGGCTGTCCACCAGCCAAACGGCGGACATGGTGAAGGCATCAACCATGGCTTAGAGCTTGCCACTGGCATCTATTTCCGCGTCCTCGATAGCGACGACTGGGTCGATCACGATGGCTTTGCCGCTCTTCTCAAAGACGTCAAAGAACAGAACTGCAAAGCAGACCTCTACTTCACCGACTACACCTATTGGCATGGCAGAGACAA
>JAEEGJ010018158.1_pt1 | contig 15752 bp, 12 predicted proteins | sample 8958761 | NCBI WGS metagenome assembly JAEEGJ01 (sample SAMN16246546, study PRJNA631951) | gut metagenome | biome: gut microbiome; feature: rumen; material: RS-attached | host: Bos | place: Iran: Karaj | collected 2018-10
GGAGTTCGTGCGCCGTTTTGCCGAGGAGTTGGGTGTGGAATTCTACACCACCGACTTCGACACCCGCCAATTCGCCTCGCAGAATGACTACAGCATTGAGGAGGCCGCCCGTCGGCTGCGCTACGGCTACTTCTTCAACCTCTGCCGTGAGCACAACTTCCGCTATATAGCCACCGCCCACCATCGCGACGACTCCATCGAGACCTTCTTCCTCAACCTCTTCCGCGGCACCGGCATCGCCGGCCTTCATGGTATCCAGCCGCTGACCGAGCGCCCTTTGATGACCCTCATCCGCCCCATGCTCTGCTTCTCGCGGCAGGACATCGACGACTATGTCGTCCAGCACAGCGTCAGTTATGTCGAGGACAGCACCAACAGCAGCCTCGAGCACCGGCGCAACCAGATACGCCACCGCCTGATGCCTCTCCTGCGCGAGCTCTATCCCTCGGTCGACACCACCATGGTGGCCAATATGGAACGTCTCCGTCAGGTCGAGGCGATCTACGACAATGCCGTCTCCGAACTCGGCGAGCGGCTGCGGCAGACCGCCACCTCGCCCTTCGGCTTCGACTACGACTACTTCGAACTCGATGACCTGCGCGAGCTCGACCCCCAGCGCACGCTCTTCTTCGAGTTGCTGCGGCCCTACGGTTTCTCGGCTGCGGTGGTCGACGACATCATCGCCGCCCTGCCGCGCGCGCAATCGGGCACCCGCTTCTTCTCGCCCACCTACATGGCCGCCATCGACCGCGACCGTCTTGTTCTGGTCGACTACTGCTTCCTTACCTCCTTTAAAGTCGACACCACTCCCCTCAGCCCTGACCAGCTGCCCAACCTTGGTAGCGAAGAGAAGTCTGTCGAGTATATCGATGCCGACCGCGTGCATCTGCCTCTCACCGTGCGGCGTTGGCGTCCGGGCGACCGCTTCTATCCACTCGGTATGACGCAGCAGCGACGACTGAGCGACTTTCTGAAAGACTGCAAGGTGAACATCTTCGAGAAATATTGTGTCCAGCTTCTTGTCGACGCCGACGACCGCATCGTCTGGGTCATCGGTCTCCGTGCCGACAACCGCTTCCGCGTCACCCCGGCCACCCGCCACTGTCTCCGACTCAGCGCCACCTCCAGCCACAACATCCATCCCATTGTGTAACATACGCAAGGTCAACACCCATTGCTCGACGGCTGTTCTACGGCTGTTTAACGGTTGTTTAACGGAAAAAAGCGTTAAACAACCGTTAAACAATCGTCAAACACCCATCGATTAGCAGTCTTTCACTACTCGAAAAGTAGTAGTTAGCGCCGTCTGTTCTTTTACTGTTCCTTTACATTTCTTTTAGAATCCTAAAAGAAATGTAAAAGAAATGCAGTTAAACGGTTGAAAAACAGTGAATGTTGTCAGAAGGCTACACGGCGGACGGCGATGAGGCGATCAGCGCGGTCGGCGGGACTGTGCTGGTAGACGTAGACGGTGTAGTGGTTTGGGGCCTCGCGGTGGTCGCCCTCGAGGCGTGTGGTGGCCGACGCGCCACGCCGTGCAGGACTATGCACCAGCAGCTGGTATGCGTAGTAGCCCTGTTTGAGTAATAGGCGCTTGGTATAGGCGCGATACTGCGGGTTGTAGTCCATCTGGCTCAGGCTGTCGATCCGCCAATCGGTGAGGGCGCCGACAATGTGGACGGTGCCGTCGAGCAGGGGCTGCGCCATGGGGAGGCTGAAGTTGACCCAGACGTAGTCGGCCTCGAGGCGCGGGTTGTTGCGGTCCCAGATGTTGACTTTCATGCCGCCGTTGAGGGTGGTGGCGGCGATGTAGTGTTTGGCCGAGCGGTCCTCCTCGGGCCGCAGGATGGCGAAGGTTTCGCCGCCGTACTCTTCAATGCGGGCGATGTTGTACATCGGGGTGCGGAGGTTGCTGCAGTCAAAGTAGCGGAAGTTGTTGCCGCCGTGGAAGATGTTGGTCTGCCGTTGGCGGTAGGCGAGGGCGTTGCCGTCGAAGCCGCTGAAGGTGAGCTCGCGCAGGTTGTCGAGGCGCCCGTTCTGCTGCACCCACACGCTGATCCACTGCTCGTTGAGGTCGATTTTCCAATCGCTGCTCTCCACGGTGACGTCGACCTCCTGGCGGCGGTCGATGTCGATGCCGTCGTAAGGGCGTGTGACGGTAGCCTCGACCTTGACGGCTTGCTCGCTGACGCAGAAGCGGCGCCTCAGCAGGAGGGTGCCGTCGTCGGTGGTCACCTCGACGAGGTAGTTGCCCGAGTGGATGAACTCGGCATAGGCAGCGGGCAGGGTGGTGCTGTAGTGCACATAGTCGGTGAGGGTGGTGAAGGAGAAGTCGTAGTTGTCAAGGGTGCCTTCGGCAAAGCCGTTGAGGAATTCGTAGGGTTCGAGGCCGTCGGGCTGCCAATGGCGGTCGCAGTGCAGCAGGCGCCACGTCAGCGCCTCGGGCTGCGTGCCCAGGATGTCGAACTCCAGCACCAGGCGCCGGTTAGTGCCGAGGGTGAGCACGGGGAAGTCTAGTTCGGAGCCTTCGACATAGAGCTGCACGCTCTTCACGTCGTCGCGCAGGGCGGCGTCGTAGCGCGGTTGTGTCTGCACGGGCAACGCGAGGAGCAGCGCCAAAAGCATCAACATGGTTTGTTTCATGCTGCAAAAGTACGAAAAAATATCAAGTTTGCGAAAAAATTCGTATTTTTGCAATTTGTTTTTGACTATCCGATGGAGAAGATATATATAGAAACGTATGGTTGTCAGATGAATTTTGCCGACAGTGAGGTGGTGGGTTCCATCCTCACGGCGGCGGGCTATGGCCTCACGGAAACGATAGAGGAGGCTGATTTTGTGCTTATCAATACCTGTGCCATACGTGACAATGCCGAGCAGCGCGTGCGTCACCGCGTGCGTGAGTTGAGGGCCCTGCAGAACCGGCGAGCGCATTTGCGCGTGGGTATTCTGGGCTGCATGGCCGAGCGGTTGCAGGATCGCTTGATGGCCGAAGAGGATAACCTGTCGTTTGTCTGTGGCCCCGACGCCTACCGCCGTTTGCCCGACTTGTTGCGGCAGGTGCGCGAAGGCCAGAAGGCTGCCGAAGTGGAGCTCAGCACCACCGAGACTTATGCCGACATTGAGCCGGTGCGCCTCGGCAGCAACGGCATCACAGCCTATATCAGCATCATGCGCGGTTGCCAGAACTACTGCGCTTATTGCGTGGTGCCTTACACTCGTGGTCGTGAGCGCAGCCGCGACCCGCGGACCATCGTCGACGAGGCCCGTGTGCTCTTCGATCAGGGCTACCGCGAGGTGACGCTGCTGGGACAGAATGTGAACAGTTATCAATGGTCAGTGGACGGTGGACAGAGTGTAGGGTTCCCTGAATTGATGGATAGGGTGGCTTCGATTGACCCGCAACTGAGGGTGCGCTTCGCCACATCGCACCCCAAGGACCTCAGCGACCGCCTGCTCGAGGTGATGGCGTCGCACCCCAACATCTGCCGCTGCATCCACTTGCCGGTGCAGAGCGGAAGCAACAGGATGCTGAAACTGATGAACCGCAAGTATACGGTGGAATGGTATCTGGACCGTGTGGATGCCATCCGACGCCACCTGCCCGACTGCTCTATCACGACCGATGTGATTGCGGGCTTCAGTACCGAGACCGAGGAGGACCATCAGGCTACGCTCGACCTCTTCCGCCGCGTGCGCTACGATTACGCCTATATGTTCAAGTACTCGCTGCGCGAAGGCACTTATGCCTGGCGCCACCTGGCCGACGACATCGACGACGGCGAGAAGACGCGCCGACTGAATGAGATTATTGCTCTGCAGGGTCAGATAGCTTTGGAGAACAACCGACAGGAGGTGGGTCGCGAGTATGAGGTGCTGGTGGAGGGCGAAAGTCACCGCTCGAAGGAGCGTCTCTTTGGCCGCAACAGTCAAAATAAGGTGCTGGTGTTCGACCGCAAAGACGCTGTGCCGGGTACCTATCGCCGTGTGCGGGTCACCGACTGCACCGCTGCCACGCTGTTGGGTGAGTTGGTACAATAAATGTGTCGTTGTTTCGTTATGTCTATATTACGTTAATTGGTTATGGCAAAGGAAAACATACTGAAGAAATATCCATGGATGCTGCACCTGCTGATTATGCTGGGTGTGTCGCTCGTGGTGCTGATGCTGGTGCTCTTTTTCATCCGCATTTATGCACGTCAGGGCGAGGAATATGAGTTGCCTGATATGGTGGGACTCAACATCACCGAGTTGCAGGAGAACAACCCGATGGAACTCGATGTGGTGGTGATGGACTCCATCTTCCGTCCGGGTGAGGCCGGCGGTCTCATTTTGACACAGGACCCAAAGGCCGGCACAATGGTGAAGAAAGGCCGCAAACTGTATATCACGATGACGGCTTATACCCCCGAGGATGCCGTATTGCCAGAAATGGCGGGCCTCACGGTACGTCAGGCGGTCAATGAACTGTATGCCGAGGGCCTTGTGGTGGGCAAGCTCAAGTTTGTGGAAGACCCCTATAAGAACAACGTTATAGACCAGACCTGCAAAGGCAAGACAATTTATGCGGGTCAGCAGATAGAGCGTGGCTCAGTGGTGGATTTGGTTGTGGGTCTGGGTGACGGCTCGGGTCGCAGTGTGGTGCCGTTCACGATTGGCAAGACGGCCGACATGGCACGACGCGACATTGTGTCGGCATCGCTCAACGTGGGTCGTGAGCACTACAGCGGTGTGAAGCATAAGCAGACCGCCGTGGTATGCCGCCAAGAGCCCGACTATACGGGTGTATCGAAATATCCATATGGTACTTCGGTGGACTTGTGGTTTGTCGATGCCGATGCTATCGATGTAGACCGTATGGTGCGTGAGTTCAAGGTGGACTCGAGTAAGATAGAGGACCCCAACTTTATTGATGATGGGCGCCCCACGCCCGAAGAGATCGAGGCTAACGAAGATTGGTCATGGTAAAGCGGTTGGGCATACTGCTGACGGTGTTGCTGTCGCTTTCAGCGATGGCTCAGGAGGTGCTGTCGCCGGTGCAATGGGTGCCGGTGCGTCCTGTCGCCATCCCCAAGACGCAGTCTGCCGCAGTGAATCTTCCGTTCTTCGATGACTTTGCCACGGGTAGCCTTAATCCTGCATTGTGGAGCCAGGAGGGTGGGGCACAGGTGATGCCAGATGTCAGTCCGCTGGCTCCAACGGTGGGTGTGCTGACGCTTGATGCGATAGATGCTGCAGGCAAGCTGTATGAGCAGGCTTCGACGTCACTCTTTCCGGCTGATACGGCAACTTCTCTTCCTCTGCGTCTTGACAGTCTGACTCCCTCTGATTTGGTGTTGTTTAGTTTCTATTATCTTCCAGGTGGAGGCTATGGTAATATGTGGGAACGGGTAGGGGAGGCTCCCGACTCGCAGGATAGTCTTTTCCTTGATTTCTACCGTGCTGTGGACAGTACATGGGTTAATGTATGGAATTGTAGCGGCGTCAGCGTGGATACTCTGGTGGCTCGCACGGGAATCAGTTGGCAGTATGTGGCTGTTCGGATTGCGGACAGTGCCTTTTTTGACAGTACGTTCCGTTTCCGTTTCCGTAATTATGCTTCGCTTGAGAGCACTCCCAAGGCCGGCAAGGCTGGCAACTGCGACTATTGGCACATCGATTATGTCAGACTCTATACAGAAGACACTGCCGTGATATCATCGCTTACGGGACCTTTTGTACGCGACATTGCATTTGCCGCGCCGGCAAAGTCTTTCCTGCAGGAGTATCGTGCCATGCCATACCGTCAATTTACAGCCGCCGATATGGATGCTGCAACGGAGGTGAAGATTACTAACCGTTATATGTCACAGCTGGCGTCGCATTATGCCTATTCCGTTCAGGACAGCAACGGGAATGAATTATACATGTATGACGGTGGCTATGAGAATGCGCCGGCCTATTATACGGATAACGGCACTTACCAGATGTCGCCGGCACATGCCACGCCTCCGATTAATTATTGTTTTCCGACAATGACGGCGCCGGAGACCTTCACCATCGTGCATACAGTGCGTGAAGGTGCCATCGGTGATGACTATGGGCAGAACGACACGATACGCTACCGACAGGAGTTTGCCAACTATTATGCCTATGACGATGGTACTGCCGAGAACGGGTATAGTTTAACCTCGCCTTCGTCACCCCTTTCGCTGGCCTATCGATTTGACCTGAACGTGGAAGATACCCTGACGGCGGTGGACCTCTACTTTAACTCAACTTTGAATGACGCCAATGCGGCTATTCCGTTCTACCTCATGCTATGGAGCGAGGGCTCGGACGGTAAGCCGTCGGAGGTGCTTTACCGTGACCAGGAACGCCGTCGGGCTACGACCGGAGGTTATCATCGTTATATGCTGGAGACTCCTACCGTGGTTTCGGGCAATGTGTTTGTGGGTTTCGAACAGGTGGGTAATGACTTTATCAACTTGGGCTTTGACAGGAGCTTGAATACCTCGAGCCGCATTTACTATATTACCGACAGTGTGTGGCGCCAGAGTTTCCTCAGTGGTTCGCTGATGATACGGCCTTACTTCGGCAGCGCTGCTACACTTGGGGTAGAGAGGCAGACTATAGAGCCTGTTGAATGGAGTGTATATCCCAATCCAGCATCGGATAGGGTTACTTTCAGCGGTGAGGTGGCTGTTATTGAACTCTATGATATGCAGGGCCGTCGGGCGGCCGTGAGCCGTCAGCAGGTAGTGGAAGTCGGGCATTGCCCCGAAGGACTCTATCTGATGAGGGTGATTACTCCAGAAGGACAGCAGCATTGTGCAAAACTGATTATCAAACACTGAACATGACTGACGACAGTATCGACCTTGAACAACAAGAACAGGACCTCTATGAGCATCATCGTTTTACGGTGGACCATGGACAAGCGATGATAAGGTTGGACCTGTACTTGCAAATGCGCCTGACCGGAGTGTCACGCAACAAGGTGCAGGCTGCCGCCAAAGCAGGCTGTGTGAGGGTCAACGATAAGGTGACGAAGCCGAGCTATAAGGTCAAACCGTTGGATGTCATTACCGTACTGCTGCCTGAGCCGCCTCACGAGTTTGAAATGTTGCCCGAAAAGATAGACTTCCCTGTCGTCTATGAGGATGAAGATGTATTGGTGATAGACAAGCCTGCGGGCTTGGTGGTGCATCCTGGGGTGGGTAATTGGACAGGTACTTTGGTGAACGGATTGCTGTATTATTTGGGCGATAAGGCGACCCCATTTCTGGTGCACCGTATAGACAAGGATACATCGGGATTGCTGTTGGTCGCAAAAAATGAGGAGGCACAGGTGGTGCTGGCCAAGCAGTTCTTTGAGCACACGATTGAGCGCAAGTATAATGCTTTGGTATGGGGTGATTTTGATGAGGATGAAGGAACAATCGTAGGCAATTTGGCCCGTTCGCCACGAGAGCGCCGTATGATGGCAGTGTGCGATGAGGAGCATGGGAAGCATGCCGTTACGCATTGGAAGGTGTTGGAACGCTTCGGATATGTCACGTTGGTGGAGTGTGTACTTGAGACAGGTCGCACGCATCAGATACGTGCCCACATGCGTCATATCGGGCATCCGCTGTTCAGCGATGCGTTATATGGCGGCGACGCAATACTTAAAGGGACTACTTTTTCGCGGTATCGTCAATTTGTGGAAAACTGCTTTGGCGTATGTCCACGACAGGCATTGCATGCCCGTGTGTTGGGTTTTGAGCATCCCCGCACGCATAAGCACCTGCATTTCGAGAGCCCGTTGCCTGAGGATATGAATTGTCTGATGGAGCGTTGGCGCAAATATGTCGCCACCAAGGCTTAATATTCCCACATGTCGTTTTCTATGTCAAAGACTTTGTCTTCGATGCGCTCGCTTTCAAGGAGAGCGTCTTCGCCAGTGAGGTATTGACTGATGCTGCGAGTGTAGCGGTTGCTTTCCTTGGTGATATAGGCAGTGTAATGCTGGGTGACGAAGATATGATCCCAAGCGGGCTGACCGACAAGGTTGTTCATGTCGGTGTAAGCGGTGTTCTGAGCCAACAGCCGTCGCACCTCGGGATGCTGCATGGGAACCCAGAAGAGCGGCAGTAGACCAAGATAGATTTCCTCCTCGGTATTGGCGAATTTATGATAAGACTGCTTCAATGGAGCCAATGCCAATCGACGCGAGTCTTGTCGGGTGTCCTGTTTGCCGATAAACCAGGCTTCACGGATGGAGTATTGCAATATCTCGGCTCCGTCAAATTCTCGGGGGCGGATGATGGTTTGATAGAGTTCGTTATCGTCATCGTCGTAACCAATCTCCAGCTGTATGGTATCAGGTCGGGTGTATTGACGCACAAAAAGATCATTGTCAATAGGTACCGTCAAGGCATCGTCTTCGTAGACAGGGAGGCTTCCGTCGACAATGGCGTCCCAAAGAATATAAGCAAGGCTTTTCTTTCCCGACCGGTCGGGGTTCTCAATTGGATAGTAGAAGAATTGGTTGAACAATTCGTTGAGGTCGATGGTTTTCCATAGCATGGTGCTCCATACGATGTCACTTTCCCGCAGAAAAGGGTAGGGCATAGGTTCTTGACGACCTGTCAAGCGCTGAGGGTAGAACTCGTCGGGAGACTGGGCCCAAGCGCAGACAGACAGCGTCAGTAGTAATGCTATGGATAGGGTTTTTCTCATGAGATAGAATGGAAAAGGAGTTAAGGGTTGGCTGGTGTCAACACTTAACTCCTCTTGCTTTTTTCAGTGGTGGGAATTAGTATTCCCACATATCGTTCTCGATGTCAAAGATTTTGTCTTCAATGAGCTGCGACTCAAGGATGGCATCCTCACCAGTGAGGTATTGGGTGATCTCACGGTTGTAGACGTTGCTCTCACGGGTGACATAACTGTCGAAATAGCGCTGGATAAAGATATCGTCATACGAGCGCTCGGCCACATCGTTATTTTGGTCGTAGGCATTGGCATTCACCAGCACCTGACGTACGCGCATGTCGTCCATAGGAATCCAGAAGCTCCACTCAGCGACCTCTTCGCTCTCGCCGGAACGAAGGATGTTCTTCATGAAGCGGAATGCAAGGCCGGTGATACGCACTTTCTGGCGCGAGTCCTGCTTGTCAATGTACCAATACTCTTTGAGCTTGAGAAGACGAGCCGTGGCGGGATCGAAGTCCTCGGGAATGGTGTCGTTGAACACTTCCTGATCGCCAAATTCATCCTCTTCGCCGTAACGGACTTTCAGCTGACGTCCCTGCATGTTGACCAGGGCTTTGCTCCACTCCTGAGGCACCTTCATGTCGTCGTCCTCATAGATGTCGATTTCACCATTTGAGGCGGCGTTCATGATGAGGTTGACGAGGTTGATACGACCTTGTTCATTCTTGCCCTGTTCGATGGGATAATAGAAGAATTGGTTGAAGTTCTCGTTGAGGTCTATCTGACGCCAGATGGCCATCTTCCACACCACATCGCTCTCGCGCAGGAAAGCGTAGGGCATAGCGCGTTTGCCAACCACGATGCCTTTCTGGTAAAAGTCGTTGGGATTGTGACCCTCTTCGGCATCAATAACGCTTTGTGCGTTGACGCTGATGGCAAATGCGGCCATGGCGAAGATACTTAACAAAACCTTTTTCATATCATTATCATTTATTAGTTATCATTACTTGTTGATGGTCAGGATACAGCTACTCGTCCGAGGAATACCGTCCGGCATCATAACCTTGGCATCCACATAAATCTTGTCGCCACGGTTGGCGCGCTTGATGGCCGACAGCAGGTCGGGCTCGAAAGAGTTGCCGTTCATATTGAAGGGCTTGTTGCCCACAAAGACCTCAAGACTCATCACGCGGATGCTTCCTTTGGGGATTTTGAAGGTAAATCCTTCACCGGCACGTGCCACAACGGTAGCACCGGAAGCCAGGTTGGCGCGCGACACTTTAGCACCATTAGAGAAACCGCCGACGGTGATAATCGGGTCGGGAATAGGCTTCACCTGGAAGGTAGGTTGCCCCATACGCTGAGCGCCTTTGTCAATGACGGCATCCACACCTATAACCATTTTCTTGCCACCAGGGGTGGGTTTGACCAGATATTTACCCTCACCTTCGGTAGGAGTCAGCGTACCTTGACCTTCAACAATTGAGGCCTTGATATTACGGCTGTCCACACCGGGGACGGAGACGGTAATCGGGTTATCAATACCGGCATAAAGCACCTGCATGTTGTCAAGTGAGACAACGGCAAGAGGTTTAGCCACAAAGTAGTTGTCGCTGATGGGGTATTCCTTGGTACCACCGTCGGGAGTCGTGACGTATGCTGTGCCAGTTATCTTCTGCAAACCAAGCGTGTTACATACTGTACGGTAGTGTACAGAGCCGCTGTCGGTCGAATTGAGTTGCTGTCCGTTGACGGTAGCGGTGAAGTGCTGTTTGGAGTCGTAGGCAGCCACGTTGATATCGGTTTCATAGACACCACCCTGAATGATATAGGTGGACTTGGGACGCGAGATCATGGCAATCTGGTCGAACTTGAAGTCACCCTTGTCAACCTGCTTGTAAAGCATATTGACGGCATCAAATTCGGCATTCATGGTCTCTGCTTTCAAACGAGTCAGCGTTACAAGCGCGGAGCCCGACACCACTTCCGAGAAGCAGAGCACTTCCCAATCCAACAACTCATTGTCGGGGTTAAGCTCCTTTTGCTCAACGTTGAGGGCGATAGAGACATGGTTGGAGTCTTCTCCCAGAATCTCTTTGACTTGTCTCTTGTAATCAATAATCTTGTTCTTCAGTTCCAGACCGGCACCGCCGTCGATGAACATGCGCGAACTTTCGTGCAGTTCGTCCATCTTGAGCCACCGGAAACCTGCAATCTCGATAGCTTTACGGATGCTGTCGAAATTAGGCGACTTGTCTTCGTTGACGACGGGAATCTTGCGGGTTTTCTTGGGGTTGTTAATGTCGATAGGCACCTCTGCGGTAGAGTTGAGAGCGGCCATGAAGGTGTATTCGAGACTGTCAATATAGCTACCCATGGCAATGGAAAGCTCACGTACTTTCTGGGCTTTGTCATATTGCTCTTGTACTTTGTCAGGACTGTTTTGCAGGGCCTTGGAGAAGTTAGCGTATGTCTCGTCAAGTTTGACTTGGATATTCTCATTGGATTTCGTCATGGCAGAGCCCACGGTTTTGAAACCGTTGACTACTTCGGCAGAGACATTCAGAGCCAACATGGCGGTGTACACGAGGTACATCATCGTAATCATCTTTTGTCTCGGGGTTTCCGGACAGTTTGTTGCACCCATTGTCTATTCCTTTCTTTAAGTTACACGTGGAGGTTTAGTTAGACATGCGGTGATTTAAAGACGGGTCTGCATGGCGGCCAGCATGTTGCCGTAGACGTTGTTGAGTTCGGCTACCTTGCGGGTGAGGGCGTCGACTTGTTCTTTATATTTCACGATGCCTTCGGCCGAATCGGTGAAGTTGGTGAGCATAGCGCTCATCTTCTCTTCAAACTCCTTGTTGAGGTTCAACTGTGTCGAGGCATTGTTAATCTGCATTTCATACATGGCGTTGATGCTGCTCAGGCTAGCCGACATCTTCTTCATCTCGTCGACGTAACTAACTTCGCCGCCCAGCGACTCGGCAGTTTCGCGATAGATGGAAGAGAGGGTGGAGATAGCCTCAGGGGCACCCTGCATGCTTTCAAGCAGTCTGCCGGCCTGGCCAGCCACGTTGTCCAGATTGTTGACAAACTTGTCGGTGGCGGCTGTGACATTGGCCATATTATTCATGGCGTTCGTCGAGTCGGCAAGATTCTTCATACCCTGGCCAAGGCGGTCGATAAGTTCGGGGCTGATGTTTGCATCTTCCAGCATTTTATCGAGTTTGGCGCTCAACGGATCTTTGTTTACCGCCTTCTCGATGGGGTTGCCGTTCTCGTCGAATTCGATGGCATTTTCGCCACTCATGCCGGCAAGTTCGGGATACACGAGGCTCCAATCCCACTCTTTGTGAGGCGGTTCAAAGGCAGAAAGGAAGAAGATGAGGGTCTCTGTGGTCATACCGGCAATCAGCATCAGGTTGGCACCTGGCCAGTGCATGATTTTGAACAGAGCACCGAAAATAACGACAGCTGCACCAATACCGTACAGCTTGGCCATGAAGTTCTTATACGCTTTACTGCGAACGATGTTGTCTAAGACGCTCATAACTTTGTGTTTTTGTGTGTTTGCTTATGTGTGTATGTGTTGTATTGTTTCTAGCTTTTATTGTTTAGCGAGCCACGTTGCTGGCGGTACGGAGGTTGTCACCCTTCACACGGCCGAGGTAGGGCTGCACGCAGCGGAAGCCGATGTAGCACTTGGCGGTGTCCATGAACTCGTAGCTGCGGGTCTGCACCTGGATGAAGTACTTCTGGTCCTTCCAGCTGCCGCCGCGGATCACTTTGCGCTTCATGGCCAGCGGGTCGTCGTCCTTTGCATCGTAGTTGTAGTAGGGGCTCTGCGAGTTGGCGATGATGTAGGTCGACTCGTTGTAGGCATCGAGGCACCATTCGCTCACGTTACCGGCCATGTCATACAGACCGTAGTCGTTGGGGGCATAGTGGCCAACCATCAGGGTCTTCACACCACCGTCGTCGTCATAGGCACCGCGCAGGGGCTCGTAGTTAGCCAGGAAGCAACCGTTCGGGTTACGCACATAGGGGCCTCCCCAAGGATAGCTTTGGGCGGCGATGCCACCGCGGGCGGCAAACTCCCATTCGCTTTCAGTGGGCAAACGGAAGTCGTTGAGAGTGCTGTAGTTGATGCTCTCGAGGTATTGGTTCAGCATGTTGCTGCGCCACACGCAGAAAGCTTTGGCCTGACGCCAGCTGACACCCACCACGGGGTAGTTGTCAAAGGCGGGCGAGGAGAAGTAACTGCGGGAGTAGTCCTCGTTCATCGAGTAGGTGTAGTCGTGCACCCAGCAGAGGGTGTCGGGGTAGATGTTGATATATTCGCGCTGTATCTGGCTCGAGCGGTTGTTCAGGCCTTTGGGACGCACGGAGAAGGAGGTTCCGCGATATTCGCTCTTGCCGGCAGTGCCGTTTTCTTTTTTCGCTACTTCGCTATAATTAATATAATAGTATTCATAATTCATTTTAGAGACGTCGACCACACGGCGGTGGTTGATGTCGACGAGGTAGAAGCCACCATCAATCAAAGCCTGGCGCACATCGGCGTCGGCATAGTCAATCTTGGTCTTGTAGTTGATAATGGGCGGGTCGAGGGGCTCACCATATTTGTCTTCCTCAATCAGGAAACCGTCGATACCGGCCTCGCCAAGGATGCGACGGGCCACCGAGTCGCGCACTGCATAGACGAATTGGCGATACTCGTTGTTGGTGATTTCGGTTTCGTCCATGAAGAACGAGCCAATCTGCATTTTGCGCGGTTGGGTGGGTTCACCATAGGTGACGCCTTGCACGCCGGCGCCCATGGTGTAGTTGCCCTGGTTGATGAATACCATGCCTTTCAGGTCGATGTCTTCAAAATACGGACGGTCGTTCACGCCGGTAAGTTCGCCTTTGTTGGACGAGCTGCAGCTGCAGAGCATAGCTACTGATGCGGCGAGGATGAGAACAAACTTTTTCATATTATACATGTATTTTATTAATTTCTTATAACGTATGTTTGTCTAAAAAGGTTTCCTTTTTTCGTTTTTTTAGCAGTTTATAACAAGAAGCGGGTGGTTCGTGACACTGTGGGCGGGTCTTTCGGAACGATGATGCGGAAGGTGCCGTTGACGAAAATCTCCAACGAACCGAAACTGCGTCCCGACTTGAAGCCGCCGAGGGTCGAAGTGGTGAGGTCGTATGCTACGCCGACACGCAGCCAATTGAGGTTTGCGAAGTTCCAATTGACGCCTGCCAGGAAGGTGAAGGCGTCAGCCAGACGGTATCCGAGGCCGGCCCAGAAGAAGTTCTCATAGTCCAGCAGCAGGGCCGCCTCGGCCTGTACGGTGGAGAAGTTGGCGGTCTTGGCCATCAGCGAGGGCTTCAGCTTGAAGGCAGGGTTGTAAGGGAAGGTGTATTCGTAGCCACCTATCAGGTACAGTGTTCTGGCGTTGCTGAAGGCCAGCTGGTCGCTGTGCGAGGCCAGCAGGTTCTTCACCGAGAGTCCCACGTAGTACTCGCTGGGCACTTGGTAGTAGAGACCTGTGGAGACATCCACCATGAACTCCGACACCATCTGTCCGTTGACGACGGGGTCGCCGGCTTGGCCGACGGGGTTGACGGGGTCGCCGGTGAGGTCGCTGATACCGACCAGGTTCTCTGTGTTGAACGAGAAGTTGTACAGGTTCATCTCCACACCTGCCGCCAGGTTGCCTCGGCCCCAATAGATGCGGAATGCGTAGTCGAGGTTGATGGTGGTATTGTTGTGGTAACCTATCTGTTCCGAGTTAAACGTCAAACCGATGCCGCCGTGCAGCCAGGTCACCGGCATGTCGAACGATGCGAGGATGTTGGTGGGTGTCACACCGGCCTGCACGGTCGCCGTCGGAGCCTGCAGGTCGAGACCCATCCATTGGTTGTTGTAGAGGAGTGAGAAGGAGAGTGCGCCGGAGCTACCCGTATAGGCGGGATTATAGCTCAGCTGGTTGAACATAAAATGAGTGTATTGACCCTCGTTTTGGGCGGTGGCAACAGACAAAAATAGTGCCATCATTACAAAAAATGACGCTGTTTTCCGAGTCCAATGGAGGTCTTTTTGTCTATGTTTTATTGCCACAATGGCTTGTTTTTTAGTTTATTATATAGTTTCTACATTCAAATGCACCCCGCTGTTTTAGGGTGGATTTGATTGTGCAAAGATAATAATAATTTATAAATAGGCCAAAAAAAGTTTAATTTTTTTTCTTCCATCAAGGATTATACACCTTGATTTGGGTGGCCGGAAGAGAGGGAAGCAGGGCCTTGCGGAGTTGCTCGGCTTGCTGTCGGGTCAGCTTTACATCGAGGGTGACGGTCAAACTGTCGCCGTCGGCCGACGGTTCAATAAGCAGCTGCTCGCGGTAGGCTTCCGGCAGGTGCTCGGTCATCCCGTAGGCTTGTCCATGGGTGGCTACGGTACCGAGGTAGAGGCCGTAGGTGGTGCCTTTGGGGTTCGACGGGGAATAGACGGGTATTTTGCCTGCCGTCACTGTCGCCGCTGGTGTGGCGGCTTTCGGGGCCGGATAGTGTTTGACGCTGACCGAGTCGAACATGCTGTCCTGCGCCGCCCACCGCTGCTCGTAGCCTTCGGGCAGCACACGGATGGTCACCGGCTGGCAGCCGCGGATGCCGATGGCGGTGGCGGCACGGTGGGTGAGATCGATGACTCCGCGTTTCGGACAACGGTCGTTGACCTTCACAATCACCTGGAGTCCTGTGTTTTGGTTGGTGACCAAGATGTAGGTTCCCAACTTGAGTTTCCAGTGTGCGGCGGTGAATTTGTTCTGGTCGAACACCTCGCCGCTGGCGGTCTTGCGGCCTACAAACTTGTCGTGGTAGAAGGTCCCCTTGTTGGGGTATTCCGTGACGGTGTCGCGCCAATCGTAGTACTGCGCGTGCAGAGAATTGCTGGTTGAAAGTTGAGAAAGGAGCATTAGGCTTGCGCAAATCACAAGCATCTTTCTCATTGCTATGGACATTTCAACTTTCAACTTTCAATTCTCAATTTTCAATTTTCAATTCTCAATTCTCAATTT
>JAEEGJ010018163.1_pt1 | contig 15748 bp, 11 predicted proteins | sample 8958761 | NCBI WGS metagenome assembly JAEEGJ01 (sample SAMN16246546, study PRJNA631951) | gut metagenome | biome: gut microbiome; feature: rumen; material: RS-attached | host: Bos | place: Iran: Karaj | collected 2018-10
AATCCATTGGCTCTGGGTTTCATTCCTGCTGTTATCAGGAAGAAGAACAAGACCTGGCCAAAGATACAGATGGCTATGGTTATCCTCTTCTTCATAGGGGGTATTTTCCAGCATTACGCTGAGGGAACGTATATTGTGGCACTATGTTTGCTGTTAAGAGTAATCAGATTTGAGAAATAAATATCTATATATCACTCTCTTGTCTGTGCTGGCGTTACACGCTGAAGCACAAGGACAAAAAGGAACCAGACAGGCTCCCAAGCTGGTTGTCAATATTACCATCGACCAATTAAGGAGTGACTATCTGGATCTTTTTGCCCCTACATTTAGTACAGACGGGTTCTTGCGAATGATGGCGGAGGGGATACTTTTTGAACAAGCATCCTATCCTTTTAGAGATATTGACAGAGCTTCTGCCATTTCGTCAGTAGTTACAGGCACATCTCCTTTCTGTCATACGATTACAGGAGAACAATGGATAGACAGATCTACCTTCAGACCTGTTACACCAACGCCAGCAGATCTGGCCGTATCAACCATTGGAGACGAGCTGAAGATTGCCACCAACGGAAAGGGAAAGGTCATTTCCATCGCTTCGTCACAGACTATGGCGGAACTGGCTGGTGGTCATGCGCCAAATCATGTCGTTTGGAATTCACATAGCAGGAAAAAGTGGACGTCCACTGATATCACCACCCAGGCTTTACAGTCGATGACACTCGAATCGTTGGGACAGGATTCAATACCTGACCTGCTGTTCTTGAACTACGAAGCCGGAGCACAGGATCAGCAGACCTATCTGCAACTCGACCAAGAGATTGCCAGACTGGTAACACAGACTGAGACACAAGTCGGTAAAGGTAACACCCTTTACATCATCACAAGCACAGGCTATTGTGAAGAAAAATCCATCAATTACGAAACTTATCATATTCCTTCCGGAACGTTCTATAACAACAGGACTGCCAATCTTCTGAATATGTATTTCGGCGGATTATGGGGGAATGGAAAATACGTTGACACCTATTTCAAGAATCAGTTGTACCTAAACACACAACTGCTTGAATCAAAACGAATTAAAATCTCTGACGCCACACAGATAGCCAAAGAGTTCCTGCTGCAATCTGCTGGCGTAAAAGAAGTGGACATCCATCTCTTCAAGACACATTGTGGAGATATAACCATCCATCTGGCACCTGGTTGGCAATTGTCAGATGAAAATACCCATCAAACAGAGAAAGCAAAGATTGATCTTGCATATTTTCCCCTGATTGTCTTTGGTTCAGGAATCCATTCTGCACTTGTTCAGACGCCTGTAACTATCGACAGAATAGCGCCTTCCATTGCCAAGGCCATACGCATCAGGGCACCCAATGCATGTCATGCAATACCTTTATTTTAGGTATACCTCTGCCAATTCATCGGATTTCTTACGGATTAGTTTGGCAGTTACAAATTTTATTTGTACCTTTGCACCGTTTTTTGGAAAAGGTTAAATCAGAATAAAGAATAAAAGTAATAATTTGATATGAATTTTAGCAATATCTTGAAGTCGCTGTTTGGAGACAAGTCCTCACGCGACATGAAACTTATCCAGCCACTTGTGGAAAAAGTAAAAGCTGTATCACCACAGGTGGAGCAGTTGGACAACGATGCGCTACGTCAGCGTACAAAAGAATTACAGAGACAAGTTCAGGACTCAGCCAAGGAGCAGAGAGCACGCATTGCAGAACTGAAGGCAACGATTGAGGACACCCCCATCGATGAGCGTGCAGACATCTTCGCACAGATTGACAAGATCGAGAAAGAGGTGCTGGATATCTTTGAGAAGGCTCTCGACGAGGTGATGCCTGAGGTGTTTGCCATTGTGAAGGAAACAGCCAGGCGCTTCGCAGAGAATGAGGAGACCATCGTCACCGCCACAGACTTTGACCGCGAACTGGCTGGTGATCCCAAGAAGGACTTTATCACCATCGACGGCGATAAGGCCATCTATCATAACCACTGGACTGCCGGAGGTAATGATCTGAAATGGGAGATGATCCACTATGATGTGCAGTTGTTTGGTGGTGTCGTTCTGCATCAGGGAAAGATTGCCGAGATGGCCACTGGTGAAGGTAAGACCCTCGTGGCTACCCTCCCCGTGTTCCTGAATGCTCTGACCGGTAATGGTGTGCATGTAGTAACCGTGAACGACTATCTGGCCAAGCGTGACTCTGAGTGGATGGGACCGCTCTATATGTTCCACGGCCTGAGTGTTGACTGTATCGACAAGCATCAGCCTAACTCTGAGGCTCGTAGAAAGGCTTATCAGGCAGATATCACCTTCGGTACCAACAATGAGTTTGGTTTCGACTACCTCCGTGATAACATGGCCATCTCGCCACAGGACCTTGTACAGCGTTCACATAACTATGCCATCGTCGATGAGGTCGACTCTGTGTTGATTGATGATGCCCGTACACCTCTGATTATCTCTGGTCCTATCCCTAAGGGCGATGACCAGATGTTCGAGGAGTATCAGCCATTGGTAGAGCGTCTGGTGGGTGTTCAGAAACAACTTGCTACTCAGTATCTCGCAGATGCCAAGACCTTGATTGGTGAGGGTAACAAACTCATAGAGGCCGGGAACAAGAAGGAAGGTCAGGAGAAGCTCGACGCTGGATTCCTCTCACTTTACCGTTCGCATAAGGCGATGCCTAAGAACAAACCGCTCATCAAGTTCCTCTCTGAAGAGGGTATCAAGAGTGGTATGCAGAACACAGAGAATATCTACATGGAGAATAACAACCGTAGGATGCCTGAGTGCGTGGAGCCTCTGTATTTCGTTGTTGATGAGAAACTGAATTCTTGCGATCTGACAGATAAGGGTACTGCCTGGTTGGCTAAGCAAGTGAATGATTCAGAACTCTTTGTGCTTCCTGACATCACTTCAGAACTGTCTGCCTTAGAGGCTGAGACGGGGCTGACAGATCAGGAGCGCGTTGACAAGAAAGATGAACTGTTGAGCCACTATGCCGTTCAGAGTGAGCGTGTTCATACCCTCCAGCAGTTGCTGAAGGCTTATTGCATGTTTAATAAGGATGACGAGTATGTGGTGATCGACGGTGAGGTCAAGATTGTAGATGAGCAGACTGGTCGTATCATGGAAGGTCGTCGGTGGAGTGATGGTCTCCATCAGGCTGTAGAGGCCAAGGAGCATGTGAAGGTGGAAGCTGCCACACAGACATTTGCCACGATTACGCTCCAGAACTACTTCCGCATGTATCATAAGTTGGCAGGTATGACTGGTACCGCTTCTACAGAGGCAGGTGAGTTCTGGGATATCTACAAACTCGATGTAGTGGAGATTCCGACCAACCGTCCTGTCATCCGTAATGACCAAGACGATCGTGTATATAAGACAGCCCGTGAGAAATACAACGCTGTGATCGAGGAGATTGAGAAGATGCGTAATGCAGGACGTCCTACCTTGGTGGGTACTACCTCGGTGGAGATTTCTGAGTTGCTCTCAAAGATGCTCTCGATGCGTAAGATTCCTCACCAGGTGCTGAATGCCAAGCTCCACCAGAAAGAGGCTGACATCGTAGCTCTTGCTGGTCAGTCAACCAATGGTCTGGGTGCTGTCACCATTGCCACCAACATGGCAGGTCGTGGTACTGATATCAAGCTTTCTCCTGAGGTCAAAGAGGCTGGTGGTCTGGCCATTATCGGTACTGAGCGTCATGAGAGCCGTCGTGTAGACCGTCAGTTGAGAGGTCGTGCAGGACGTCAGGGAGACCCAGGTTCTTCAGTATTCTATGTATCTCTGGAGGACAAGCTGATGCGTCTGTTTGCCTCTGAGCGTATTGCCTCTGTGATGGACCGTCTGGGCTTTAAGGATGGAGAGATGATTGAAAGTCCGATGATCTCCAAGAGTATCGAGAGAGCCCAGAAGAAGGTTGAGGAGAACAACTTCGGTATCCGTAAGCGCTTGATTGAGTATGATGATGTAATGAACAAGCAGCGTACAGTGATCTACGAGAAGCGTCGCCATGCCCTGATGGGTGAGCGTATCGGTATGGATATTGCCAATATTATCTGGGACCGTGTTGTCAACATCATCGAGAACAACGATTATCAGGGCTGTAAGGAGGAGTTCCTGCATATCCTGTCAATGGAAGCGCCCTTCACCAGCGACGAGTTCATCAATCAGCCAAGAGAGGTGCTGACAGAGAACGCCTTCCAGGCTGCCATCGGGAACTTCAACCGTAAGACAGAGCGCATCCAGACTGTAGCCAACCCCATTATCAAACAGGTTTATGAGACTCAGGGTGACAGGTTTGAGCGTATCATGGTTCCTCTGACTGATGGCCGCAGAATGTTCAATATCCCCTGTAACCTGAAGGATGCCTACGACAGTGAGTCTAAGACTGTCATCAAGGAATTCGAGAAATCCATCCTCCTGCATATCATCGATGATTCATGGAAGGAGAACCTGCGCCAGCTCGACGAACTGAAGCACTCTGTACAGAATGCCTCGTATGAGCAGAAGGATCCATTGCTGATCTTCAAGCTGGAGAGTGCAAAGGTGTGGGACGATATGATTAATGATATGTACAACCGCATCTGCTCTATCCTGACTCGTGCCCAGATTCCTGAAATGCAACAGCAGGTACAGGAAGCAGCACCTGAGCAGAGAACTCAGCGACAGCAGTATACTGAGTCGAAGCAGCAAGTTGGTGAGGAACAGCTCGTTGACAAGAACCAGCAGGCAGCTGCGCAGCATGACACCCGTGCCCAGCAGCCAAGATCGCCTATCATCAAGGATAAGCTCCCCGGACGTAATGATCCTTGTCCCTGTGGCTCAGGAAAGAAGTTCAAGAACTGTCACGGAAAGGGGATTGTTTAGAGTTTGGAGTTAAAATATAAAGTTTAGAGTTTAGAGATGATTACCATCAGTAACCTCAAGAAATCCTTTGGTGAGACTATCGCCTGTGATATTCCCTCGTTGACTATCAACGATGGGGATATCCTTGGCCTTGTAGGTAATAATGGCGCTGGCAAGACGACCCTCTTCCGCATGCTCCTCGATCTGCTGAAGCCTGATGAGGGCCAAGTGAACATCGCTTGTCCTTCTGATTCCCGTTTCAGCAGAAGCAAAGAGGCAGAAACCGTTAATCCTGCGGAGTCGGAAAAATGGAAAGAATGGACAGGTGCCTATATCGACGAAGGCTTCCTGATTGATTTCCTTACACCAGAGGAGTATTTCGCCTTTATCGGCAAAATCACGGATATGAAGCAGGAGGATGTTGATGAACGTCTGAAGGATTTCGAACGTCTGGCTGCTGGAGAGATCTTCGGACAGAAGAAACTCATCAGGAATCTCTCGGCAGGAAACAAGCAGAAAGTGGGAATCATGTCGGCCCTGTTCAACAAGCCCAAGCTGGTGATTCTCGATGAACCTTTTAATTTCCTTGACCCTTCGAGTCAGAACATCCTCAAGCATGAGCTGACAGCCTATCAGGAACAGACGGGAGCCACCATCTTGATATCCAGTCATAACCTCCAGCACACGATAGACATCTCTACCCGTATCACCTTGTTGGAGAAAGGCCGGATCATCAAGGATATGTCAAACGAGAACGGTGCTGCCAAGACTGAATTGGAGAACTATTTCGACAGTTAAGAACAGATAGACGATGATGACATTCCAGGAACTGAAGAAGCTTGCAAAGTATACCCCTGCTGATCTGCCAGTGATCAAGATAGCACTCATTGGCGATACGGCCACACAGTTCCTCGCTACAGCCATCCGAGGCGCTGGCGTTGAAAGAGGGTATCAGATTGATCTGTTCGAAGCTGAATATAACCAGGTGGAGCGACAATTCCTCGATCCAACGAGTGAATTGTATCAGTCTGATGCTGACTATATCGTTCTTTTCCAGTCAACCCACAAACTTGGAGAGAGACACAGCCTACTCTCCCCCGACCAGCAGGAATCACTGGCCGAGGAGCGTTTGGCCTTCGTAGCCTCCATCTGTGAGAATCCGGTACTGGCTGACAAGAAGATCATCTGTCTGGACTATCCGGAGATTGAGGATACCGTCTTTGGCAGTTATGCTACCAAGGTCAGCGCCTCCCTCACCTATCAGGTCCGTAAGCTGAACATGGGTCTGATGGACCTGTCCCAGCAATATGCCAATCTCTTTATATGTGACATAGCAGGCTTACAGAACAAACTGGGTCGCGACCTGATGTTTGCACCGAATGTCTATGTCAGCACCGAGATGGTGTTAAGCATCGACGCCCTGCCGTATGTGGCTGGCAGAGTGATGGATATCGTCTGTGCCATCAAGGGACAGTTCAAGAAGTGTCTCATCCTCGACCTCGACAATACGGTTTGGGGAGGTGTCATCGGAGATGATGGACTTGAGGGCATCCAACTTGGTCATGGACTGGGTATCGGTAAGGCCTTTACCGAGTTCCAGATGTGGGTGAAGAAGCTCAAGCAGCGAGGCATCATCATCTGCGTGGCCTCCAAGAACAACGAGGAGACCGCCAAGGAGCCCTTCGAGAAGCATCCCGACATGATACTCAAACTGGAGGACATCGCCGTGTTCCAGGCCAATTGGGAAACCAAAGTGGATAATATCCGCACCATCCAGCAGATCCTGAACATCGGTTTCGACTCAATGGTGTTCCTCGATGATAATCCTTTCGAGCGGAATATCGTCAGGGAGAATATTCCCGATATTACTGTTCCCGAACTGCCTGAAGATCCAGGTGAATATCTGGAATACCTCTATTCGCTGAATCTTTTCGAGACCGCTTCATATAGTCAGGCCGATAAGGACCGTACCAAGCAGTATCAGGTGGAGGCTAAGCGTGTATCGCTTCAGAAGACATTCAGCAACGAGGCTGATTACCTGAAGTCACTCGATATGATATCTGTTGTCAGCGGATTCAATGCTTTCAATACGCCCCGTGTGGCCCAGCTCTCACAGCGCAGTAACCAGTTCAACCTGCGTACTGTCCGCTACACCGAAGCTGATATCGAGGCGCTGGCTCAGGATCCCGACGTGATTGATCTCAGCTTTACGCTCGAGGATAAGTTCGGCGATAATGGTCTGATAGCCGTCATCATCATGAAGAAGCAGGATGAGGAGACCCTCTTCGTCGATACGTGGTTCATGAGTTGTCGTGTTCTGAAGCGTGGCATGGAGGACTTTACGCTCAATACGATGGTAGAGGCAGCCCGCCAGAAAGGCTTTAAGCGCATCATCGGCGAGTACCTGCCCACCCCCAAGAACAAGATGGTGGAGGGACATTACCCCAGTCTGGGCTTCGAGAAGCTGGAAGGCTCATCGACTGCCCGATATGTACTGGATCTTGAGCACTATCAGCCGAAGGAGAATTATATCAAGATAAAAAAGTAGAGAAGATGACCATCACAGAACTTGCAGAACAAACCGCAGAGTTGTCACATACCTATCAAGTGACCCCAGAGATCTATCAGGCTTTCCAACTGTGCAGCCAGGATATGAATCCGCTGCATACCGACGAGACCTTTGCCAAGGAGAAAGGGTTTGAGGGCTGCGTCATGTATGGAAACATTCTCAATGCTTTCATCTCTCATTTCGTAGGAATGTGCCTGCCCACTCCCAACGTGATGATCCAGTCACAGGACATCAGTTTCCACAAACCGGTGTTCCTGCATGACGAGATCACCCTTCAGGCTGGTATCGACACGGTATCCGAAGCAGTTAACATCATCAATTATAAACTCAAGTTCTATAAGAAGACCGATGCTGGCAGACAGCTGGTGGCAAAGGGGCATGTTCAGATAGGACTTCTAAATGCATAGCTCATGAATATCATCATCACAGGAGGATCATCAGGACTGGGTAAGGCTTTGGTAGAAGCCTGCGCGGCATCGGGTAAGGATCAGGTGCTGTTCACCTATTGCCGACATGAGGACGAGGCTCAGGCACTGGCTGGCAGATTTGCTAATGTGACTGCTGTGCAGGTGGATTTCAGCGACGAGGCCAGTGTCATTCATTTTGCAGAGATGATAGCAGAAAAGTCCACTGATGTACTCATCAACAACGCTTATGCCGGCTCACCCCAGGGTGTGCATTTCCACAAGACAGCTCCGGAGGATTATGCAAAAGCCTTCGAGATGAATGTGATGCCTGTCATCAGAATCACCCAGGCTTGTGTCGCTGGCATGCGGAAGCGCAAGTTCGGCAAGATCATCAATATCATCACCTCCTACGTGATGGATGTACCCCCGACGGGATTCTCCGTCTACACAGCCACAAAGGCCTATATCCGCCAGTTGTCCAAGAGCTGGAGCAAGGAATTAGGACGTTTCAACATCACCAGCAATTGTGTGTTGCCCGACTATATGCAGACCAGCTTCGGACAGGTTGAGGATTTCCAGCTGGAGCAGATGAAGAGCGCCCACCCGCTGAAAGAGCTATTAAAGCCCGAAGAGGTTGCTGAGGTGGTTTGTCATCTGATTCAGTCGAGCCAGCAGTTGAATGGTGTGGAGATTCCCATCAATGCGGCACAACATATAATTTGAAATTAAAGATATAATAATATGGAAAGAAAAGAGATTTTTAGTAAGCTGAATGAGATTTTCATCGACGTGTTGGACCTCGACGAAGTTGAACTGACCGAAGAGACCAGTGCCAACGATATCGAAGAGTGGGATTCACTCAGTCATATCCAGCTGATCGTGGCCATCGAGAAGGCCTTCGGCATCAAGTTCACCTCGTTGGAGATCATGAAATGGAGAAACGTCGGTGAGATGGTCAACTCGATGGAGGAGAAACTGAAATAGTTGATGGTCGTCAATTCCTATAGTTTCCTGCTGTTCTTTGTAGTCGTCTTTATCGTCTACTACCTGCCCGTCTGCAAGAAGACGCCCTTATTCCAGAATACCTGGCTCCTGCTGGTGAGCTATGTCTTCTATGGGATGGCCGACTGGCGGATGATTCCCTTGCTGCTTGGAACCACTGTGGTGTTCTGGCTGATAGGCCTTTGGCTCAGTCGCGAGATGGAGAAAGGGAACACCAAGGCCGCCTCGCGCATCACTACCTTCAGCGTGATTCTCGGAATCGGAATCTTACTCTATTTCAAGTACCTCAACTTCTTCATCGAGTCGTTGGCAGAGCTGTTGCAGGCCATCGGACTACAGGTCTCATGGACCACACTGAACATCATCCTACCTATCGGAGTCAGTTTCTTCACGTTCAAGCTGATCAGCTATATCATCGAGATCCACCGCGAGCATATCCTGCCCTGCAAGGATCTGACGGAGTTTGCTGCCTATATCGCCTTCTTCCCAACGATTCTCTCAGGCCCCATCGATCGTCCCGACAAGTTCCTGCCCCAGATGAAGCAGGTACATACACTCGACTACACTTTGGCTGCCGACGGATGTAGGCAGATACTCTGGGGTATGTTCACCAAGATGTGTATTGCCGACAACTTGGCCATCATTACTAATCAGGCGTGGGGCGGATATGACCATCTGCCATCGACCATGCTCCTGATAGCTGCCCTACTCTATCCCATCCAGCTCTATGCCGACTTCGACGGGTATTCCAATATGGCTATCGGCGTTGGAAAGATACTGGGCTACCGAGTGAACCGCAACTTCAATCATCCCTTCCTGGCCCGTAACATGGCTGAGTTCTGGCGCAGGTGGCACATGTCGCTCACAGGCTGGATTACCGACTATGTATTCATGCCCCTGAACATCGCCTTCAGGAATATCGGCAATACAGGCATCATCCTGGCTGCCATGATCAATCTGGTTCTGATCGGACTGTGGCACGGAGCCAACTGGACCTATGGCGCCTTCGGATTCTATCATGGATTACTCTTCATTCCTCTGATCCTGTCAGGCGCATTCGGCAAGAACAAGAAGCTGAAGGAGAACAGTCACGGACTGCCTTTCCTGAAGGACTTCTGTAAGATGCTGCTCACCTATGGCCTCGTAGCCGTTGGCTTGACGATCTTCCGTGCAGACAATATCAGCCAGGCTTTCGGCTTCCTCTATTCGATGCTGACGAATGGCCTGTCGGGGGCCTCTATCATCGATACCTATGGCAAGCTCTACATCCTGTTCGGACTCATGCTGCTGGCCATTGAGTGGATACAGCGCAAGCAGGATCATGCCCTGCAGTTGCAGAATCTCCACCTCTTCAGCCGGAGGAGCATCCGCTATGCCCTCTATCTGATCATCATCCTGCTGATTATCACGTTCACGGGCAAGAGTCAGGCCTTCATTTATTTCCAGTTCTAAGCTTATGAAGAAATTCCTCGTTACTATAGCCGGGTTCGGAGCGCTGCTTCTGCTGATGTGTACCATCATCGAGGTGGCATTGCTTTTCCGTCCCAATATCTATGCCTATAAGCGTCAGTACATGGACGAGCACGTGCATGATATCAAGGTGTTGCTGCTTGGCAGTTCTCACATCGAGGAGGCCGTCAAGCCCGAGCTGGTGGGCAAAGGGGTGTTCAATCTCGCCATCTCAGCCCGTATCAAGGATTACGATGTGGCACTGGCCGACATCTACGTGCCGAAGATGGACAGTCTTCAGGCCATCGTGATGCCCATCGACTACACCAATTTCTTTTTCGAGCGACAGCACGAGAACCCCCTGACGAAGTCCATCCCCGAGGATCTGTCGGGCACATGCCGCTGCATGCACACCAAATACATGGGCACGCGCATTGATTCCTTCTGGTACTTTTCCGAGATTCTCAACTCGAAGCTCAACTTCATGTCGCGTTTCTGGAACAATGAACAGAAGCTGAGGGAATGCGACTCCTTAGGATATGTGAAACTCGACATCAAGGACCGTCCGGCTGAATGGGAACTGTTGGCCATCCCTGCTGTCATCGACTCCACATTGGCCATCGACCAGAAGGCCTACGACGAAACGTGGAAGGTCTACGACGACCTGGCACAGATCACCTCGAGATATCACAAGCGACTCATCCTCGTGATGCCACCCGTCTACAAGACCTATCAGGAATCTATCGACCCCATCGTGCTCAACGACATCTATCAGTTTGTTGGCAAGCTCCAGCAGAAATATCCTACCATAGAGTTCCATGAGAATCTCTTCGACAAGCGCTTCACGGCTGACGATTTTCAGGACTCCAGTCACCTGAACGAGGCCGGTGCCATCAAGTATTCGAGAATCCTGGCTGATATCATCTATCCTCATAAGTAGGTATTTTCACCTGATTGCGGTCTAATGCAACCCGATTGCACGATTTATTTGTGTATCTTTGCAGCAGAAAAAGTGTTAAGCGTATGAAACTCTCAGAATTAAAGACAGGCGAGAAAGGTATCATCGTCAAGGTGTTGGGTCATGGTGGATTCCGCAAGCGTATCATCGAGATGGGATTCATCAAGGGTACGGAAGTGGAAGTGCTGCTCAACGCGCCGCTGCAGGATCCCGTGAAGTACAAGCTGATGGGCTATGAGGTCAGTCTGCGTCATCAGGAGGCTGACAATATCGAGGTGGTGTCGGCCGATACCCCCATCGAGGCCACCCATTTCTCTGTTTCCGAAGATACCAGCATCCACGAGGACGACTATATCAGGCATGAGGCCATGAAGGAGCGCCGCGTGATCAATGTCGCACTGGTGGGCAACCCCAACTGTGGCAAGACCTCGCTCTTCAACTTTGCCTCGGGTGCACATGGCCATGTGGGCAACTACTCGGGTGTCACCGTCGATGCCACCGAGGCCCATGCAGAGTTCTTCGGCTATGAGTTCAACCTCACCGACCTGCCAGGCACCTACTCCCTCTCCTGCTACTCGCCCGAGGAGTTGTTCGTCAGGGAGCACCTGACGGAGAAGATGCCCGATGTGGTCATCAATGTCATCGATGCCTCGAACCTGGAGCGCAACCTCTATCTGACCACTCAGCTGGTGGACATGAACATCCGCATGGTCTGCGCCCTCAACATGTATGATGAGTTTGAGCGCCGTGGCGACCAGGTGAATATCGACACACTCAGCACCCTCTTTGGTATGCCGATGATTCCCACCTCGTTTAAGACTGGCGACGGTGTCAAGGAACTCTTCCGGGCTGTCATCCAGGTGTACGAAGGTGCCAGCAAGTCATCACGCCACCTGCACATCAACTACGGTCACGAGATTGAGGATGGTATCGCCGGCATCCAGAAATACCTGAAGGCCGATGAGCATATCCGACAGCACTACTCTACCCGATACCTCGCCCTGAAGCTGCTCGAGCACGACAGTCAGGTGCTCGACTACCTGGGTAAGCACATGGCCGGTGAACAGCGCTTGCACGACTTCCATCAGCTGACCAATGCCCGTGACAAGGCTTCCGCCCGTGTGAAGGAGGAGACAGGCAACGACTCCGAGACAGCCATCATGGATGCCAAGTACGGCTTCATCCACGGTGCCCTGAAGGAGGCTAAATACAAGACCGGAACGAAGGAGGACACCTATAAGACCACCCACCTGATCGACGGTGTGCTGTCCCACAAGTACTTCGGCTTCCCCATCTTCTTCCTGATGCTCTACGTCATGTTCGAGACCACCTTCTCCCTGGGCCAGTATCCGATGGACTGGATTGAGTGGCTCGTCGCTTGGCTTGGCGACAAACTGACCGAGACCATGCCCGAAGGCCCTCTGAAGGCGATGCTCGTCGATGGTGTCATCGGTGGTGTGGGTTCGGTGATTGTCTTCCTGCCTCAGATCCTCATCCTCTACTTCTTCATCTCCCTGATGGAGGACTCGGGCTATATGGCGCGCGCTGCCTTTATCATGGACAAGCTGATGCACAAGATGGGTCTCCACGGCAAGTCGTTCATCCCACTCATCATGGGCTTTGGCTGTAACGTGCCCGCTGTGATGGCCACGCGCACCATCGAGAGCCGGCGCTCCAGGATTATCACGATGATGATCCTGCCCTTCATGAGCTGCTCGGCCCGTCTGCCTATCTACATCATGATTGCAGGCACCTTCTTCTCGCTCCAGTACCGCTCCGTCGTGCTGTTGTCACTCTATGCCGTCGGCATCCTGATGTCTGTCCTTGTCAGCAAGATATTCTCCTCACTGGTCATCAAGGGCGAGGATACCCCGTTCGTGATGGAGCTGCCACCCTACCGCTGGCCTACACCGAAGGCCATCTGGCGACACACCTGGGAGAAAGGCAAGGAGTATCTGAAGAAGATGGGAGGCATCATCCTCGTCGCATCCATCATCGTCTGGGCACTGGGCTACTTCCCCCACAACGAGGAGCTTACCCGCGAACAGCAGCAGGAACAGAGCTATATCGGGCGCATGGGCCAGACCATTGAGCCCATCTTCACCCCACAGGGATTCAACTGGAAGCTCGACGTGTCGCTCCTGGCAGGTGTGGGAGCCAAGGAGATTGTAGCCTCCACGATTGGTGTGCTCTACAGTGGCGACGACTCCTTTGGTGATGACGATACGTTCAGCGATGACAATGAGAAGTACACCACCCTGCGCCAGCTGATGGAGAAAGATGGTGTCACGCCACTCGTTGCCTACGCGTACCTTATATTTATATTACTCTATTTCCCCTGCATCGCCACCATCGCAGCCATCAAGAACGAGACAGGCTCCTGGCGCTGGGCTGTCTTTGCCGCCGGCTACACCACCCTCGTGGCCTGGATTGTCAGCGCTGCAGTCTATCAGATAGGCAGCTTATTCTGAAAGCCTTCATTTCTCTCTTTAAGTATTTTTAAGGGGAGGTCGGCAGATATTTGCCGATTTCTTCGTATCTTTGTGCCCATAAATATGACTAAAACTATAAATTGGTATGAAAAGACTATTTCAATGGATCTTTGCCGCTACCCTGATCTGCGGCATGATGCTTTTCATGTCGTGTAGTAACAAGGATAATCCTGATGGCTCTCAGGAGTATACGGGCATACCGCTGATCATACTCGACACCGACATCGGTTCTTCGACCGACGACCTGTTTGCACTGGAGATGCTCTACCGTTATGAGGAGCAGGGACGCTGCCGATTGCTGGGTGTGGTGGTAGACCGCGAAGGCGAACAGAACGCCATGTTTACAGATGTGATGAACACATACTTTGGCCACGGGGATGTGCCCATCGGCCTCGTCCGTAAAGGCATCGACGCCCCTGTGGTGTGGATAGACTATGCACATGTCGCTGATTTGCTGGATGGCAATGGGCAGCCCATGTTTCAACGTAGCGTCACAGACTATAGCGCATTGTCCGACGGATGGCAGCTCTACCGCAAGCTCTTAGCTGCGCAGCCCGACCACTCGGTAAGCATTGTTTGTACTGGCTTCGTCACCTGTCTGGCACAGCTGCTACAGTCGGAAGGCGACGAATACGCTTCGCTCAACGGTGTAGAACTGGTGCGCCGTAAGGTGAAATGCATCTATATGCAGGGCGGCGTGTTTGGCGAGGCCGAGGAACCGGATTTCAACTTCGCACAGGGAGCCGACTTCGCACAAGAGTTCTTCCGCCTCTGGCCCACGGAGGTCGATATGGTGTTCTCGCCGATGGAGGCAGGACAGACGGTGGATTACAAGCCTGAACAAGTTATCGGCGATATATCTTGGACGGACATTCATCCCATCAAGCAAGTGTATATGAACTGCGGCTGCGACACTGGCCAGCGCATGTGGGACGTATTGCCGACCATCCAGGCTGTGGAGGGCGACGATCTCTTCACGCTCTCTGAACGCGGCACTCTGACCGTCACCCCCGAATGTGCCACTATCTTTACACCCTCACCTACCGGACATTTTCGCTACCAGCTAACCTGCAACGCCACCTGGTCTGCCGCCATACTGGAGAAAATCAGAACATTCAATAAAATACATTAACACAACAGCTACGAATACAAAAACTGAATTAATATGAAAAGACTATTCCAATGGGTATTTGCCGCGACCCTGACCTGCGGCGCAACGCTGCTCACAGCGTGTTTTGGCAGTAATGACAACCCCGTGGACAATGTGCCCAGCACATCCCCCAGCACACCAGGCATCGCCGAGAAGATTATCGGTAAGTGGATGGATGTCGAGTTTGACGGACAGCCCGCGCTGACCTCCGACAAGTCGGTTGTCACCTTCCTTTCTCCGACCAAGGCTACCTACAGCATTTCAAGGACCGACTTCACAGAGACTCAGATCAAATGGTCAGTCCGTCGCGAGTGCGACGTCGAGATTTCTGGCAACAAGGTTACCCTGACCAGTCATCCCGAGGGCAATCCCAGTATTACGTTGCAGGAGGAGTACACCATCTCTGACATCACTGCTACCGAGATGGTTTGCACATACAGGCATACGACCTTCCATGACGGACTGATACATGGCACAGCCACCGTGAAGAATGCCCGCCTGAAGAAGATCGATACCGACTACCGCGCTGACATCATTGGCCTGTGGGAGTGCAAGGGGATCTTTGGTGGCGATACTTACAACGACGCTAATGCGCGGCTGGAGTTTTTCGATGATGGCACTTACAATTTCTACCGCAAGAATGATGCTGGTTATTGGGAATCTGTAACAACGCGTGAATTCCAGATATACTTTGTTGACGGCACGCTGATGGCCACGCGCTGGAAAGACCAGGGCGAGGACGAACATCGCGAATGTTGGGAAATAAAAACCCTCAGTGGCGACGAGATGGTTTGGACGGCCCTGCGCCAGAACACCGATGGCTCTACCTTCCAGCAGGATGTGAAGTGGAA
>JAEEGJ010018171.1_pt1 | contig 15744 bp, 7 predicted proteins | sample 8958761 | NCBI WGS metagenome assembly JAEEGJ01 (sample SAMN16246546, study PRJNA631951) | gut metagenome | biome: gut microbiome; feature: rumen; material: RS-attached | host: Bos | place: Iran: Karaj | collected 2018-10
GTACGACGTGGGCGTGTTCACGTATGCCGATGCGGGCAAGGTCAAGCCGGACGACGACGAGGTTGCCCGCTTTGACGAGGAGATATTCCTTGCCGTGCCGAACATGGAACAGTACAGGAAGATGGACCGCATATCGCTCCGCCAGATGGAAGGCGAGAAGTTCATCGGACTTGCGGGTACCAAGCAGCTACGCAGCATCTGCAACGAGTTCTGCAGGGGGCTCGGGGTGCGCACCGACATCTCGTTCGAGAGCGACAATACATCGGCCATCAAGGATGCCGTTGCCGCGGGAATCGGCGTGTGCTTCTGGCCCGAATTCACGTGGGGCCGTGCCGAGAGGCGCAAGATTCGCCTGCTCAGGATTGTGGATGCCCCGTTCCGGCGCGACCTGCTGGTGACGCTGCGCAGGAACAAGGCGGACAACCGCAATACGGAAAACTTCTACAGGTTCCTTGTGGCGTACCTGCGCAAGCATTTCCGCAGGCACCGGTAGGTGGCTCTACAATTCAATGCCCGTGTCGCGCTGGGTGACTTCTTCGCAGGCGGCCTTGAACGTTTTATCCGTAGCGATGATAGTCACTGTTTTCTTTGCGCGTGTAATGCCCGTATAGATAATCTGGTTGGTCAGAAGCGGATGCCCTTCCTGCTTGGGCAGGAACATCGTTACGTGATCGTACTCGGAACCTTGCGACTTGTGTATCGTAATCGCGAAGGCTGGTTCCACCGCATCGGACGGCAAAAGGGAAAGGGGGTAGAAAACGAACGGATTGTCCGTTTCTTTTTCTGCATTCTTTTGCGCCTCGGACTTTTGTAACATGATGCAAGGGGTCGAACCGTCGAAAACTACAATTCCCGTGTCGCCGTTGTACAGTTTGTACATGGACTGATTCTTAGTAATCATCAGGAGTTGTCCCGGGAAATAAGGGGTGTTGACAAAATCATTTTGCAGCTCGGATTTTTCCCGTACAAGACGCTTATAATGCTCTCGCACAACTTTGCATATTGTATTGTTGATTTGCTCGACACCAAAAATACCTCGCCGTTCCGCAGACAAAATGCGCTTCGTGAGAGAAAGCTCCCAAATGGCATTTCCCTTTGTAACATCGAGATTTGACGGATCTAGTTCCATGACCATCTTGGGTAGATTTGCAAAATCGCCCACCCACGAATTAAGGATAATTTCAACTTTTTCAGCCTCTTGCTTTTTCGTCAGCTTTTCTGTCGGGATCGAATAATAGAACACCTTATCTTCAAGCTCGGTTTTCTTTTCTGCAATTTTGTCTAAAGCCGGATGCGATACGAAATTATGTTCTTGCGCCTTAGCACCGTCTTCGGCGCATTTCTTTATTTCGATAGCCAGCTTGCCGATGACGGAATCATCAGAATAGCGGTTCGTTTTTGTCAGTCGGACACAGAAGTTCTTCTTTGATTTCGGTTTCAGAATTTCGCCAAGTACGGCCCCCGCATCTACAGAGGGCAACTGGAACGGATCGCCCAGAATAAACAGTTTTGCTTTTTTCGGAATTGCCTGCAAGAGTGCTGCAAAAAGATTCACATCGATCATGCTCGCTTCATCAATCACGAAGATTGACTTATCGGAGAACTGTTCTTTTGCATTGTAGGAGAAGCCTCCCTTGCTAGGCGAAAACTTGAGCAACCTGTGGATTGTCGAACCTTCCAAGTCTTTCAGCTTATTATAAACCTTGGAATCCTTCTTGTATTCATCCTTAATGCCCGTCAAGCCATTCCGCAAACTTTCTTGCATACGGTCCGCAGCCTTTCCGCTTGGGGCCGCAAGATAGATAGAATAGTCGCACATCTCATCGTTGGGAGTCTTTAGATCTTCTTTGGTCAGGAGGCTCCAAAGGATATAGAGAACAACCGTCGTCTTTCCTGTACCAGGACCACCCGTAATCACGAGATTTTCTTTCTGTCCACGGACAACGGCCTCAGCTTGTTCTTTATTCAGCTCCAGCGGAAAAACTTTTTTACCCTTTTTATACGTAGCGATCTTCAAAATCGCTTCCTGACATTTTTCAATGTCATTACTGCTAGGCAATTTGTCGCTGCCATCAACAAATAGATCTCCTGCGTATTTTTCGATAAGCAGTTTCGCCTTAAAAAATCTTTCAAGATAAAGATAAGGACATTCGCCCGTCACCTTCGTCATAATAAGCGGAGTCGAGGGAATGGACTTTCCCACATTTTCATCCTCGTTCAGCTTACATTCCGTTTTAACGGTCACAATCTTTTGGAATTTTTCTGCTTTAAAATTTTCGATTCCGGCGGGAATAATCTGACTGAAGTCCAATGTGCCTCCTTCGAGAACATCGCCATCGGCTTCAAGGCTTTCTTGCAGTTTTTTCAGACCATTCCACTTGCGATTCCAAATAGTCTCAAATTTGGCAACGTCGAGAGGAATTCGAGTATGACCATCATCCCACAACGAAAAGCAGAGGCACAGAAATTTCTGTACATTCACGTCCATTTCCGGTTGTTGCTGGAACAGAAATTGCATGAGATATAAATCCAGATTGGCAATTCCCCGCATATTCTTCAGGGTTTCGAAGAAAGTTTCAAAAGAGTTGTTTGAATTCATATTCTATACCTTCTTGCGATTCATCAATTCCTTGACATTTTTGTAAGCGGATTCAAGTGCCGCATAATCCTTCCAGGTCTGGGCATAAATTCCGCGGTTACTCTGTCCATCAGTTCCTCGGAGGAACGCATAGTAAATTCCGCCAAAATGGTTATTGAAAATGTGTTCTTCATCTAAGTTTTCCGCAGTTCCCTTGCCGTAGAACTGCTTTAGCCACTGGATCAAGCAATAGCTATACAGCACACGCTGCACGGAATACTCATTATCCACTTTTTCTTTGACTGATGACTCATTGTAGTTTTCAAGCGCGTCTGATTTCCAGTCCAGAATGGAATAGTATTTCTGCCCATTGATTTCATGAACGAACAGCAAGTCAATAAAGCCCTTGCACAGTCGACGTAACAACTGAGTTGCGGTCTTTTCTTCTGAATCCTTTGCTTCGACATCTGAAAAATCGGCATTCAAGCCAAACTGCACTTCGGGTTTATGGTTTTCTAGTGGGAGTGTTGTCAACTTCACGGGTTCCCCGCCCGTAAAGGAGTTGCCAGCGATTTCAGGAAGTTCCGCATTTAACGTATTCCACACCATTCGACCGACAGTCTTATTCCATTCCGGGTGAGTGGCAATGGGGAGCGATTCTGCCTTAAATTCTTCTTCGACCGCGTTCAAGAATCTTGGCGTCGGTTTTTCCAGGATATCATCAAGGGTCTTGAAGTCTTTTCCGAATTTCTGGAAACGGGCTCGCTCCAAGACGTTGTGCAAGGCGTTGCCCACCTTGCTTCCGCGCGGGAAATCTTTGTCGATACAATCTGGGACAGATGCATTCACGCCAGCTGCATTGGCGGGCGGCAAGATCACGACATCTAGATCCACTCTCGACATCTTCACCTTTTCCGTTGATTCGGGACGTTGCTCGGAAATGTCAGAGCCGTCCTTTTCGGTACGAGATTCGTCGGTGTCGGCAACAATCGGTTCTTCGCGGCCAGAAAGCGAAGAATAGGAATACTGCATCATTGCCTTTTTGGGAAGCGCCTTCTGCAGTGCAGACATTCGCGCAAGCGCTTCTTCCTTTGTGCCAACATTGCTTTCTGCCGGTTTGGCTAGAATCTTGACGACTTCCATATACTTATCGGCGGCATCCCATGAGCAGTTCGTTGTAAGGCTTTTAAAGGAGGCTTTTTTATCCGAACTGTCGTTTTTACGGTATTTTTCAATCGCATTCTTGAGGAATGTATATTCCGGAGCAGCACTACGCCCTGTTTCGTACCACTTTTTGTATTGTGGCAAAACAAGAATCGAAGAAGCTCTCGTGAAATCCACGTAGAACAGACGTTTCCATTCTTCCAATTCTTCGGCCTTGCGGGCACTTTTTGCCTCTGAACCAAAACCCATGTGAATCGAATCGTCTTGTGCGCTGTGGTAAATATATGGCGCAGTCGTCTTGTCGTTATACTTCTTAAACCCAGCAGCCGAAATGACCACCGGGAATTCTAGCCCCTTGGATGCGTGAATCGTCATTACCTGGACGGCTTCAAAATCTGACCCCTTTTCGACCAGGTCTCCATTTTCATCGTTGGCGATTTCCTCGTAGCGAGCAAGCCCTTCCAGATGGCGTACCAGATCATCGATGGAACAGCGGTGACTGTACAGATAATCAACAGCGTAGTTTCCAATCTGCCGCAAACGCGTCATGCCCTGTATCGTCTTGACATTCATCAGGGTCTGTTCTATGCCCGTGTCTTGATAAATTTGCTCAAGCATTTCCGCATAGCGGAACTTCAATGCCAACGAACGCCACTTGGCAAGTTGCATGCGCTCCGCATTTTGCGGATTGTCAAATTCCTTGCTTTCGGCATAGTGCAATTCCAAAAGTCCGTCACAGGCTTCCTTCTTCGAAATGGACTTCTTCGCTTTTTCAGAAACGACGTCCTTGAAAAAATCTGTAATCAGGGCTTCACTCAGCAGTTGTCTATTCCAGGAAGAAAAATCAGGGGCGTTAATTGCGCGGAAAAGTGCAATCCATTCGGCGCATTCACGACTCCGGAACAAGTTGCAATCCTTGTAACGCGTATAAGGCACGCCGACCGAACGCATTGTCTCTTCAAAGATTTCCATTTCGGTACGCGAACGTGCAAGAATGGCAAAATCCTTGAATGTCGCATTCTTGTACTCGGAATGCCCCTTCTTGTCTGCATCCTTATCGAAAATCTGCAATGCGGTTTTTCCGTTTTCATCGAGAGTGCACCATTCAATCATCTTCGCGACAACCGTCTTCGCATATTGCTCGGGAGTGATTTCAGGATTACTCAGCCAAACAGATTCAATCTTTTTACCCCGAAAAAGAGGAGGCGCCTTCTTCTTGTCGACATTTTCACCTTCGGGAGCATAGGATTCTTCAAATTTCACCAATTCCGGCTGATTTGCCGCAGGCATGAAGTATTCGCCGTTAAACAAGACATTACAACCATCGATTACACCGTCCGTTGAGCGATAATTATGGACAAGGGGTTTTCCTACACCAATTTCTCCAATCGCCTTCTTGTAAACGTTGACATCTGCTCCCTGGAAACTGTAAATAGACTGTTTTGGGTCACCCACAACAAAGATGGAATGGCCTTCGATACGCTTATTGCCCTCCTTCAAGAACACATTGCGGAAGATATCCCATTGTAACTGGTTCGTGTCTTGAAATTCGTCGATAATGGCATACTTATACTGGCTCCGGAGTCGTGTCTTAAGTAAATTATCCGAAGCAAGAACCGCCTGATGCATGGACAGAATCATGTCATTGAAGGATTGCAGCTTATTATCGGCCTTGTACTTTTGCCAGGCTTCAAAAACCTTTGGAGTCCATTCAGTAAGGAACTTGTTTTTTAAGGCCTTTTTCACATCAGTCAAATAATTATTGACAGCCTTTATACGCTCAAAGGGCTTTTCCAGAGCGCCATTGAATTTTCTGAAAGCCCGTCCATCGAACATTTTCTTTCCGGGAGACCATAGTTGAAGTTGTCCGACAAAATTCTTTGCCTTTTCATCATTTTCTGCCGCATTTAAAAAAGCATTGACACTTTCTTCAAAATCAGAGATGACATTTAAGTCACTCAGGTTCTGGGCACTAACAATTTGGCGCATCTTGTCCATAGGGACGTCTTCATCGCCTAGTTTCGGCAATACAACACTGTCGAGCTTTACAATTTCATTTCCGTCAGAATCCGTTCCCTTGTACAGGTTCACTGCATTCACAAACTGCTCTTTCAGACCATCCATGAAAGTCGAAATCTTTTCTTCACCCAAGACTAGAGCCTTGAAATCTTCATCATCTTTCCACTTGTCACGAATGAACTGTTCCACCAGATTTTCAACGGCTTTGTCGTCAATCTTGACCATATCAAAAGACCGGCCGGCATCGTAGGCGTATTCCCTCAGTGCTTTCTGGCAGAAGGAATGAATGGTGAAAATTGCAGCGTTATCGACATCTTGATACGCCTTGCGGAAAAGCCCCAATTGGTCTTTTGTCAGGCGGGGCAACGACTTGTCAACGACACCCTTTTCCAGCACCTCGTCAATTTTCTTGCGAATTCGATCCTTGAGCTCACCGGCTGCCTTGTCAGTATAGGTGACTATCAGAATCTTCTTGAGGGGAGTATCGTCGGCAATCATCTGTGCCACCATCAACTGAATGGTGTATGTCTTGCCAGTACCCGCAGATGCTTCGATATAAAGACTATCCTTCGGATCAAATTCACTAATTTTAAATTCATTATTGTCGTGCTCAGTCATATCCACCTCTACTCCTCTACTTTCTTGGCTCTTGTCTTTTTCGATTTTGCGGGCTTATCATCTTTTGCTTTTGCGTTTTTTTCATCTTTCGATTTTGCCGGCTTCTCTTCTTTCGGTTCTTCTGGTGTCTTGTATTTTTTAATCGCAATGAGACCGTTCATTTTTTCAACAGCGTCATCCCATTCGCGTTCAAAATTTTTCACGGAGAAACCGACATCCGTCAACGGATTGAAAAGAGTCTTCTTGTCGAAGTACGCCCATTTTCCGTGTTCGCCAATTAATTCGTCCCTATATCCAAAAATGGTCTTGTCTTCGGGATCCTTAGGCCAGCCTTCCAGCATACTGGCAGGCACGGATTTGCTATACGGGAACGTCTTACAGTCTTTGTCGCCAAACGCCTCCGTATAAATTTCTTCCAATTTTTTCTTAGCTTCAAGCGGGGTCATCGTGACCTGGGTCATGGCTGGACCATTCTTGTCCTTGTCACAGGAATAAATCGAAATTTTTATAGTTTGAGATTTATCTGCCGAAGAATCATCCTTTACGCCCTTGTATGCGATTAGAGCCAAGGCCTTGATGTATGGCGACATATACTTGTCAAAAGAAAGTTCATCCCTGTCAGTTTCAGTAGAAGTCACTTCCATAATATGTGTCGTATTTTCTAACGCGTTCGGATCGGCATTACACCAATCCAGCCTTCCAGACAAGTTCCAAGACGTTCCATCGGTACGAACAAGTTGTAAATCCTGAATTTTTCCTCCAAAACTCCATTCCGCGGAAAACTCGCCCTGTTTCCTGATTTGATCTAGAATCAGAGCCTTCTTCGCGTTCAGTATGGCCTGTTGTTTCTTGCCAAAGACATCCTTGGGCATCTTGCCGGTCAATTCCAGATTTTCCTGCAACTTTTCTAGTTCTTTTTTTTCGTCGGAATTTTCTCCAGACAGTTCTGCGGCAACCATTTTCTTTAGAATCAAGGCAACATCCAAATGATTAAAGAAGACCGGCTCAAAGATTTCCTTTTCGACATCTTTGTCCTCTTCTTCCATAAGCATGCTATTGACGCGGAATTCAAAAGGATCCTTCAAGAAAGAGGATAGGGAATAGAAGTTTACCCTTTCAGGAATCTTTACCAGATGTTCTTTTGTCTTAGATGTTTCTTGGTTCAGCTTTTCCAGAACATAGCTGCGGATTTTTTCCAACCGTTCTTCTTCGCCTAAATTCATCCATTCATAGGCGTTCCTGTTCCTAAGGCTCTTGGGAGTCCACAACTCGTTATATTTTCGGTTTTCGTCAAGCGAAATTTCTTTTTCTCCCCATTTTAAGGGCTTTCCATCTTCATCTAAAGCCGTTGAGTTTTCAATAAATTTTCGCAAGTCGTTCACGACAGAAGATGAGTAGTGTTCGGCATCCTTCTTAAGGTCGCGATCGACATAACTCAAATGAAAGCTTTCTCCAGCGCTCATCAATAAACTCAGGAACCCGTAGCGGTTGCGGGCAACTGGCGAATCGTCGCCGGGCCACGGGTAGCACGACTTTCGCAAGTCAAGCGTATTGCGCTGACGTGATCCTGGGAACGACTCTGCATCGGCTCCGATAAAGAACAGGTGCTTTACCGGAAGAATCCTGTTGGGAGCGAATTTCATGAAGGTGATGCCGTTCACGAAAAGGTTGCCGCAGCTGTATTCCGTTCCCTGTGCAGTAAACAAAAGACTCTGTTCTATAATTTTCATCGAAAGACTGTCGGAACCCGCTTCCATTTGCCAATGCAACTGTTCTAGGCCCTCAGCAACACGCTTGTAAACGATTGCCTCGCCCTTTAATGAATTCGGTACTTGATTCAAGGCAATCCATTTATCCAGGTATTCCGAAAGTTGCTCCAAATCCGAACAATTGCTCTGGCCAAATTCAATCCACTTTTCCAATTCTTTGATGCATTCTATAAAACGACATAGCGAAGCCTTATTTGAGCAAGCCATATCGGAATAAGGGCGTAGTTTTTCGGATTCGTCGTAAGTGAAATCTTCGGCAGTCATTTGCGACAGCAGTAAGCGACGAACTGTCTTGTTCCAGTCGCCGTCGCTTTCATCGCGACGTCGGTAGGTATTCGTATTGGTAACCCACTGTTGCCAGGCATCTACTTCGTCATTATTGATTCCGCGCGTAAACTGCACCACCGGATTCCGGATAAGCGCAAAGAAGTCGGGCCTAGTTACGGTTCCCTGATTCAAAATTGCGAAAAGGCTTTTTAGTGCATTCTCGGTATGAGAATTCTTAGCGGGAGAATCAACAATGGCAAACGGAATATGCAAGAAGCCTTTTTCTTTTTTCGTACGTTCGTCAGGCTTGGCTGCTGTCTGGTCAAATACCATGCTAATTGCAGTGCGATATTCGTCAAGGCATGGAGATACCACAAGAATATCTTCGACGCGTATTTTCTTTTCTCTATCACCCAGCAGTGCACAAATCTGGGTGTGCAAATTTTCAATTTCGCGGATTTTGGTTGGTGCTGCCGTCACATCAAGTGAGCCGTCGGTCAATTCCGCCTTTTCCACCTTGCAAAGCGGTTCACGATGCGCTACGGAATATTGTATCTTGTGCAAAAGGGTGTCCTGAGGCAAATTAGATTTTTCAGCGCCCTGAAAGATGAAATCATAATCAGTAGCCTGGCACCAGAGTTTGACATTGTCCCTACCTGTGCGGCCCCAATTCAAAAGCAGGTCGTTTTCCTGATCAGATAGAGCATTTTCTGGAACATCCTCGACATCCGTTACGGGATTCTTTTCCGGAGCATCTACTACTTTCTGGACACTCATACGTTCCTGAATGCCGGACATATCCGCATTTTCGGCGGAGTGCCACTTGCCATCCTTTGAAACGTCCCATGATCGGCATACATTCTTGCTGTCGCGAACAGATGACAAGTCTTCCCAAAATTCCATACACGGGTTCTGGATGTAGGCGTAAATATCATGTCGCTCTGCAAATTTTTGCAAAATCATGCGATAAAATTGTCCCATTCCCGAAAGGCCGAAAATAAAGACAGGAGCACCGTTCAGTTTATTTTCAAAAAATGGGTTTTTACCTTCTTTTTCACGTTTTTCGCATAAGCTGAAAAGATACGGAATTGTCAAGTAGTCAATTTTCTGTTCGGCTTTGGTACGCCCCTTGCGCTGATTTTCCTTTTCAAAAACCTGCGATAACAGAGATTTTTCTCCCCCATGGAAAATGGCGGAATAAAGTTTCTGTTGCCACGCCTCGCGTTCAACGACATCGTCGGCATTATTGCTTTCGGCAAAGAATGGCTGTAAAGCTCCGTCCTTCCACTTTTCCAAAATACCGGGAGCCTCGCCTTTCGAATTTCTGGCGAAACCAGCTGGTCGACTTGTTTCGTATTCCAAGAACAGTGAAGCCATTTTAGAAGCAAAGTCAAAAAGGCAATTTTCATCTAGATTGCCATTTTCATCACTCAGGTAACGATACACTTCTGGAGCAAGAGTTTGCCAATGCTTTTTCTCGGCATCTGTCTCGTCATCTTGCCCCAAATATGCAAGAATCACATTGCGGACCATGTCTGCCGAAAGCTTGAGCTTCGTATCATCATCGCCTACCAGAATATCGAACAGGAATCGGTCAATGGTGCTCTTGTTCAGGTTGGCGAGAACACCATTCTTCTTTATCCATTTCAGGCGGAACCACTGTTCGAGTTTCGGGTCCGGGAATATAACGACCGGTGCATTGAACGGGTCGTTCCAGGCGGCTGTGAGCGTGTCAATCATCTCGTCGGCGAGATGTTCCAGATTCAGGGCAAATTTCAGATGTAGCATGGTAGTAATATATACAAAAAAGTTGGCGGAAAACTGTCAATGCGAAAAAAATGATAATTCGCACGGATTGCCTCTCTATATATTTATCGCGCGTTCGACCGGTTTTGTAAAATGGGGTGCCACGGACCCGCCACAAAGCTATATTTTGCGCATGCTTAAGATTGTCAGGGCTATCAGCCGTTTCCTTTCTACCTACACATCTCTGGTCGTCATCGGCGCTGCGGTGGTCGCCTTTTTCCTCCCGGCCGCTTTTGGCTGGGTGCACGGCAACACGAGTCCCATCATCCTGGGCGTCATCATGCTCAGCATGGGCCTCACCATCACGATGGACGATGTCCGAAACCTGCTGAAGCAGCCGCTCCACATTCTGCTCGGGGCCTGCGCGCAGTACACCATCATGCCGTTGGTGGCCTTCACCCTCACCAAGGTTTTCGGGCTCGACCCGTACCTGGCCGTGGGCATAATCCTTGTGGGTTGCTGCCCAGGTGGCGTCTCGAGCAACGTGATGAGCTTCCTTGCCAAAGGGGACGTGACGTATTCCGTGAGCATGACGATGGTCTCGACCTTGCTTGCCCCCCTCATGACCCCGCTGCTCGTGCTCTGGCTTGCCGATACGAGCATCGACGTGAACGCGAAGGGGATGTTCCTGAATATCCTGTACGTGACGGTTGCGCCGATTCTGGTTGGCTTTATTTGCAACTATTTCCTGGGCAAGAACCCGGTGTTCAAGGAAGTGCGTGCGAATATGCCTGCGGTTAGCGTGATTGGCCTTGCGCTGATTGTGGGCGGTGTCATCGTGACGGTGCGCCCGCACCTGCTTACGAACGGGCTTTCGCTGTTGTTCCTCGTGCTTGCGGTGGTGTTTTTCCACAACGGGCTCGGCTACGTGCTGGGCTATACCGTCGGGCGCATCTTCAAGTTCAATACCGCAAAGAAGCGCACTATCGCTATCGAGGTGGGCGTGCAGAATGCGGGCATGGCGACCGTGCTTGCGGCGGCCTTCTTCGCGAACCCCGAGAACGTGGCGGCCCACCCGGAGGCTGCGATTTGCGTGGTCCCGTGTGCCATCAGCTGCGCGTACCATTCCATAAGCGGCACGATTGTCGCGGAGTTCTTTGCGCGCCGTGACCGGTAAATTATTTATTATTGTGTTATAATAAGTAGGAGGAAACTTCGGGTTATGAAAAAACAATTGTTCCTGCAGATTCTTGTATTGGCGTTCCTGTTCGTCATGGCTTCCTGTGGTGACGACGATTCTGGCTTTATCGCCCGTGGCGACGGTTCCTCCCTGGAAGACGATTCGAGCGATTCCGAAGGCGATGACGGTTCTAGCAGTTCCAAGAAGGGTTCGAGTTCCAGCAATACGGGGTCCAGTTCTTCTCACAGGGGTCCGCTGTCGTCAAGTTCCCTTTACGACGTTTCTAAGATTGAGACGGGAACGTTTATCGACAAGCGCGATGGGCACGAATACAGAACCGTTACCATCGAGGGGCAAACCTGGATGGCGCAGAACCTGAACTATGCTCCAGCATCGAGCCTCGGTTGCCATAAGGGCGATAACGAGGACTGCACCAAGTATGGAAGAAAATATATTTGGGGCGAGATTCTCGATTCTACTAAATCGTACTGTGGAATCAGAGAGATGTGCAGCCCGCCTCTACAGGGAATCTGCCCGGATGGATGGAGAATCCCGGCTGAATGGGAATGGGAAAAATTGCTCAACAAGCTGTATGGGTCATCGCCCTCTTTTAACGATTGGGATGGCCTGGCTCCGTATCTGTTTTCCAAGGATAACGATTATTATGAGGGAATAGATTTGTATGGCTTGTCAATAGCTGTCCCGGGGCGTTACGATCAGGCCGCATTGGATTTCTATACGACCTCGCAATGGTCGTCAGGTCAGCCTGATATGATTAGGTTCTCTTATTGGGATGTCGATGACTATGGCCCCGCAAAAGATACGATGCACGCTTCGTTGCGATGTATAAAGGGAGATTTGATACCCGATGTAACTAGACCGCAGGCTACATTTGGTGTTCGTGGCGAAGACCGCAAGGCGTGTAACGGCGTTGAAGTACAATCTTTTATTAGCACGCAGGCCTGCAATAAAGGAGGAGAAAATAATTGTGGAAGTAGGTTAAAAGACGACGGCAGTATCTATGTTTCAGGATGGTCTCATAGTTTTGACGGACACACTACTGACTATGGTCCATTTTATTTACTCTTTGGGGAAAATGGCAAGAAGGCGTGCCCCTTCGAATGGCACATTCCCACTAAAAGTGAATGGAATGATTTTTTATATACTGTCGGAGGGGCTTGTTATGCCGGGTACACGCTCAAGGCGCAGGAGGGATGGGGCGACGATTATGCCCTCGATGCGTTTGGTGTCGGCATGAAACCCACGGATGACAAGGGTGCAAGTTTCTTTGTTGGAGGCTCTAAAAAAGGGAAGATTCTAGGTCGAGTCTTATTTGCGAAGGGCTCGAATATGGCTGTATTCGATGACGATACCGCGAATGTGTCAGGGCTGCTTTGTATGAAGGGGCGCTTGATCGACGATACCTTAAGTTTGATGAATCCCGAACTTGAATATGGTACATTTACCGACGCCCGCGACAATAGAACCTACAAGACCATAGATATTGGGCCCACCAGGTGGATGGCGGAAAACCTCAATTTCGAGACGGACAGCAGTGTCTGTTATGAAGGAACCCGCGACATCCATTCGTTCTCGTGTACGCGCTATGGAAGGTTCTACACATACGAAGACGCACAAACGGCGTGCCCTGCGGGTTGGCGCCTCCCCACGAAGCAAGAACTTGATACGTTGGTGTATATAACGCTTCCTTATAAGCGTGCTCGTTATTTGGTGTCTGCGGAGAACACGACCTACGAGGGAAACAACAATTCAGGATTCTCGCTTATAATGATGGGGTATGTGTGGAATGGCAGTGATCGTTTTGATCATGCGGCCACCTACCTGTGGTCAAGTACGAAGGCCACTGATTCTACCATATATACCTTGTCTGCCTATAAAGCTTCTTATAAAGATACTGCGTTTGTTTCTGAAGCGTACGACAATCGAGGCTCTAAGTTTAATGTCCGCTGCGTGAGCGAAGAGAAGGTGGCGTATGGGTACAAGGGCTCGTACGGTACGCTAGTCGATGAACGCGACGGACATGAATACAAGACCGTCGAAATTAACGGCACAACCTGGATGGCGGAAAACCTCAAGTATGAATCGAGTAATAGTATTTGCAAGAAGGATTCCTGTGACATTTACGGGCTGCACTATACGTACCCGTTTACGAAAACGGAGGAGTTGTGCCCCGTTGGCTGGCATGTTTCGACCACCGCGGATTGGGCAAGTCTGCTCGCCTTTGCCAGGGCAAACGATACGGCAACGTACGCCATTGATTTGAGATACACGTTCAGGTGGCCCACATACAACCAGGGTACCGATAAATACGGACTGGGCATTATCCCGAACACATGCTACAATGACAATAGCGGCTATGACGATGTAAATGTCAGGGACGAGGCCGTGGCGTGTATCGGCGCGGAAGATGTCGAGAACAAGAAGGGTTACTACTACATCATGTCTTCGAACGGAGCCCATGACGTTCGCGAGAACGTTTACAAGAGGTCCATAGATAGCGATCGTTACCGCTTTGGAATACGTTGCGTCAAGGACAAGTAACTCTTGCAAAAACTATATTTGTCCGTATGAAATTTGTTTTAGCGTGTCTTTTGTTGTGCGTGTCGCTTCCTTTTGCGCAGCTCGTGCAGAAGAAGGCTTCCGCACAGAATGATGCCGTCGATTCGGTCGTCATTCCGGGGGCGACGAAGAATAGACCGTTAGTTTATTCGGACAGTGCGACGCTGCGTAACGAACGTGCGGCATCTGACGCGAAGGCCGCGATGGACCTGGAATATTCGAACGATTCCCTGACAGGGACTCTGATTGGTATTGGCGCGGAATATGTCGGCCAGATCATGAAGAACACGCTCTCGCCCAATTCCGCCGAAGCAGACGCCGTTGAACTGGAACGCACCAGGCGCTAGCCTACGTAGTTGTAAAAATTACGTTATTTGCAATTTTCTTGTTGCTTGTTAGGCATAAATTGCCTATATTGAGTTGTATGAACAAGAAAAAACTTATCACCATGCTTTTAGTTGTCGTCGGCATCCTCATGATAACATTCTTCGTGATGGACTGGCTTGTGTTCTACCGTTGCGGCGCCGTTGAACAGTGCCTCGTTGAAAGCAGCAACTACCAGAATATCGCCAAGTTCGCGGTTACTGCCATCATGACGGTCATCGTGTTCTTTATCGGCAAAAATTGCCTCTGCCGGAGGGACCGCAATTTCTTGCAGGCCGGTTTCGCTATGGCCCTGTGTGCAGATTTCTGCCTCAAGATTCTGCACAACTATTCCCATTTTCTGGACCACCGCAGCGACTACACGTTGCTTGGCATCTGCTTCTTCATGGTGGTGCAGGCCCTGTTCATTTACCGCCATACGCGTATGAGCGACACGGACAAGAGTTCCCCGTGGATTCTGTGCATCCCGTTCGGGGTGATGTTCGTCGCGAATGCACTGCACCTGTTCCGCATTTTCGAGGGTCCGACTGTCCCGATTGTCGCCACCTACGGCGCCTTCCTCATCTGCTCGCTGATTGTCGCGTGCAAGGTGCCCAAGATGGGGTATTTCCCCGAAAAGAACGCGCGGAATATCAAGCGCGGCATGATTCTGTTCTTCTGCTGCGATGCCTGCGTCGGAATTTCCCTTGCTACGGGCGATGACCATAGCGTCCAAGAAATTGTCGCTACGGTTGCAAATAACTTTGTGTGGTACTTCTACACGCCGGCCCTGATTCTGCTGGGTCTGAGCGGGTATAAGAGGAAAGAGTAAATCTTATCCCAAATATTTTTCGCCGCTTTCCACGCTCTGGTAGATGAGCGTGTTGATGGTCATGGGGCCCACGCCGCCCGGAACCGGGGTGTATGCGCTCGCCACGTCGTCGAGGCCCTTCTCGATATCGCCCACGCCACCCGGATGGTAGCCGGCGTCGACCACGACCGCACCCTGCTTAATCCATTCCTTCTTGATGAACTCGGGCTTGCCGACCGCACCCACCAGGATGTCGGCCTGCCTCACGAATTCGGGGAGGTTCTGCGTCTTGCTGTGGCAGATGGTCACTGTGCAGTCCGCGTTCAGGAGCATCATGGCCATGGGCTTGCCGAGGATCGCGCTACGGCCCACCACGACGGCGTGCTTGCCCGCGAGCGGGATGTTGTATGCCTTCAGGAGGCGCATGATGCCTGCGGGAGTTGCGCAACCATAAGCGGGTTCGCCCATCGCCATGCGGCCAAAGCCCAGGCAGGTCACGCCATCCACGTCCTTGCGGGCGTCGATGGCCTCGAACGCGGCGCGTTCGTCGATGTGGCGCGGAACCGGGTGCTGCAGCAAAATGCCGTGCACGTCGCGGTTGTCGTTCAGTTCCTGAATCTTGTTGAGGAGTTCCTCGGTGGTAGTGTTC
>JAEEGJ010018172.1_pt1 | contig 15744 bp, 11 predicted proteins | sample 8958761 | NCBI WGS metagenome assembly JAEEGJ01 (sample SAMN16246546, study PRJNA631951) | gut metagenome | biome: gut microbiome; feature: rumen; material: RS-attached | host: Bos | place: Iran: Karaj | collected 2018-10
GCGGTCCAGTTATTACCCTCGTTCAGTGTAACTTCCGTTCCGTTACTGAGTGTTACCTTCAGTTCAGCAGGACGCTTACTGGCTACGTTGTTAAAATCTTCCCAATTCTTCGTGATCTTTGCAGAGGTCTTTTCTTGGCTCAGATCATAGTTGTTCGTGATCTTTGTCAAAGTCGGATCATTATTATCCTTCTCTATTCCCGTCTGTGTATATCCGTCAGGAACCTGCTCAGACCAGTAGTAATCGATCAGGGTGCCGTTTGCATCAAACTTCGGCAGGTTCTCAACCTTCGCTGTCCAGCTGTTTGCATCATTCAATGTCACTTCAGTTCCATTGCTGAGGGTTACCTTCAAGCTGGACGGACGCTTGCCTGCTGCATCGTTCTTATCATCCCAGATCTTCTGAACAGAGACAGATACCGTCTCCACGGACAGATCATACTTATTGGTAATGACCGTAAGTGTCGGATCATTAAGATCCTTCGCATTTCCTGTCATTGTATAACCGGCAGGGAGAGTCGCCTCTGTCCAGGAGTAGGCGATTTCTTTGCCCTGGCTGTCATACTTCGGAAGACCGGAAACAGTATATGTCCAGTTGTTGGCATCACTCAGCGTCACTTCCGTTCCGTTACTGAGTGTTACCTTCAGTTCAGCAGGACGTTTTCCTGCGGCATCGTTCTTATCATCCCAGATTTTCTGAACAGAGACAGAGGTTATCTCTCTGCTCAGATCATACGTATTGGTAAGAATAGTATGTGTAGGATCATTTGCATCCTTCACAGTGGACGCCAGATTATAACCGGCAGGAAGCTGCGGTTCACTCCAGGTATAGTCGATCAGAGTGCCGTTTGCATCAAACTTCGGAAGATCATTTACAGTTGCGGTCCAGTTATTACCCTCATTCAGTGTAACTTCTGTTCCGTTGCTGAGTGTTACCTTCAGTTCAGCAGGACGCTTACCGGCTACGTTGTTAAAATCTTCCCAATTCTTCGTGATCTTTGCAGAGGTCTTTTCTTGGCTCAGATCATAGTTGTTCGTGATCTTTGTCAAAGTCGGATCATTATTATCCTTCTCCAATCCCGTCTGTGTATATCCGTCAGGAACCTGCTCAGACCAGGAGTAATCGATCAGATTTCCGTTTGCATCAAACTTCGGCAGGTTCTCAATCTTCGCTGTCCAATTGTTAGCATCATTCAGTGTAACTTTCGTTCCGTTACTGAGTGTTACCTCCAGATTGGCAGGACGTTTTCCTGCGGCATCGTTCTTATCATCCCAGATCTTCTGAACAGAGACAGATACCTTCTCCACAGACAGATCATACTTATTGGTAATGACAGTAAGTGTCGGATCATTAGCATCCTCGTCATTTCCGATCATTGTATAACCGTCAGGGAGTTTCTCCTCTGCCCAGGTATAGTCGATCAGAGAACCACCTGCATACTTCGGAAGATTCTCAACCTTTGCTGTCCAATTGTTGGCATCACTCAATGTCACTTCTGTTCCATTGCTGAGTGTTACCTTCAGGCTGGCAGGACGCTTTCCTGCAGCATTGTCCTTATCATCCCAAACCTTGCGGACAGATGCAGAAGTAACTTCCGTCACATGTGTATTCGTAAAGGTCGTTGTCGTTGTCTTACCGGTCGTCTCCGAAGAAGATTCAGATGTATAACCGGCAACACTCGGCTCAGACCACGAGTAGGCAATCAGTCTGCTTCCTTCATACTTCGGAAGATCTCTCACCGTTTCTGTCCAGTTGTTGGCATCATTCAGTGTTACTGTCTGGAAAGAAGAACCATCCTTAAGAAGTGCGACTTCGAGACTTACCGGACGTTTGCCATCCTGGTTGTTGCTGTCATTCCACACCTTCTTCACGGTGAGGTCAATCGTCTCCGTAGACGCATACGCATTGTTGACCTCAACACTGTTTTGTTCACCCTTAACAATTGCTTTATTGGTATCGCCATCAATATCGGTAAGGCTGTAACCGGCTGCAACATCTGCCGCATCGATCGATTCAGTAACGGTATATGTAATACCTGCAGGGATCTTGCTTAAGACGACGGAATCTCCTGCCTTCAGATGTGCGACATATGTATCGCTGGCCGTAGTGAGCGGAGCTGCACCATCTACGGAATACTTGACAGGTGCGCTGAATACGACTTCGATATCGAATACCTTATTCGGATCTGCACCGCCGCCGGTAAGATTCTTCGTGATCTTCAGGCTTCCGTTATTAATATACTCATAAGTATTTGTGATCGTAACATCCGAAGAAGCGTTCTGGTCATTCAGTGTTACATTTCCACCCGCAGGCGAGTATGTGGTTACAAGTGCGTATGCATTATTCGCAGCCACATTCTCATTCTTTTCAATTACCTGATAGTTTCCGGCGTTCTTTACCGGGATGTCTACGGAATTCGCATCTCCTGCTTTGATCGAGAAGTAATACGGTTCCTTACCATCCTCAAGTCTAACAGATGAACCATCTTTTGCGATGTAATAAGTTCCATCTGTTCTACTTGTGTCTTTGATCCAGAATTCATATGTCCAGTTGTTGTACATATGATCGCCGGCTTCCTGCTTGGTCACCTTGACGGAATACTTTGTATATGTATTTGTAATGCCGACCTGAGCACCATAATTCTTCAGATCAACAACATTCGTGCCTTCTTCGTTGCCAACCTTATAAGAGACAACATGAGAACTTCCGGAAACTTCCGCGGATTCCGCTTTTTCAGTAACCGTATATTTTCCCTCTGGAAGAGTTACTGAAATAGAACCATTCGCCGGGACTGTTACCGTCGGGTTGTTTCCTGCACCCGGGCCGCCGGCAGGGGCAGGCGGGTCAAATTTACCGCTCGTCGGATTATAGTACTTGCCCTCCTCGTTCTGGATATAAACCTCAAAGCTTGAAGGCGTAGTAACACCATTTGCCTGAACACTCTTCTGCAGTGTCAGCTGTCCGTTAAGGATCTGCTTATACGTATTTGTAACTGTCAGTTCACCGGGGTTATATCTCGTTGGAGAACTGCCGGAAACCGCGTAATCCAAGAAAGCATAAGTTGCACTTCCGGTCTTATCACCGTTTATCTCTGTGATCGTGTAATTTCCTGCCGGAATACTGGATATCCTATAGGTCCAGTTGTTCGCTCTGAGTTCTCTTCCGGTAATCTCTCTGGAATAGCCGTTCGGACCGGATACGACCAGTCTGATCTCATCCAGATGTTCCAGCTGATCTGCAGGGATACTATTGCCGTTCATCTTAAATTCTTTTCTAACGACAAGATCATTTTTCGCTGTTGTGTAGGAGTTTACTGTCTCAACTGTTGTATCCGAGTCAGCCGCGCCGGTCCGAACTGTCGAGAAAGCATTATAGAAATTTGACTGATCAGCACCATTGATGGAAATTCCGGTCAGCGTGTATGCATCCATCTGAATGAACGGATCTGAGATCCTTTCAGAGACATTATACTCTTTATTGGGATCAAGACCGTAAACAGTAACTGTCTCGCCCGGCTTAACTTTAAAGATATATTTCTGGCTATCGGGCCCGAGCGTACCATTCGTATCTATAACATATTTTGTTTCGTATCCATCTATTGTAGAAAGAACGAACTCAAATTCTTTCGATGCAATCGTATCCGGAAGATCGGAAACTGCACAGGGATTTCCGTCCAGGTTGATCTTCTTATCGAGGGTTATTGAAGCTTTTCCGGTTACATTTACCTGCTCATAAGTATTTGTAACGGTTACTTCGCCCTTGGAATTCGCAGAAAGAGTAATCTTTCCATCAGAAGTAATATCGCTCGGACCGGTTGTTGTTTCTCCGGTAGTAACCTTCGCGGACATAGTTGTCCCTGTAAGGTTAAAGCCCTGGATATTTCCCTCATCCTCCACGATGGTGTATTCACCCGGAACAAGACCTTCGATCTTGATTCCTGTTCCATCAGCAGGAACCTGGAAATAGTGTGCAGCTCCGCCAAGAGAACCGTCATTCTGGACAAACTGGGATCCCTTCTTCACTGCGATTCTGTATGTCTTGCTTGCGTCCGGAGCATCTCCGCTGATCTCTTTCTTCAGTGTCAGCTCTGCTTCTTTCTTATTATACTTATTGAGGAAAGCACCGAGCGAGAACTCCGCACCGGACGCCTGGATATTTGTATCTCCGTCGTCTTCCGGCTGATTCGGAGATGTTTTCTCTGTGAAGTACTTCTTTGTGTTTACTGTGTAGTGGATGATACCATCGATATTCTCGATCGTTAATTCAATATCGATCTCACCTTTCGACAGTTCGATGTTAGGATCCGAAGGTGTTGTCGGATTCTCTTTGACAACAAAGTATCTCTTCTGGGGAATATTCGGGTCGATCGTCTTAACATCTACGATAATGTCCGGGAATACGATCTTACTCAAAGCATCTACACTGATAGACGGGTTGGAAACACCATCCTGTTTCGGAGTGGAATAATCAGCTTCTGTCTCGGTAAAGGAGAATGTGTACTCGCCTTCCGAAAGCTTAACATTGGTCAGTTCTTCGATCTGTCCCTGTGCATTTCTTGCATAGCTGGAGACAAATCCCTTACGTGCAGCAAAATGCAGAACACTGGTATCCGTAGTATTACCAAGATCAGATCTGTCATGATGGATGTAGTGGAACTCACCGGCGGATACGATCGTTCTGCCTGCAGATGCGATCCATCCTGCGCTGGAACCGGTAACATCACCGGTGATGTTTGTCGGAACGAGGAAAAGACCGGCAGTCGTGTTGTATTTAACCGAAGAAGCATTTCTGATGTTCCAGATGATGCTCTTGGTCATGTATTTTTCTACATGCGCATTGTGGAGAGAGTCCTCACCGCTGCATGTCGTTGTCGAATCAAATGAGTGATCACTGTGTTCTTTTCCGTTTACTGTATCAAGCGTAAAATCCTCTCCAACGATCTGCACTCTGTACTGGCAGAGTTCGAGAGGTCCATTACCGAGCATATTGAAAACAACATTAGTGGAAGGATCCTTGATGATAAGGAGTCCGTCAGACTCCTGGATCGCATTTTCCAGATAGGATCCGCCCTGAACGTTAATGTAGATGGTTGCATCTTTATACTGGGGATCCGAAAGGTCGATCGTTGCTCCGCCGTCGCCACGCTTCGTTGCGATCGAATCGCCGTCAAAAGCACTCTTCGCAGCAAGAATGTCTGACTGCTTCACGATCTTTCCGATCATGGAATCTACGTTTTGCTTAAGGACGCTATAGTCGTAAGTTCTATAAAGAACATTCGCTTTGCAGGAATCATCGTAAACGAAATAGTCATCTTCGTGTGCCGACATATCATATGTGGTATCGATGACAAAGTCCATCTCGCTCATGGCATATGTCTGACCGAATCTTGCATAGGATCCGTTCTCGACGGACGCGATGATAAACTGTGCAGGCTTACTTCCGGCCAGGTCGACATCGCAGTTATTTGCTGCCTGCGGATTGATAAACTTATTCGTGGCATAAGTCGTCTCCATGTGGCCCTTCTGATCGAGCGTATCACTTAAGATACCATAGTCGATCGCACGACCCAGGATCGTACTGTAGTTGATCAGACTCGCAGAGTCATAGTCCAGCAGACTGCCGTCTGCATACACGGTAGAAGAACCGATTTTAAATCCGTTCCCGTCTTTAGACCTGCGGATCGCTATGGTCCCGACCACAAGTGATGTCGCCAGTACCAGACTCGAAATACCTACAAATTTCTTGCTGCGGAAAAATTTTTTCATATGCATCCCCTTCTGTTTAATGTCCCAAACCAATGCTGTCAGAGCTATTTAGAAACCGTATGAACACAATTTCTTATGTTAAGTATAAAGGGATTTTAAGGAAAAACAACCTGAAAAAGCCTGCAAATACGTGAAAAATCTAATTTTTTAGAAAATTGAAACAGTTTGTTAACAATAAATTTTGTGTTTTGCGTCATCGCGTAACAAAAAAGACTGTCTTGTAACACAAGACAGTCTCTTCGTTCAATCAGTAAAAAATTGACTTACGCTTTTGCTGCGTTAGCGGCCTTTGCCAGTCTGGACTTCTTTCTTGCTGCAGCATTCTTGTGGATATATCCCTTTGCTGCTGCCTTATCCAGTGCAACCTGTGCGTCCTTAACGAGCTCAGCGGAATTATTATCAGAGGCGGCGATAGAAGCCGTTGCCTTCTTGACAATGGTGCGCATCTCGCTCTTCTTCATCTTATTCGCTAAGGTCTTCTTTTCAGCAACCTTCACGCGCTTACATGCGGACTTGATATTCGGCATTTCCTTCACCTCCATCAGTTATTATCTTCATTCAGACACCGAGACATTTTACCATGCTTATTTATGTGGTGCAAGAGTTTTTTTGATTTTTCGGCAAAAATTCTCCGGATGCCGTATTATTCGCGAAAACCGCCCTTCGTTGCTTCATAAAGACCGATACTTGTCGCGATCGGCAGATTCAGGCTGTCGATATTATCCGTATGCTCGATACGTACCGGACATCCAACCTTTGCAAAGGATGCCGGAAGTCCCGTTGCCTCATTTCCCATGATAAGAGAGAACGGTTTTTCGATCTTCGTCTCATGCAGGAGCGTGCTCCCGTCGAGCATGAACGGATAGAAGTGCCTGTTCCCTGCACCATCGGTCTTCTCATATTCTTCCCAGCTGTCGTAATACTTAAAACGGATGCGGGCCAGCGCGCCCATGGAAGCCCGGATGACCTTCGGATCAAAAAAGTCCACTCCCGGACGGATGATTGCGATATCCGTCACGCCAAAACCCGCTGCCGAGCGGATGATCGTTCCCGCATTTCCCGAGTTTCCGGGATTTACGAGGACCACATGAGATGCGTCCCTATCCAGTTCTGATGTGTATTTTTTGATCATAGCGATCACGAAGCAGTTCTCTTTCTGGGAAAGGATCTGGAATGCCTTATCGTTTACATCACAGGGAATATGCCTTTCCTTACAGATCTTCAGGATCTTCTCTTTCGTTTCAGATTCGTAAAAAGCACTGTGCAGATATACTTGAGTCACCGCCTCCGGACGGATGTTGAGATACTCCATGCTCACCGTCGCGCCGAGACAGTACGTTACTATATCTTCCTTTTTATATCTTTTAACTGCCATTTTTATAACCGTATGATGCGATCCGCGGTAAGCATGCTCTGCAGAAGATCCGCCATATCCTCACAGATGATCCTCGGATCCTCCGGGATCTTTCCCAGATAAAAAAGAGTTTCATTACAAGCTTTAACAACGATCTCTCTGTCGAGGATGTCCTTCCAGCACGGGAAACACTCATTTTCCGGGAGTATCAGCTTTACGCCGTCGTGGATCAGGATGATCTCGTCCGGAACAGCTTTTGCGGTCTTCAGGCTCTTTAATGAGTGAAGCATCAGGTCTTTTCCATGTTCCTGTGAGATCTCGTCTCCCTTATTATCGCCGACGATCTCCCCTTCGATCACGAGCACGACACGTTTCGGCGATCCCTCTTTGTCCGTCAGCGCGATCTGCGGCACCGTCTTAGTCGTATCTCCTGTAAACAGCTTACCCATCTCCATTATTTTTCACCTTCCTTCGCAGAAGGTGCATCTGCCGATTCTCCACCCAACATGGCGATTGCTCTCGGGACCGCATCTTTACTGTTGCCCCACGGCTTCTCTTTATTTCTGTAATCGAATTTCAGCGTGAACCACTCGACATCCTTGATCAATTCATCCAGGCCGCTGTTATGGGTCTTTGCCAGGGCCTCGACAAACTCAGATGCCTGATTCTGGTTCAGTTCTTCCGCTGCGGCACGAAGGAGCATCGCTACATGCGGAAGGCAGTGATATGTCTTTGTTGCGAAGGTCTCGCGGAAAGAAGCATCTTCGAAGTACAGCCACATGATCACCTCCATGTAGCGCTTCATGGTGGTATTGATCTTATCGCAGATAATGCAGGATTCCAGTCTGGAATCGATCTTATCCGCCAGTGCGGTCAGGCGTTTTTTATACTCCGCGTCCTTTCCGGAAAGGAGCGTGCGCTTGGCCGGTGCTGCTTTCTCCCAGAGCGGATCGGTGGATTTTTTCACATCCTGGATATGCGTATGGAGCATAAGACCCATACCGAGACGGTTGATCTCACGGCCGAACATTTTATTCAGATGGTCTCCGCAGAATCCCTGCTCATTAGTAAGCACACGGTTGTCCGGCTCCATCAGGGACGGTCCGAGATAGTAATCCAGCGAGTCCCCTTCCACCTTTGCCTTCAGCGCGCAGAGCGGGCAGGCACAGGACGAGGAATAAGCGTCGTTTACCGGAATGGTATAGATCTTTTCAACTTTCATAAGAAAAACCTCCCGAGGATATCAGGCCGGATCTTCGTGGATCAGGCGCTTGGCGCGGACATCTACCGCGACCATATTGATCGAGGAATACTCCTCGATATATCTTCCCAGGCGCTGCTGCGCATTGTACAGCACCTCCTGGGCATTAAATCCGTAGTAAAGTTCGAGGTCGATACTTAAAACGACACCATACACGCGTTTTTCCGAATTAAAACCGACAACATCGTGCACACCAGGGACCTTCCGCAGGATGATCCTTACCAGGTCAAGAAGCGCATCATCCGAGATGGAATAACTTCCCAAACTCGAGAACGTCGGACGTACGACCGTTCTCTCCGTCTCCGGGACGACCGGCTGGAGGCCTCTTTCTCTATCCCATCTTCTACGAAGACGGTTAAGCGGGTCGGAAAAGTATCCGGAAAACTCATGCTTGATCTCCATACTCGGTACAGGGATCGTATGCATTCCTTCACGAAGACGCGTATTCTTGGCGGAAGCGATCTCTTCTTCCGTACTGACATCCTCGATACGGATCAGCATCGCCGGCTGATTAAGCCAGAGATTGTTACAGATCTTTTCGAGCATTGCATCGGAAGTACCGAGGATCATAAGTGTGGACGGCCGGTTCTCCGCCAGTGCTTTCCGCATGATGGAAGAACGGCTCGGATCCTCGAAAAGCGCCTGTCGCACGGACTCGAGCTTCGTTGCTGCTTTCTTTGCGGAGTTTCCGGCAACGATACGGCTGCCGTTGATCAGAAGACCGTCATCAATGATGTACTTAATACTATTCTGTTTCGCGACACGGATCGCACGGGTACTCTTACCAGTACCGGATGGTCCGACAAAAGCAACTACCGCGATAGTGGAGAGGATCTCCCTCATCTCTTTTTCATCGTTGGCTGCGATCTCGATCTGGCGCTCGATACGCGCTGTGGCACGCGTCTCGACGTTCTTTTCAAGGCGGCGCAGGGTGGCGCGAAGCTCAGGTATAAACACTCCCCGGCGGGATGCTCCCTGCCTCTCTTCCGGGTGTTCAGTCTGTTCCTTGCCTTTTTGCTTCGGCAGATCCATTCCTACTTTACCTCTTAACTAATTAGTTGTCCCAGTTGTTGAAAACTTCCTGAACGTCGTCGTTCTCGTCAAACTTCTCGAGCATCGTCTCGAGTTTTGTTGCGATCTCTTCATCTTCGACCTTGGACCAGTTGAGCGGTACCGGGCCGAGTGTAGAGTCTACAAATGTATATCCCTTCGCCTCCAGCGCATCTTTTACTTCGTAGTATGCTGCCGGATCGGTCAGGATCTCGTAATATCCTTCTTCTGCGCTGAAGTCCTCTGCACCGCAGTCGAGCGCATCCATCATGACCTGTTCTTCATCCTCAAACTCTTCCGAGTCGATCATGATCGTTCCCTTGTCCTGGAACATAAAGGAAACAGAACCGGAAACACCCATGTTTCCATCATACTTATCAAAAATATGGCGGATATCCGCTGCTGTGCGGTTTCTGTTATTCGTCAGCGTTCTGACCATGATGGCGATTCCGCCCGGACCGTAACCTTCGTAGACGATTTCTTCATAATCATCGCCTTCACCGGCACCGGCCGCTTTCTTGATGGCACGGTTGATGTTATCGTTCGGCATATTGGCCGCTTTCGCTTTCGCGATTACGTCTTTGAGTTTAGAGTTGTTATCCGGATCCGGGCCTCCTGCCTTAACAGCGACCATGATCTCCTTGGCAACCTTTGTAAATACGGCACCTTTCGCCGCATCGGATGCCTCTTTCTTTCTCTTAATGTTATTCCACTTGGAATGTCCGGACATAGGAAAACCTCCACCTTTAGAAAAATGTACAGGATATTATATCACTTGAAATGCACAATATGCAAAATATCCGACCGCTGCTCCGCTTGCCAGAACAATGCCGAGATATTTCACGCTCTTACCGTTTCCGATCAGGATCCTTCCGATCAGATACACCGTCGCTGCGACTGCCGCCGGAATAATTCCGATGCATGCTCCAAGCACGATGGCAAAAGCATCCGATGTTCTCACGGCTCTATACTTGCTGTCATGGAAATACTTGCTAAGTTCCTTCGGCCGATTTGCGAAAAGCACTGCCAGCGCGACGGCCACAAAGGCGATCGCTGCTCCGACCAGGATCTCCACACCCCATGAAGCCAGTTTATCGCAGAGTTTTCCGGAAAGCGTGTCATTTGTTGCCACACCCAGAATACGGGCTACGAGCTGAACTGCAAAATCGATGCCGAGTGCCAGGGACATACGGTACATGGAAGATCCGGTATCATGCTGGATCATCATCTCCACGATCACGATATTGATCATGATAAAGAGGGCACAGAGCTCGATAAACGGGAAAAAGTTTTCCATCGGATCGGCAGCCGCCGGATCCAGAAACATGGAGAGATGCGTCGCCGCCATCAGGATATACATCAGCGCCGTCAGACTCTCGATCTTGATATATCTCGAGGAGATCGGGGTCTTACAGTACCGGCACTTGCCTCCTAAGAACAGCCAGCTGAAGATCGGCACCAGATCCAGTGCTCCCAGCTCATGACCGCAGGTCATGCACATCGAATGGCCTTTCACTACCGTCCGGTGCTCCGGAATACGATAGATACAAACATTTGTAAAACTGCCTATTACAGCTCCGAACATCCCGGCAAGGACGATGTTCATAATAGCTAATACTACACCAGCATCCATACTTACACGCTCCTATTTCTTTCCACCTAACAATAATATAAATGCCTAATCTTTGCAATTTCGAGTTTCGATTTCATTGGTTTTCTGTCAAACTTTTTTGCATATTTTCAGATAAAAAAGCCAATTTATGTTGCAAAATCACCATTTTCCATGTATATTTAGTTGAGAAAAAGACGATGGTTTTGCACCGGGTCGAAATGGGAAAGGGTTACAAGATGATAACAGTTTCGCTTGAAGAACAAGCGAAATTGTAATTTTTTGTTTATCTCAGAGACTATACAACCCATAGCGGTTGGGTGTAAATTACTATTATCGACACAACCCTGCGGGAGGGTGCTTTTCCCGTACAAACTAACGTACATCAATTTGGGAGGGTATGATGAAGCGATTAGGTGATATTCTTATCGACAGTGGATTCCTGTCTCAGGCAGAGCTTCAGGAGGCGCTGGAAGCACAGCGTGCTGATACCAAGAAAAAACGTCTTGGTGAAATTATCGTAGAAAAAGGACTTTTAACTGAACTTGATATTCTTCGAGCTATTTCCAGTCAGTACGATCTCCCTATTATCGATCTTCAGCAGGTAGATATCGATCAGGAAGCGACAAAGGTCGTTACCGAGCAGTACTGCGAAGAAAACCTCATCATCCCGGTTGCTTTTGACGAAGGCAAACTCGTAGTTGCTATCTACGACCCGTTAAATATCCTTGTAACCGATGACCTCCGCTTCCGTACAGGAAACGACATCGTTACTCTTCTTGCTCCGAAGCAGCAGATCCTTTCCGCAATCAAGATGAATTACGGTAGAGAAGTTGCTAAGCAGGCGGCTGATGACCTTGCGACCGAACTTGATATCGAAGATATGAAGAAGCTCGGCGACGAGATCACCGATGAAGTAAACAATGCCCCTGTAGTAAAACTTGTTAACTCCATGATCGAGTTCGCTATCCGTGCGAACTCTTCAGATATTCATATCGAACCGATGGAAGATCGTGTTCGAGTCCGCATCCGTATCGATGGTGTCCTTCAGGAGATCATGAGCAACCCTGCTGCCGCGAAAGACGCCATCATCACCCGTATCAAGATCCTTTCCGGCATGAACATCGCCGAAAAGCGTATTCCTCAGGACGGTCGTGTTCAGACCATTATCAACGGAAAGCCGGTTGACATGCGTGTATCTGTCCTCCCAACTGTACACGGAGAAAAAACCGTTATCCGTATTCTTGCTAAGAACGACGCCAACCTGAACCGTAAGTATCTTGGTATCAGTGAACACAACAACGAGATGATCGACAAAATCGTCAAAGTTCCGCAGGGCGTTTGCCTGATCTCCGGTCCTACCGGTTCCGGTAAAACAACAACGCTCTACACTCTTCTCTCTGAGAAGAACACCCCTGAAACAAACATCGTAACCGTTGAGGACCCGGTAGAAATCCAGATCCCGGGACTCAATCAGGTACAGGTTAACGCGAAGGCCGGCATGACATTTGCCAGCGGTCTCCGTTCTATTCTCCGTCAGGACCCGGATATCATCCTCGTCGGTGAGATCCGTGACGGTGAGACTGCTGAGATCGCCATGCGAGCTGCTATTACAGGTCACTTGGTTTTCAGTACAATCCATACCAACGATGCTGTTTCTTCTATCAACCGTTTGATCGATATGGGTATCGAGCCGTTCATGGTTTCTACAGCTCTCATCGGCGTAGTAGCACAGCGTCTCGTCCGCCGTATCTGCACCAACTGCCGTGAAGAATATACACCGGGTCCGGATGAAGTCGAACTTCTCAAGCTGAAGCCGGGACAGAAACTCTATCACGGTGTCGGTTGTTCCGAATGTAATGAAAAGGGCTATAAAGGCCGTATCGCTATCCACGAGGTCGTTATCATGACAAAGGCCATGAGAGCACTGCTTGAGCGCCGCGCAGGTGAAGATGAAATGCGTAAGCTCGCGGTCTCTGAAGGTACATTGATGCTTGCAGACTCAGCCGCACAGTTAGTTTTGGAGGGTATCACTACTGTGCAGGAGATGAGTAAAGTAACATATTCCATTGACGGTTAAGGAGGAAAGAAAGTGGAAGAATTTACATTAAGTATGGATGCCATTCTCACAGAGGCTGTTCGCCGCCAGGCGTCCGATACGCACATCACCGTCGGTCTCCCGCCGATGATCCGCGTACACGGTGAACTCATGCCCCTTAATTCCAACATTCTCACACAGAGTGATACCGAATATCTGTGTAAATCTATGTTGGATAAATCGAGACAGCAGTATCTCAACGAACGTGGTGAGATCGACTTCTCTTACGTTGTTCGGGATTACAGCCGTTTCCGTTGCAACGTATTCAAGCAGCGCGGAAGTTATACACTGGCTGCTCGTACAATCACAACGGAGATCCCTTCCTGCGAGCGTCTTGGTCTTCCTGAACTTTTCAAGGACCTGGCTCTCAAACCGCGTGGATTGATCCTCGTTACCGGTCCTACGGGTTCCGGTAAATCTACGACACTGGCCGCTATGGTTGGTCACATCAACCAGAACCGCCGCTGTCACGTACTGACTCTGGAAGAGCCTATCGAGTACCTGCACCGTCACGGTGAGTCCATGATCAACCAGCGTGAAGTTCACGAAGATACCCTTTCGTTTGCTAACGCTCTCCGTGCCGCCCTCCGTGAAGACCCGGATGTTATCATGGTCGGTGAGATGCGTGACCTCGATACGATCAGTACCGCGATCACCGCTTCCGAGACAGGTCACCTTGTTATGTCCACACTGCATACCAGTGGTGCTGCAGACACGATCAACCGTATTATCGACGTATTCCCTCCGCATCAGCAGGATCAAATCCGTGTTCAGCTTGGTACCGTTCTGGTAGCTGTTATTTCCCAGACACTCCTTCCGCGCGCTGACGGCGCCGGACGTGTCGCTGCATTTGAGATCCTCATCGCGAATGACGCTGTAAGAAACCTCATTCGTGAAGGTAAGACTTATCAGATCGATAATACGATCGCTACCAACCTCAAGCTTGGCATGTGCTCTCTTGACTACTATCTCGCAGAGCTCACGAAGAAAGGTCTTATCACCCGTGAAACAGCGATCGCCCGCTGTAAGGATCCTGACGAGTATCGTCGTTATCTGGCTGCTGCCGGTACAGCGAACTCCGTTTCAAGTGGTCTGTTTAGTTCTCTTGAATACTGATAATAAAGAAAGAAGGAGGTTTGCTTCATGCCAAATTTCAAATATGAAGTAGTTGATGCAGCGGGTCGCTCCAGCAAAGGCGTTATTGAAGCCGCAACACTTGCAGATGCTTCAAAGATGCTACGTGCAGACGGTCGCTTCATTGCTTCACTTGAGCAAGACACTGGCGCCAGTATCCTTAACATGAATGTCGGAAGTCCGAAGTTAAAGACTAAGGACCTCATGATCATTACCCGTCAGCTTTCTTCTCTTTTGAGTGCCGGTATCACAGTTATCCGTTCTCTGGATATGCTCTATCAGCAGCTGGAAAGTAAGAAAGCAAAAGCGGTCATCGGTTCTGTTTATGAATCCATTCAGGCTGGTAAAACATTGTCTGAAGCTTTCCGTGAGCAGTCCAAAGCTCTGCCGACGATCATGATCTCTATGATCTCCGCAGGTGAGGAATCCGGTCGTCTGGACGAGGTTATGGCCCGTCTGGCGTCCCACTTTGAGAAAGAGCAGAAACTGAAAAACAAAGTTGGTGCTGCTCTTGTTTACCCGATCATCCTCGCGGTCGTTACCTTTGGTATCACCGTCGGATTGATGACCCTCGTAGTTCCGAGATTCGCCGTAACTCTTAACGAGTTGGGCGGTGACCTTCCGGGACTTACGAAAGCCGTTATGGCATTCTCCGACAGTATCGTCGATTACTGGTATATCTATATCGGTGCTATTCTCGGTATCATAGTTGCTTTCCGTCTCTGGAAGCATTCCGAAAAGGGTTCTATGGCCTGGGCTAAGTTTAAGCTCCGTGTTCCGATCGTCGGCAAGGCTCAGAAAGCTACCGCGGCGGCCCGTTTTACAAGAACAATGTCCACCCTTCTCCGAAGCGGTATCAGCGTTCTCGATTCTATGGAGATCACCAGTCACACTCTTGGAAACAAGTATCTGGAAGCTCAGCTTTATGATTCCAGAAACGAGATCCGTAAAGGTTCTTCCGTTTCCAGATCTATTCGTGGAATCAAGGAGTTCCCTCCTATGATTTATGCTATGACAGCGATCGGTGAAGAATCCGGTACTTTGGACAGCATCCTGGACAAGGCTGCGGACTTCTTTGAAGATGAGGCTGATGCAGCTACTGCTAAGATGACAGCAGCTATGGAGCCTATCATGATCGTAATCATGGCGTTTGTAGTTCTTATCATCGTTGGTGCCTGCGGTCTGCCGGTACTCACAATGACCAAGAACATTATGTGATGATAACTCGAAAGGAGAATATTTATGGCTTTTGGAACTGGAACCAGCAGAGAGATATCTATTGACGTCTCCAGCTCAAACATGAAAATGGTACTTGGCGGATACAACCGTAAGACCGGTGTCGTATCGGTCGAAAAGTTCGGTCTGATCCCGCTCGAGTCCGACACCATCGCAGACGGCGTTATCGCAGACCAGTTTGGTGTGGTAATGGCGTTGAAGAATGCGCTTGCTAAGAGTAACATTCAGGACAAGCGT
>JAEEGJ010018178.1_pt1 | contig 15742 bp, 7 predicted proteins | sample 8958761 | NCBI WGS metagenome assembly JAEEGJ01 (sample SAMN16246546, study PRJNA631951) | gut metagenome | biome: gut microbiome; feature: rumen; material: RS-attached | host: Bos | place: Iran: Karaj | collected 2018-10
TAACGTAACCTTTTTTCACGCCGTCAGGCAATTCACGCCGATAGGGGTTCCCCGTTGCGAACTCGTGAGCAATGGGGGTTCCCGTAGGGCAATTCATGGCGGAGCCAATTCAGCCACGAAGTGCAATTCACTCTTACATCACAACGGATATTATCTTAATAAAACCTTTAGAGGTGAATTGACGGCTGATCGCCGTCGTGAATTTCCGCTATGCGGAGTGAATTGGTTTCACCGTGAATTTCCGCTGACGCGGAGTGAAGATAGGGGCGATATTCGGTCGTCCGGTTCAAAAAAGAAAAAGCCGCTGTGTGCGGCTTTTTGTTATGTCTGATCGTTTTGTTTATCTATGCCGAGCTGCATGCCCTCGTACATCCAGTCGTTCCACGGGAAGTTTTTCCAGGTGTTGTAGTGGTAGCGGTGCATCTCCTCCGTTATAAGAAGCATTTTGCCCACGCTGCGCCTTGCCGGGAAGAAGTCGTAGAACTGGTTGTTTACGTACAGCGAAAACTGCGCCGTGCTCGTCATTATTACAAGCGAATATATAACGGAATAATCAAGATCGAAATGCCACGCTTCGCCCAGCTTTTCACCGTCAAAGTGGATTCCCTTGTGGTCAAAGGTTATTTTTCCATTGCCGGCAGGCATTGACGTGTACTTTTTCGGCACGAGCTTATACGGCGGCAGATAACCGATGTTTACCTCTTCCGTAAAAGAGTAATCCGGATTTTCTCTTATCTCTTTTATTATGCGTACGCGTTCCTGCTCGACCCATTTTGACGGGGAGACGGGGAGGACGCATTTACCGTCAAACGGCTCAAACTCGTAGTAGTCGTTGACGATCGCGCCGTTGCCGCATTCCGTGCACCATATTTTGCTCCCCTCGGCTTTCATCGTAAGGTCGCCGCCGCATCTGGGGCAGGTATAGCATATCTCGTCAAGATGCTCGGCAGATCTGCCGTGCATATTCCATTTTATGTGGTTTTTCTGTCCCCATTCGTAGTCGTCGTGACGGAACGTTTCGTTTAGCTTATCCTGGATCTCGTCCGCCGTCATCTCTTTCAGCTGCTCGGGAGTGAAGAGAAGGAACAGCTCCGCTTCCGTTCTGCCTTTGCGCGGTTCAAGAAAGTGCTTCGTACTCGTTAAATACTGTCCGCGGAAATTCATACAGTAGACCGGTATGCCGTAGTGCTTCAGAAAATGTCCGGACCCCGGAACGACCGGCTGGTTCACTCCGTATATGGAGCTCATGCCCTCGGGGGAGAACGTGACGATGCCGCCCTGTTTTATAATGCTGTTCATCGCTTTAAGCCCGGCTCTGTCGTTTGTGAATATCTTTTTAGGCAGGATCTGATTCAGCTTGAAAACGAGGAACAGATGAGCGCGGAAAAATTCGTTGTAACCCGCTACCATGTTGTATCTGTCCGGGTACGCGGCTTTCATCGTATACAGATGGTCAAGGCGCGATAAATGGTTCCATATCAGAAAACACGGGCCCTTTCGCTCTGTTATATCGACTTTTTTGGTTATATGCGGCGCGTACCGTGGAAGAAGCACCGTTGAGCCTATGGTGTTGTAAAGAAACGTTACGAATCCACTCGGTCTTTTATAATTCCGCTCCGCAAGCTTTTCCTGCAGAGTTTTTTTAGCTTTGTTTTTATCGTTCATATTAAACCTTCGTATCAGTCGGCAGGCGGTTTTACGGTAAACGTCGCGTAAAGCGGCAGATGGTCGGATATCCACATTCCGTTTCTGGATATAAGAAACGTCTGATACGACAGCGCGGTCAAGGATTCCTGGTTGAAGAAAATGTAGTCTATCGGCTCGTTTGACGGGTTATACGCGGAATTCGATTCGTCGTAGTATTTCGTCATAGTCGCGATATTCACCGTATCGGCTCCGGGAGCTTTCAGGCGGGCGTCGGATAACGCTATTGAATACTGGTTGCCGTTCGCGTCCGTATACATGGTCTTGCCCTGGATCATTTTGATCAGCGCGTACGTCTTTCCTTCGCTCGTGGTGCGGCGGTTGTTCAAATCGCCTGTTAAAAACATCGGCATATCATTATCGAATCTCTGTGCGAATTTGATTATAACGCCTATCTGTCTTTTGCGTCTGTCGTTTCCGGTGTCTTTGTGGTCACCGTTGTGATCGAGATGCGTGTTCAGGTGAACGAACTCAAATCCGGTCTGCTTGTCGCGCAGCACCGCCCACGTGCATATTCTCGGATAGTTTGAATCCTCGTACATGGAGCCTACGACGTCCGGCGTGTCGGAGAGCCAGAACGTGCCGCTTTCCACAAGGTCGAATTTGTCTTTGCGGTAGTAGATCGGATTCGCTTCCAGTCCCTGGCTCGCGTCTGTCGTACGCGGCTCGCCCACGCTTGCGTAAGATTCGTTGAAAACGTAGGTGTCAAGCCACTTGCGCCACGTTACGGTCACTTCCTGCATGCCGACAACGTCCGGCTGCAGTTCATCCACGAGCTGGCGGTACATTTCGGATCTTATCGCAAACGGCGCGCTGTTGCCGTTTTCCGTCTGTACGTTGAACTGTATAACTTTGATCTTATAATCTTCCATAGCCTGCTCCGGATAGGGATAAACGTCTTGCTCTTTATATTCTTCCGCTTCTTCCGCGGTGCATATACGCATTTCGCTTATGAGTATCGCCTCGCCGTCCCCGGCTGACGTCTGCTCAAAGCCCATGCGGAAAACGTTGAATTTATCCGGCGTTTCCGCGTCCGTAAAGTCAAATATGACGTAGTGCCAGCCGTCGCCGCCGGGTATCTTTGACGTCACCTCGTTTGCCGGACGTACGGATTTATCTGAGACCGAACCTATCAGGCTGAACATACGGTCGTTTGCTTCACATACTTTTACTTTAAGTACTACGAAGGGCTTTTCGGTAAAGTCGACCGGCAGTTTATCCGTAAGCATGCAGTATCCCGAATACGAGAAGAATACGGTTGGTTTGCTTGAAGACGACACTATGTTTTTAGTCGTTATGCTTATGACCTGTCCTTCTTCGCCGTCCTCGGTTATATCTACCTGGCAGTAAGACGCTTTTACGAACATGTCAAGGCAGTCGTCGGTCGCGGTGCCGAAATCTATAAACGTAAGTTCTTTTTTCTCTTGTTCTTCCGTCTCGGATTCCGTTTCGGTTTCCTCGGTCACTACATCCGTTGTCTCTTCGGTTTCCGTGACCGTTTCTTCATCCGGTACGGTCGGTATGTTGCCCGAGCTTACTGCACGGAAAAGATCAACAACGTCTTTATTGTTCGTTTCTTTGTCGCCGTTGAAATCACAGTTTGCCGCTATAGCGCCGGCGGTGTTTCCGCTCACGAATCTGAACAGGGTGACAACGTCTTTGTTGTCCGTGTTACCGTCGCCGTTCGTGTCTCCGGCGAGCTTTGCCGATATGCTTATGCCAATGAATACCGACACGGTCATTATCAGCGCCAGAAGAATTGCAATGCTTTTTTTCATGGTCGTCTCCTGATATTTTTTATGATTTTATCGTATTATTATTTATTTGTCAATACGGTTTTTACTGCGTGACCGTTACTTCGTACACGTCCGCGCTGTCCATATCAAGCACGAACGAGAACGAATAAGTTCCGTCTTCGTCAAGGTATACCTGGTATCCGTCGTAGGCGTGCGCGTCGCTGTTCAGCTTGAAATCAACGGCGGCTCCGTTTGCTTTTACCGTTACGGCCGGTTTGGTGTAATTATCAAATCCGTACACTCTTACCGCCGCGTAGTTTTTGCCGCCGCTCAGCGTGAATTTCGCCTCGTTATTTTCGGCTCTGACGGACGGGATAAAGTCGTCTTCGACAGCGCTGCCTTTTATGACGGTCAGCTTATACGGGTCAAGGCAGCTGTCTTCTCTTACGCCGCGGACGTTGTTGTCGTTCGTGCTCGTAGAATAGCCCCACGGTAAAAGTATGACGTCAAGGTCTATTATATCGCCTTTTTTGAGCGTTACGCTGCCTAAGTCGAGCGTGAGCGAGCCGTAGTTGAGATTGCCGTCATATTTGTCGCGGAACACGAGATTGCCGGTGTATTTTTTGCCGCCTACCGTTATATCGCTGTTTGTGACTATAAGCGCGAAGTTTACGGAGTCTGTGTTGTTTCCGCCGTAATAATCGTAGTACGGATACTGTTTGCCGAGCTTTAAAAGTCTTGTGCCGGATACCGCGTTTTCCGTTACCATATTGCCGTTTGCGTCAAGATAACCGACTTTTGAGTATTTTACGCTTCGGCCGTCGAACGTGAAGATAGAGAAGTCGTTTCTGAAGCTGTTTATCTTCACGTCTTCAAGAACTTCAAGCTTTATGTTGTAATACGTTCTGTTTTCGTCCGTCTGCGGCATTTCGGCGTGCCTGTACGTCGCCTTTATCTTGCCGTCGTCGGACAGATATTCCATCGTTATATCCGCGTATACCGGACCTGCGGACGTTATGTCCGCGGACTGAGATTCGGATTTATAAGAATTGCCGTCTTTGTCCTTATACTGCAAGAAGTAAAGCCTGCCCGCGCTCGTGTGCTGAGGCTGTCCCGACCAGAGCGGAGCGGAATTCGCGCGGAAGTCCGGCAGCGTCCAGCCGTCCTTGCCGTAAACGAAGTAGGGAGCTATGCAGTTCGTCTCCGTTACGCCGACGGACAGATGATAATAGCATATATGGAACGCAATGAACGAAAGCTGTTTTAACGGATAGTTGCCCCACCTCTGATACAGATGTATAAGCGAGAATTTTTTGGTCTCGTTTTTGCAGACCGTCACAGGCAGGTAAACCTCGCCGTACGCGGTGTCGTCCGGGTCGTAGAACGGCTCCTCGTATTCGCCCTTGAAGTTTTTGCCGACCTCAAGCGGCACGGGGATCATAAGCTCATTTTCGTCAAGCAGAGCCGCGCATTCAAGCTGACCATAAGGCTCCGACGACTGAATATACACTTTTCTGTCTTCAACGCCGTCGCCCGTAAAGGAAGCGTTTATGTAGAAATGTTTGTCCGGGTTGCTGTAATATGCGGTATTGAAATTCGAACCTCTTACGGTAAAGCGGTAACAGCCGACGAGAGCGTCGTAACCTGCGTATTTTGCGTTATCCGTTTTTTTAGTTATCTTAACGTTTTGAAGCGGATTGCGCTCTATGTAAGCCTCTTTTTTCAGTCCGTCAAAGCTGTGGGAATCGGACGTGTATATCCGGTGACCGAAATAAACGTCGCCTTTTTCTGCTATCGTACCGGTTATCGCCTTTGTGTGCGTAATAACGTAATTGCCGTCTTTCAGCTCGACTTTGAGTTCGCCGTTGTCTTCAAGCGACGGCATTATTATACCTATAACGCCGGCGCCTTTTACGTCAAATCCGACGTATTCCGTATTTGTAAAATCAAATCCGTCTGTTTTGTTTGATTCCGCGGTGTTATTCTTTAAAATTATCTTGTTTACGTTAGATTCCGGTATCACGATTTTTGATAATACGCTGCCGCCGCCGCTGTACTCGGACGCCGCGACTATCCTTACTGTCTCGTGCAGCTTGTCGGAATAAGTATGGAAAACGCGCTCAAGCTGGAACGGCACGGCGGAATTGCCGCGCTTTACGGCTTTTATTTCCTTTATTTCTATCTTTTCACCGGCTTCCGCGCCTATGTCTAAGCGGAACTTCGTAAGATATCCGGTATAGTCCGCCGCTGAAGATAACGGCACGACGCAGGTGGTCCAGACCCCGGAATTGAATCTGAAGCTTACGTCCTGATCCTCGCTGAAATTGGTATGTGAGCCGGCGGCTATGTAAAAGTTGCCGTTCGTCGCGACCTCGGTCTTCAGCGTTATCTGTATCGCGTCGTATTTTGACGTGCTGAATCTGACGCCGGAGGATATTATATACGGGTCATAGGAGTTTGTTACCGTGTATGAAAGCACGCCGTTTCGCACAGTCACCGCGCTTGTGTCGTGTGTTGACCAGGACGAGGTTTTTGCTATTATATCGTAATAATCTTCATTGCCCGATATCTCTTCAAGCGCCGTGCTTACAAACGTCTGGTTGCAGAAGCGGAAATCGTAATAGTAATAGCCGAGCCTGTGGCAGTTCATACGCCCGGACGCGGCGGACCTTGCGGCGCTGCACTGCGACCCGTCGTCAAGCGCGATCAGAACGTCGGAGGCGGTGTCAAAATACGGCACGCCTTCTTTGTTGTATATCGCGGAAAGACCTATTTCGTTCTGCGTGCTCAGATCGTAGAGCAGCGTGGCGTTCTGATTTTCAAAAGTGAATTTGCGGCGTGCTGCGTCCGTGAATTTTGCCTGCACGCCGTTTGCTAACGCGTTGGCGGTAGCGACGGTCTGATCCCATCCCGGCTCCATTTGCTCCTCGGGCTGTATCAGGCCGCTCACGGCTCTGAAAAGCAGAGTTACGTCCTTGTTGTTTTTCTGTCCGTCGCCGTTGTAATCGCAGTTTTCGGCAACGGCGCCCGCTGTGTCGCCGCTGACGTATCTGAAAAGTGCAACAACGTCTTTATTGTCGATCACTCCGTCGCCGTTTACGTCGCCTTTGAGAGAAGCGGCGCTGACGCCGGTATACGTGAACACGGATACCGCCGTTAAAAGGCAAAGAAGCAGGGAAACGATCTTTTTCATAACAGGCTCCTGTACGGTTTTTTTTAATTTTATCATATTATGATATGTTTGTCAATTGTAGATTTGTAAAATAAAATAAGAGGCTGCCGCGCTGAGCAACAGCCCCTTTCATGTCCCGTAAGGGACAATTCATGAACGAAGTTCAATTCATGTTCGTCCCGAACAATTCATGTGTCAAAGACACAATTCATGCGCCGTTTGCGGCGCAATTCATAACCGGCAGCAGATTTTTGCTTTTAAATGAATTGGCTGCGCCGTGAATTGATGCTTGCGCATCATGAATTTACGGCTATGCCGTCGTGAATTGAATTGCACCAAGACGCAATTCATTAAGGCTGCCGCATTAGCGACAGCCCCCTTGCCGTTTTACTGTTGTACCGTTATCTCGTATTCGTTTGCGTTATCCATATTGACGTTGAACGAGAAGGAATACGTTCCGTCCGGGTCGAGATATACCTGATATCCGTCATAGACGTGCGTTTTAGAAGACAGTTTTATATCCGTTTCCGCGCCGTCCGCTTTAAACGTTACCGTCGGCGGAGTGTACGAGGTAAACCCGTAAACTCTGACCGCCGCGGTGCTTTTTCCGCCGGAAATTTTGAATATCGCTTTGTTGTATTTCGCGCGGACCGACGGGACTATGCTGTCCCCGTAAGGCTCGCCCGTGATTACCTGTATCTTATACGGGTCTATACAGCTGTCTTCCCTTACGTTTCTGACGTTGCCGTCGTTGTCGTTACTGTAATCGCCCCACGGCAGGATGATCAGCTCCAGCTCCATTATATCGCCTTTTTTGAGCGTCACGGTGTCCGCAATATCGAGCGTGAGCGTACCGGTGTTCAGCTCCTTATACGGACTGCTGAACAGACTGTAGCTGTATTTGTCAACAAATAAGAAGTTGCCGTCGTATTTCTGTCCGCCTATCGTTATGTCGCTGTATCTTACTATGATACCGAAGTTCACGGTGTCGTATTCGCCGTTGTTCGGCTCGCTTGAAGCGTTTTTGTTTCTTCCCTTGAAATAATCGAAATACGGGTATTCTTTGCCGAGCGTATAATACTTCGTTGAGCCGAAGAAGCCGCTGCTTGAACACGTGCCTGTCTGAGGCTGGCCGTTTGCGTCAAGATATCCGATCTTTGAGTAAACGAACGATCTGCTGTCCACTTTAAAGAACGAAAAATTGTCTCTGAAATTGTTTATGGTAACGTCTTCCAGAACTTCAAGTCTTATGCTGTAAAACGTCCTCGTTTCGTCCGTTTGCGCCATTTCCGTATGTCTGTACGTCGCTTTTATCTTTCCGTCGTCTGATATATAGTCCATATTTATATCGGCGTAGATCGGGCCGGCGGATACTATTTCCGCGGACTGTGACTCTGTCATATTCGAGCTGCCGGATGAATCTTTATACTGTAAGAAGAACAGTCTGCCCGCGCACGTGTGCTGCGTGCCCGTGCCGTTGTTCCAGAGTTCCGCGGAATTCGCGCGGCAGTCCGGCAGCATCCAGCCGTCCTTGCCGTATACGAAATACGGCGTTATGCAGTTCGTTTCCGTCACGCCTACGGACAGATGATAATACGGAATGTGGAACGCTATGAACGAAAGCTGTTTTAACGGATAGTTGCCCCACCTCTGATACAGATGAAGCATCGTAAAGCGCTTGTTTTCGTCCTTTTCCACCGTCAGCGGAGCGTAGACCTCGCCGTACGCCATGGAAAAGTTGCCGGTCTCGGGCGCGTAGAGCTGTTCTTCCGCGTCGCCGTCAAAGTTTTTGCCAACTTCAAGCGGCACGGGGACCATGCGTCCGTCCTCGTCAAGCAGGGCGGCGCATTCAAGCCTGCCCCTTGCAGTCGCCGCGCTTTCCGCGGTCTGTATATATATCTTTCTGTCGTACAAGCCGTCGCCGCCGATGCGCCCTTTTATACGGAAATGCTTGTCCGGCTGGTTATACATCGCCTCGTCGAACTCTATGGCGTTTACGGTGAATCTGTAACAGCCTCTTATCGCGTCGTAACCCTCGTATACCGCGCCGTCAAAACGCGTGACGGATATATCCGTCAAAGGATTTCTTTCGATATACGCCTCGGTCCGTAAATCTTCAAAGCTGTGACCGGCCGACGTGTATATCCTGTGTCCGAACGATACGTCGCCGCCTTTTGCTATGTTCGGCAGATCTATACCGCGGATTATCTCGTAATTTCCGTTGTTGAGCGCCACGCTTATATATCCGTTATCCGGTATCGCGGGCATTATTACGCCGTATACGCCGGCGCCTTTAACGTCAAAGCCGACGTATTCCACGCTTGAAAAATCGACCCCGTCAGGCGACGTCTTTTCACCGCCCGAGTCTTTGATGACGAGCGAGTTTACGGTATTCTGCGGTATAACGGTCTTCGTTTCAAATACGCCGCCGCCCGTGTAGCTGTCGGACGCCACGACGCGCAACTGCTCGTGCAGCTTGTCGGAATACGTGTGGAACGTATGATCGAGATTCAGCGATTTCAGCGAGCCGAAATTCTGATCGCGGAAATGAAAATCGTAGTAGTAATAACCTATGCGGTTGCTGTTCATCCTCGCGTTCTCGGAAGAATTCGAGACGCTGTACGTACCGGCGGTATTTTTTACATACGTGTCGTTGCCGGTAAAATACGCCGCTCCGTTTTCGTTGTAAATGCCCTCGACCTTTTTGCCGTTTTTCAGACTGTAAACTATGGAAACGTCTTTATTCGTTATTATAAATCCGTTTCTTGACGCGTCAGAAAACCTGCCCTGCACGCCGTTTTTGACAGTGTTTGCGTACTGTATCGTACGCATCCATTCGTCGTCAACGCTCTGCGGCAGGACGCCGGAGCTTACGGATCTGAAAAGAGCGGTGACGTCCTTGTTGTTTATTTTGCCGTCGCCGGTACAGTCGCAGTTTTCCGCGACGACACCGGACGTCATCCCGCTCACGTACTTGAACAGAGCGGCAACGTCCTTGTTGTTTACCTCTTTATCTCCGTTTATATCTCCGGGGAACACGGCGGATACGGCGGCGGTCATACATACGGCCGCCGTAAGTGCCGCCGAAAGCAGAGTTATGATCTTTTTCATATAGACCTCTGTATACGGGCGCTGTTTTATCAGCCGGCTGCCGGCAGGTAGAAAGCAAGCGCCGGCATACCGTACGAGCTTACGAGTTTTACGCTCGTTTTCTTTATGTTTGCCATGCAGGCGTATCCTATGTTGACGGATTTAGCCGTGCCGGATACTGTAAGCTGCACCGTATCGGGCGAAATTATCTTTCCGGTCACTTCTTTAAGTGAAGCCGGAGTCGGCGTGCCGGCGCGGCTTGACGCGAAACCTGTTACGGTATCGCCGCCGTCCGTTGCGATGAGACCTTCTCCCACGTTTTTGAATTTGACGTTTATCGTCTTTTCGCCGTTTTCTATGCTTACTATCTTTATTTCAACGGGTTCGGGGAAGAGCAGCGGTTCAACGTCGCCTGCGCCGTATATTTCTGCAAGCACGCGGTCCGCGACTCTTTCGCCGAGTTCTTTTTTATACGGCGCGTGCAAAAAGCCGCCGAATACGTTGTAGCCTTCGTCCGCGCCGAGATCGTATGAGGCGATAAGCGTTACGCCTTCCATATCCTTGTACGCGTCGTACTGCTGCGCTCTTACTATACCCACGTTCGGCGCGTAGCCGCCGTTGGGCTTTCCGTCAAGCACCATCACGGTCGACTGTTCGGTATAATCCGTCAGCTGGATGTTGTATATCGGAAAATCGAATCCCCATCTGCCGCGCAGCTCGGTCATAAGCGCCTTGAAGTTTTTCGCGTAATCGCCGGGAGGCGTGCTCGGTGACGACATACCTTCGCTCTCACCCTGGAAGAATACGAGTCCGGTGAATTTCATTTTCAAAAACGGATGTATAAGCGCGTTATAGTATCTGTTTGTCCCGACGGTTATGCCTAAGGAATCGGAAAGCTCTTTCGGCATAAGCTCGGATATCGCAGAGCCGCTCGCCGCGACGCTCACAACGCCTATCGGTACGCCGGACTCCGCCGCGAGTTTATCGCCGAAGAACCAGCCTAAAAGCGAGAAGCCCGGAACGTTTATTCTTGTGGCTTTGCCCCATTTCCAGTCAGGATTGATTATATCCTCGCTCGGCTCCGCCGCAAGGTCCGGATTATCTATCACATATCTGGCGCCCTGCTGTAATATGCGTATGGGTTTGCTCCCGCCGAACTGAAGCTGACTGTAACATTCCGGAATGTCTTTTGACGTCGCTTCCGCGTTTGACTGACCGCCTATGAGCCATACGTCGCCTACGAGTATATCGGTATATTCTAGTCTGTTTCCGCAGCTGTCTTCAACGACGAGCGTCTGCGGGTCAAACGTCGCGGATTTCGGTGAAAACTTAATTTCCCATTTTCCGTCTTTGACGCGGCCGATAGCTTCCTCGCCCATAAACTGACCGCGCACGAGTGCGCCGTTCCTGTTTGATGTGCCCCATATCTTTAATTCGGTATCGCGCTGCAGGACCATGTGCTCCGCTATTACGCGCGGTACGGAAAGCTCCGCGTCCGGATCCGGCGTTACGGTGAATTCTTCATCTATTATTTCTTCCGTTTCCTCTTCGGTCCCGGATCCTTCGGAAGTCTGAACTTCGCTTACGGCTCTGAACAGGGCAACGACGTCTTTGTTGTTTACTTCGGTATCACCGTTAAAATCGTATACGGACTCGTCTTCTTCTTTGCTGCTGCTTGAAACGTATCTGAACAAAGTCACAACGTCCTTGTTGTTTACCTCGTTATCGCCGTTCACGTCGCCTTTAAGCGCGGCGACGGTTACCGCAGAGCCTATGCATAAGGCCGCAGCCATCAAAACCGCTATAAGCAGAGATATTGTTTTTTTCATAAGAACCTCCTGTTTTGCCGGTGCATATCAGAATACGAGCTCACTGTTCTTCAAACTGAAGATAGAATGCGAGCGGCGGCAGATCGTGTGAATTGTAAAGCTGCGGTATCAGCACGTCGTCGCTCGTCGCGGTCAGCTGCATACACGCGTATCCTATGTAAACGGCGTCAGCCGGGACCGTTACGCGCACCGTGTCGGCCGATATGATCTCGCCGCTTACGTTTTGACACGTGGAGCTGTATGGATGAACGGCCTTGCCGCAGACGAATCCGGACGCCTCTGACGTGCCGCTTAATGAAACGAGTCCTTCGCCTGCGTTTGCAAATTTAATTTCTATTACTTTTTCAGTATCTGTTGTACTTACGACGGTTATCTGCTCGGGCTCGGGCGCGAGCGCGTCGTCCGCGCTGCCCGTTCCGTAAAGATCCGCAAGAGCCAGATCGACTATCCTGTCCGCAAGTTCTTTTTTGTAAGGCGAATGCGCGCCGTCCGGGTCGGTCGACTTTGAGCCCAGGTCGAAGGACGGCGTGAGCCTTGTCCCGGTCATGACTTTATACGCGTCGTACTGCTGCGCTCTTACTTCGCCTACGTGAGTCCAGTACGTTTCGCATTCCTCGCCCGTATAGTTGGAGATCTGTACGTTGTATACCGGGAAATCAAAGCCCCATCTGTTTCTGTACTCTGCAATAAGAGCTTCAAGATCGCGGGCGTAATTATATGAGGTCGGCACGGAGTTCGTTCCTCCCTCGGCTTCGCCCTGGAAGAATACCATGGCTTTGAATTTCATCTTCAAAAACGGATGCATAAGTCCGTTGTAATGCTCCGCGGGACCTACGTATATGCCCTTCGTGTAACCGAACTGATTTACCAGCTCAATCGGCATAAGCTCGGCTATGCTCGCCGCGCCGGCTGCCATACAGACGACGCCCTGCGGAACGCCGGTCTCCTGCGCGAGCCTGTATCCAATGAACCAGCCGAGAGCAGAGAAGGAGTACGCTGCGGATTTGCTGCCCGTTCTCCATTTGCGGCTCGGATTTATTACGTCTTCACAGGGCTGCTTCGCGGCTTCTCTGTTGTTCCAGACGTCTGTTTCATCCTGCATGAATACGCGCATAGGCACGGATTTGTCTACCGGAAAGTTAAGTTTCAGCATGCTTACCGTGGCTTTGGCGTTGGACTGACCGCCCATGACCCACACGTCGCCTACGAGAATATCCTGTATTTCTATCTTGTTTCCGCAGTTGTCCTCAACCGTCAGCTTCTGCGGTATTGCGGTCGCGCTCTTCGGAGCAAACGCTATTTCCCATTTGCCGTCTCTTACGGTGCCGCGCGCCTCGTCCCCCATGAAAAATCCGCGTATCTTCGCGCCTTCCATGTTCGAGGTGCCCCAGACTGTTATCACTTGGTCGCGCTGTATGACCATATGATCGCCGAATACGCGCGGGATGCTGAGTTCCGCCGTATCGTCCGGTATTATTTCAAATTCACCGTCTACACCCTCGGAGTTTTCTTCCGTTTCCTCTTCGGACGACTCCTCGGATATTTCTTCCGTGCTTTCATCCGTTTCCGTCAGATCTTCGGATTCTTCCGGCTCGGTCACTTCTTCGGATGGCACGCCTTCCGTGTCCTCTTCCGTTTCGGTCAGTGTCACGTCGGAGCTTACCGCTCTGAACAGAGCGACAACGTCTTTGTTGTTTACCTCGTTATCGCCGTTTATATCGTACATCGACTCGTCTTCCGCTGTGATGCCGGCGGAAACGTATCTGAACAGAGTCACAACGTCCTTGTTGTTGACCTCGTCGTCGCCGTTCATGTCACCCGGCACGGCGGCGGCGTAAATGGCCGAACCGATACATATCGCCGATACCAAAACGATAACGATCATAAAAGAAATGACCTTTTTCATATTCAAACAACTCCCGTAAGTTTTTTTTAATTTTATCATATAATTTTTTATTTGTCAATATTAAAACAAATATCTTATGTATATTATGCACAATCCGTGCATACGCAAAAAATAAGTGATATAGGAAAAATGATTCTTTTTTTCATAAGGACTTGACAAATGCAAAATATTGTGATATAATTGCACACGCATGAAAAAACGGGGTGTGGCTCAGTTTGGTAGAGCGCTTGGTTCGGGACCAAGAGGCCGGAAGTTCAAATCTTCTCACTCCGACCAAAATAACACCGCTTATCTTGCATTGCTGCCTGATATGCGGTGTTTTTATCTACATTTTGCACTACCTGTTCATATCGGATTTTGTTCTGACCACATATCTGACCACAAACAGACTTTTTTCTTTGCCCGGCGTATCATATTTTACGCGCCTTTTCCGCGTTCATTTCGGCTATTAGTTCTTTCAGTTTTTCTTCGCAGTCTTCCTCGCTGTGAGCGTAAACCACTCGCTGAATGCGTTTTCCGTCTATCTTAGGCGCGTACCGTCCCTCCCACGTGTTTTCGTTGATCCTTGATATGCAACCGGTTCCGCGCTTGCGTATTTTTCCTTTGTAAGGCTCGAAAACGGTTTCGAATTTTTTAGTTGTTACTCCGGCAGTTTCATCAGGTACAGATTTCGTTCCGTTTATTACGGCGTCTATTCTTTTCGCCGCCTGTCTTTTCATATCGTCCGTTACGTGGCTGTAGATATCGAGTGTAGTTTCAGCCGAGGCATGACCTATCGTCGCCGCGAGCGTTTTTACGTCCATACCGTATTTCAATGCGTTTGTCGCGAACGTGTGCCGCAGATCGTGAAATCTGACGTGCTTACATCCAGCGCGTTCAAGGATTTTAGTAAGACTTTTACGGCACGCCGTGGGATCTCTCGGAGCGTCATCCTTTATCGGCGATGGAAACACCCATTCCGAGTTGACAGTTTCTTTGTATTCTTTTAATATCCCTGTTATTTCAGGCGGTACTATTATTGACCTTACCGCATTTTTTGTTTTAGGCGCAGATATAACGGTCTGACCGTTTTTTATCTTTACCTGTTTGCTTATTCTGATCTCTCCGCTCTGTAAATCTATATCGTCCCATTTGAGCGCAAGGAGCTCTCCGCGCCTCATACCTGTTGAAAGATCGAGAAGAAACATCTCGTAGAATCCGTCTTCTTTCGCCTGTATCATAAGCCGTCTCATTTCGTCATCGGACAGTATTTGTTTTTCCTTTCCCTTTTTCGGAGGCAACCTGCACATATCCGCGGGATTAACGCGTATCAGCTTCATCTTCACCGCTTTATCAAGCGCGGCGCGGCAGCATGCGTGAACTGCTCTAACTGTTCTGTCGGACAAACCGGTACCATATATCTCGGTCCGCGTTTTTCTGCCCTTTGATTTAAGATCGGAATAGAACTGCTGCAGATTGTTTTGCTTTAATTTGCATAACGGTATATCTCCGATATCCGATATGATATGATTGTATATGTGACTTTCATATCCTGATGCGGTGCTGTCTCGCAGCGCCGGCTTGCAAAACGTGTTGTACCAGTAATCAATCCATTCACCGAACGTCATACTGCGTGAATACTCAGCAGGAGTGCAATCCGGTCTTTTGTCCTTAAGCTTTTCCAGTTTTTCCGCGCACTCATATTTTGTTTTAGCGAGTACGTTTTTCGTGATCGGAAGACCGTTACCATCATATCCGACGACAACTCTGCCTTCCCATCTGCCGTCTTTGCGGCGGTATATCAGACCGTCGCCTTTTTTTCGTCTTTTTGCCACGGCTTAAGATCACCTCCCAATACATCCGTGATATAGATGCCTATCTTTTCTGCCGCGTTTTTCTGCATATCCGTCGTTACGTGAGTATAGACGTCAAGCGTAAATGACGCGTTGGTATGCCCGAGTACTCCGGCAAGCGTTCTCGGATCGACGCCGTTTGACGCCGCCATGGTTGCAAAGCTGTGACGCAGATCGTGAAACCGTATATGCGGCAGACCCGCCTCCTTCAGAGCTTTCTGCAGCCTTATATATGCCGACTGCGGTATAACGGGTCTTTTTGCTTTGAACGGATCGGGGAAGATCCATTCTCCGCCTATCCGTTTCTTTCTGTCTATCAACATCTCCAAAACAGTAGCCGGCAATACTATCGTTCTGTTTCCCTCGCTCGTTTTCGTATCTCCCGTCACCGGCTCTCCGTGCTCGTAGTGCACCGATCTGCGTATATGAAGCGTTCCGTTGTTCTCGTCAAAATCCTCCCATTTAAGAGCGCA
>JAEEGJ010018180.1_pt1 | contig 15741 bp, 8 predicted proteins | sample 8958761 | NCBI WGS metagenome assembly JAEEGJ01 (sample SAMN16246546, study PRJNA631951) | gut metagenome | biome: gut microbiome; feature: rumen; material: RS-attached | host: Bos | place: Iran: Karaj | collected 2018-10
TTCATCGGCGAAGGTGCGGAACTGCTTCACAACGACCGTTGGCAGGATGCAAGAATCAAGAACTTCTAATATGAAAAGGATACTCTTAGCCCTTGCTTTAGTCGTGATGGGCTGCAGCGCGAAAGCGCAGGATATAGTCAAGGAAACCGTCGGTTTCCGGGATACACTCAAAATGGATGTCTATACCCGGGCCGATGTCCCGGCGGATGCGCTCCGTCCCGCATTCATCTGGTCTTTCGGAGGTGGCTGGGAATCGGGTGACCGCAGCATCGACCCGTCCAAGGGCGTGTATAAGCAGATGCTGGACGAGGGATTTGCCGTCGTTGCCATCGATTACCGCCTGGGTGTACTGGAAGCCCGGAAGAGCGGCGCTATGGCCGATGCCAGCATTTCCGAGATTGATGCGGACAAGCAATGGAACCATCCCGCGGTGGCCGGTGCAATACGACGCGCCATCCATCTTGCCGTGGAGGATCTTTATGATGCCACATCGTGCCTGGTTTCCCAGGCGGAGCGCTGGCAGATCGACACTTCCAAGATCATCATCGGCGGCGGCAGCGCCGGTGCTATCAACAGCATCAATGCCGAATATCTTCGCTGTAATGAGGATGAACTGGCTGTCAAACACTTGCCTAAGGGTTTCCGCTATGCCGGCGTAGTCGGCGGCGCCTGTTCCTTGTGGGTGGATGGCATGGGCGATCTCTCCTGGGCCTCCAAGCCCTGCCCGGTGGCCATGTTCCACGGCAGCGCCGACCCTACCGTCAAATACGGCTGGCTGGATATGGACAAGGCGAATTGCCGGATGGCCGGGGCTTCCGTAATTGCGGAAAGTCTCAAGGAGCAGCAGGTTCCTTATCTCATTTACACCGGCCAGGGATATGACCATGTCCTGTCCGGCATCCCGTTCGAAAGTTACGGCTATGAAATCCTGGGCTTTGTCCACCGGGTAATTCTGGGCGGAGAGAAACTCGCCATCGAAGTAGGGGAGACAGATTACAAAGGCCCCAAGAACCTCATCCGCTACTGGATGGAATCCATGGGGATGACGGAAGAGGAAGTCCGTGCGGCCATTGCCGACGCCATGGCGGCGCAAGCCGCCCGCACGAAGGGCCTGGAACAAATGGAACATAGGAAATAAGCGATGAAAAGACTCTTGACAGCCCTCCTTCTTGCGGCGATGCTGGTCCATCTGCACGCCCAAGACCTGAAATTGACGCGGGAGAACATCCCGGAGATTGTGTCGGCCATGACTACTGAAGAGAAAGTGGATTTGGTGGTGGGCTGTGGCGCCGGATGGGGTAATCCCGATGCCAAGTTCCCTGGGACGGCCGGCTGGACAAGAACTGTTCCACGCCTTGGGATACCTTCCATCTACTTTGCTGACGGACCGCAGGGTGTGAATATGGCGCAAGCCCGGGAATATGATACGGCCGATTACAGCTGCACCTTCTTCCTTTCCGGCTCCACCCTGGCCACCTCCTGGGACGTCGATGCGGCGCAAGCCATCGGCCAGGCCATCGGCCATGAACTGAAGGAACGGGGCCTGGATGTGATTCTGGGACCTGGCATGAACCTTCACCGGAACATCCTCTGCGGACGCAATCAGGAATACTTCTCCGAGGATCCGCTGCTTTCCGGAAAGTTGGCCGCAGCGTGGATCCGCGGCGCACAATCAAACGGTATCGCAACTTCGCTCAAACATTTCGCCGTCAACAACCAGGAGACCAACCGCAAGGAAAACGACAGTCGGGTAAGCCAGCGTGCCCTCCGGGAACTCTACCTGAAAGGCTTTGAGATTGCCGTGAAGGAAGGGAATCCATGGACGGTGATGGGCTCGTACAACTATGTCAACGGTGTCCATGCCTGCGAGAACGAGTGGCTCCTGACGGATGTTCTCCGCCGCGAATGGGGCTGGCGGGGCGTCGTGATGAGCGACTGGGACGGCGTGGTCCGGCAAGCCGATGCCGTATCGGCCGGATGCGACCTCGTCGAACCCGGCACGGAGGCGGACCGGACGGCTCTTCTGGCGGCGCTGGAGGATGGCTCCCTGTCCATGGAAAACTTGGACCGGAATGTCCGCAATATCCTGGAACTGGTGGTGAAATGCCCTAGTTTTTCCAACTATCGCTTCAGCAACGACATTGACCGGATAGGCCACCAGAAGCTGTTAAGGCGCGTTGCGGCGGAATCTATGGTGCTCTTGAAGAATGAGAGAAGCGTCCTGCCCTTGAAACCGGGTGCCGTGGGGCTGTACGGTGTTTCTTCCTACGATTTGATACCTGCCAACATGGGTGTCAATGGTGTCAACAATGGGGTTTATCATGTGTCGCTGGTGCAGGGTCTGCGAGAAGCCGGATTCACGGTATCTCCTTCCGTCCTTCGGGAATACACCACCTATATCGCCGCGGAGAAAGAAAAGATTGCATCGGCCTATCCGCCTGTCTACAAGCAGTTTTTCCGCTATCCCCGTCCGGAAGAGATCATTCCGGGCTCTGGAGAGGCGGCCGCTGAGGACTTGGGCGCACTCACCGTGGATCTAGGCCTGAAGCAGCGCTCAAATACCCCTCGGCAGTCGCTGATGGAACAGGCAGAGGCGAATGAGGCCGCTATCATTACACTGTCCCGGAGTACGGGAGAGGCCTTTGACCGTGCGGCTTCCGAGTTTGCACTTACGCCTTCAGAAAAGACATTGATAGATTCTCTGTCAAGGGCATACCATTCCTTCGGCAAACCGGTCATCGTCCTCCTGAATGTCCCGGCCCCCATCGAGACCGTTTCCTGGCGAGACAAGGTGGATGCAATCCTGCTGGTGGGGCAGCCCGGAGAAAGAGCGGGGGAGAGCATCGCCGATGCGCTCACCGGCAAGGTGGCTCCCTCCGGCCGCCTGGCTGATTCCTGGCCCGTCCATTATGGAGACGCCCCGGCAGACAAGAACTTCCCGTCGGAAGTGGGGCAGGATCTGAAGAGCCTGATTACGCCCCGGGCGACCAGGGAAGGGCGTGAATTGGTGCGCAACATTGATTATACCGACTACGAAGAGGGGATCTATGTCGGATACCGCTACTTTACAACTTCCAAGACGGATGTCGCCTATCCTTTTGGATACGGCCTTTCGTATACCTTTTTCAACTATGAAAAACCCTCGGTAGAGGCTTCTGCAGACGGCTTCATGGCTCGGGTGACCGTCCGGAATTCCGGATCCTGGCCGGGCCGCGAAGTGCTGCAGTTGTACGTGTCGGCCCCGTCCGGAGGCCTGGACAAACCCGCGCGGGAACTCAAGGGTTTTGTCAAGACCCGCCTGCTGGCTCCCGGGGAAAGCGAGACGGTGGAAATTCCGGTCTCCCTGCAAGACCTTGCTTCCTGGAATGAGAAGAAAGCCTACTGGGAAACGGCCAGAGGCGTCTATCACTTCTGTTTCGGCCTATCTGCCGACAAAATGCAGACGGACTGCCCGGTGCGAGTGAAAAATACGTATCTTTACGGAAAACAGGACTGAACTATGAATAAAGCAGCGGTTTGGGCGCTCTCCCTGACAGGGATGCTGTTCTTTTCCGGGACGGCTTTCGCGCAACAATATGAAGATTTCAAGAATCCCCCGCAGGATGCGCGGATCCGGGTCTGGTGGCATTGGATGGACGGAAACATCACCCGGGAAGGCATCAAGGCCGACCTGGACTGGATGAAAGCGACCGGCATTGCCGGCGTGCAGCAGTTCGATGCCGGCGGCGACCTGATGATGGGCATGCAGCCCATCGTGGAGCGGAAGCCGTATATGCAGGGCGGCTGGAAGGACGCCTTCCGCTATGCGGTCCATTATGCCGATTCCCTCGGCATGGAGTTCGCCATCGCCTCGGCCCCGGGCTGGAGCTCCACGGGCGGGCCGTGGGTGAAGCCGGAGAACGCGATGAAGAAACTGACTTGGCGCACGGTGGAAGTGACCGGCCAGGCCAAGTCGAAAAAGCCGCAAACCATTGTCCTTCCGGAGCCTTTCAAGACCATTGGCAAGTTTCAGAATGCCGTCTCTGAGGAGACGCTCGCCGCCGGCGCCAAAATCGATCCCTGGTATCAGGACGTGGCGGTCGTGGCCGTCCGAATCCCGGAAGCGGAGAAATCGCTCTCCGAACTGGGCGCCGAGGTGACGTCCAGCGGTGGCGAATTCACCGTGGAAATGCTCTCCAACGGCGATTTGGCCGATGGCGCCGAGCTTCCCAAGAATCCTTCCGGCACCCATTCCTGGATCCAATATGAGTTCCCGGAGGCGGTGACGGTCCGGTCCCTCACCCTGGCAGGTGGAGATGTCCGCAGTCAATGGGATGCGGCCGCGCCGACGTACCGCAATTCCCTGGAATGCAGCGAGGACGGCCTCTCTTGGCGGGAGGTATGCCGGATTCCGTCCGGATCTGTGCCCCAGCAGACTATCGACATTCCCGTGACGACCGCCCAGTATTTCCGGCTGCAGGTCGCCAATCCGGTGGGAAACCGGGTTTATGCCGCCCTGGGCTTCGGGGGAGAGGCTGCTGAGAGTACGCCTGTCCATGAGTGGGTGCTCCATACCGTGACCAAGGTGAACCACGCCGAGGAAAAGGCCGGATTCGCCGCGCCCCATGACTTGCTGGACAATCCCACGCCCGAAAGCAGCGCCCCGGTCCTTGAAACCATCGACCTGACCTCCTTTGTCAAGGACGGCGTCCTGACCTGGCAGGTCCCGGCCGGACATTGGCGCATATACCGGTTCGGAGCTTCCCTGACTGGCAAGCAGAACCATCCGGCGCCGCCGGAAGCCACCGGTCTTGAGGTGGACAAGCTGGACAAGGAGGCCTGGATGGACTATTTCCGCCAGTACATGGACATGTACAAGGCTGCTGCCGGCGGAATGGCAGGGGAGCATGGCATCCAGTATATCCTGACGGACAGTTACGAGGCCGAGCAGATGACATGGACCAAAACGCTGGCGCAGGAGTTCAAGACCCGTCACGGCTACGACCTTTTCCCCTGGCTTCCCGTCCTTACCGGAGAAATCGTCCGGAGCAGCGAGGCCTCAGAGAAGTTCCTCTTCGACTGGCGCGAGACCCTCGGGGAACTCTTTGCGGCCAATTACGACCGGATCAATGACATCGTACGCGAATACGGCATGAAAGGCCGTTACACGGAGTCCCACGAGAACGGCCGTGTGTACGTCGGCGACGGCATGGACCTCAAGATGACCGCAGCCGTGCCCATGAGTGCGTTCTGGATTCCCGGCACCGGCGGCGGCTCCACCCTGGAAATGGCTCAGGCCGATATCCGCGAGTCCGCCTCCGTGGCCCATGTCTATGGGCAGAACATCGCCGCTGCGGAATCCTTCACGGCCGCCGGCCTTTCCGGCAATGCCTGGAGCTACTATCCCGGCAATCTGAAATTTATGGCCGACATGGCCCTCTACAGCGGCATCACCCGCTTCGTCATCCACGAGAGTGCCCATCAGCCGTCCGACACGCACAAACCCGGCTTGGGGCTGATGATCTTCGGCCAATGGTTCAACCGCCACGATACCTGGGCGCCTTATGCCCGGTACTGGGCAGACTATCTGGCCCGGAGCTGCTATCTGCTCCAGCAAGGGCGCTATGTGGCTGATATCCTGTGGTATTATGGCGAGGATACGAATATCGCCGGGATCTATGGGCATGAACTGCCGGCTATCCCGGAAGGGTATTCCTTCGATTTCATCAATCCTTATGGGGTGAAGAATCTGCTTTCCGTGAAGGACGGTTCCATCGTCACTCCGTCCGGCATGGAGTACAAGGTGCTGGCGCTGGGAGAGCACTGCAAGGTGATGTCCCTGGAAGTTTTGCGCAAGCTTGACGAACTGGCCCGGGCCGGCGCCGTCATCTGCGGCACCATCCCCGAGAAGCCCGCCGGTCTCTCCGACGATCCGGCGGAATTCGACCGGTTGGTGGCCGACATCTGGCGGGCCGGTCGTCCGAACGTCCATACCGGGCAGTTGGCCAACGTCCTCAAGGCGACCGGCACGGAACCGGATTTCCGCTATGTGGCTCCTGCCGAGCTGAAGTTCGTTCACCGGCACGACGGCGACCGGGAGATCTACTGGATCCGCAATTTCAGCGATGCGGCCGTCACGGCTGAGTTGACGCTGCGGGACGCGGAAGGGCCCATAAGGGTCTATGATCCGGAAACCGGCGAGGTGCTCCGTGGCGTGATGGACGGCAACCGGCTGCAACTGGTGGCCAATCAGGCCCTCTTCGTGGTGTCCGACCGGAAGGGAGAACCCGAGCCTGCGTATGTGGCTCCGATTCAGGCAGGGGAGTTGTCGATGGACGGCCCCTGGACGGTTACCTTCGATGGCCTGGCCGCCCCGGAAGGTCCCCGCACTTTCGCGGAACTTGCTTCCTATACGGAATCCGACGAGCCGGCCGTGAAATACTTCTCCGGCATCGCCACCTATACGAACTCCTTCACCCTCGGGAAAAAGGAGAAGGTGGACGGCCTGTCCATCGACCTCGGCGCGGTGGGCCAGATGGCGGATGTCTTTGTGAACGACGAACATGTCCGCTTCCTTTGGAAAGCCCCCTACAAGGTGGAATGGACCGGCAAACTGAAACCCGGCAAGAATACCATCACGGTGAAAGTGGTCAATACTTGGCCCAACCGGCTGATCGGCGATGCCGAACCCGGCGCGGAAAAAGTGACCTACACCACCATGCCGTTCTATCGTGCCGGCATGCCGCTCACCCCTTCCGGTTTGATGGGCCCGGTGGTTTTGGAGAAACTGATTTCTGTTCGGTAATACCCGCTTTGAATCAACGCTCCCTGCGTATCAAAGCAGTTTCATCGCAATGTACGCGCAGGCCTCGGCGTCGACGAGGGCGTGGTGGTGGTTGGTGAGGTCGTAGCCGCAGGCCGCGGCGACGGTCTGGAGCTGGTGGTTGGGGAGCAAGCGGCCAAAGTGCCACCTGGATGCGGACAGGGTGTCGAAAAAGGCATAGTCCGGATAGTCCATCCGGTATACGCGGAACACCTGCTTGAGACAGCCTTCGTCGAAGGGGCTGTTGTGGGCGACGAGGGGGAGTCCCTCGATCAGCGGTTCGATCTTCTCCCAGACATAGGGAAAGACCGGGGCATCATCCGTATCCTCAGGGCCCAGACCATGGACCTGCCGGCAGAACCATTGATAGTACTCCGGCTCCGGATGGATCAGGCTGTAGAACCTGTCCACGATCTCCCCACCGCGTACGACCACGATTCCCACGCTGCATACGCTGCTGGGGCACTCGTTGGCTGTTTCGAAGTCGATGGCTGCGAAATCCCTCATCGTCCGAGCGAGATTTTGTCGATTCTCAGGCGCAGGGTTCCGGAGGGAACCTGGGCCTCGGCGATATCACCGACCTTCTTGCCCATCAGGGCGGCGCCGATCGGGGATTTCAGCGAGATCTTGCCCGCCTCGAGGTCCATCTCGTGCGGACTGACGATCTCGAATGTCATCCGGGTGTTCGTAGCGAGGTTCGTGAATTCCACGCGGCTCAGCAGGCAGACCCTGTCCTTGGGAAGGACGTCGGGATCGATCACGCGGGAATGCTCCAGGATCTTCTGCAGGAAACGGATCCGGCTGATGGTCTTCCCTTGCATCCGCCGCGCTTCACGGTATCCCGCATTATCGCTCCGGTCCCCTTGGGCGCTGGCCTCCGCGAGGTCGTCCGTCACCTTGGGATAAACCTCGTTGATCAGATGCTTCAATTCGGCCGCAATCTCGTCGTATCGTTGCTTCGACAGGTATTCCATGGCGCAAATCTACTCATTTTTCGGCGAAACGCATCGTCACCTGGATGGCAACAGACCGGGAGAGTACTCATAGAACAGGAAATCCGTCCAGCCGGTATTCTCTGCCATGAGATGCTGACGGCCTCGGCAGACGAACCCCAGCCGCTCGTAAAGCCGCTGGGCCGGGGTGTTGGAGAGAAGGGTGTCAAGACGGAGGGACTTCTTTCCCTGCTCCTCGGCGATGCGGACCGCCTCCCGGACCATCTGCTCGCCGACGCCCGCTCCCTGCCTGTCCGGACAGACGGCCAGGATATGGATCACCGCCACTTCGTCATCCGCCAGATCCCGGAGCCACTTGACGGGATGATAATCCTCGCCCTGGTATGGAGTGAGGGCCATCACGGCGATAATCGCCCCGTCATCCTGGCACAGGTACATGCTGCCCTCCTCGATATAGGCGCGTACGCCCTCGGCGGTGGGGTGCTTCCCCTTTTGCCACCAGGCATGACGCCCGATCTCCGGCGTGCGGTCTATCACGTCATCGTAGAAGGCAAGGATGGACCTGTAGTCCGAAAGGGCGGCTTGCTGCACTCTCATAATCATCAGATTTGCTTTGGAACAAAGCTAAGCATTTTCACCGAACTGTTCAAATAAGGGTGTCCTCCCGGCACCGCTATTCTCACTGCGGTCTTGGGGAGCGACACTCAAATTGCTGTTTCCCGATGCAAATGATCCTCATCAAGGGTGCTTTAGCGACTCGGGTAAAATAAAGGTCTGTTTTCAGGCTTCTGGAGGCGCGTCAAGTATTTGTAACGTGACAGTCAACATCTTACGCAAATAAAAAAAATTAAAAAAGTTTTTGCTTTTTAAAAAATTTGCGTAACTTGCACCCGGAAAAGGTTAGGAACGCAGTGTTACGCACCCTTAATAATTACTCTCAGCAGCAGTCTTGGAACCAGCAGGTCCCGAGCGCTTCTGCGTGTGTATAAACCCCAGCCTTATGCTGCGCATCCAAATAGAAGCAAATAGAAATCGAAGATAGTTCAGAGGCTGGGCCCGAGGGGTTCAGCCTCTTTTCATATCCAGCCAGTCAGTAAACAGTTAGTATAGTAGTTCAATTCTTAAAGTAACCTTGTTATGGACAGATCTGATTTAGTCAAGGAGTCCTTCGTGAAGAAGGAAGTTCCCGCCTCGATTCCCGCAGGCAAAACCTCCGATTACTTTGGAGAACTGGTCTTCGACCGGAAGAAGATGTGCAAGTACCTGGATGTGGAGAGTCTCCATGCGCTTCTGGACTGTATTGAAGGCGGAAAGCCGCTCGACCGCAAGACGGCGGACGGCGTCGCCCGCGGCATGAAGCAGTGGGCGATCGAGCATGGCGCAACGCATGTCACCCACTGGTTCCAGCCTTTGACCGACGGAACTGCCGAAAAACATGACTCCCTGATCGATTATGACGGGAAAGGCGGCGTGATTGAAACCTTTGACGGCAAGATGCTTGCCCAGCAGGAGCCGGACGCCTCGTCCTTCCCGAGCGGCGGTATCCGGGCCACCTTCGAGGCACGCGGCTACACCGCATGGGATCCGACCTCCCCGGTCTTCATCCTGGATGATACCCTCTGTATCCCGACTGTCTTTATTTCCTATACCGGCGAGGCCCTGGACTACAAGACCCCGCTCAAGAAAGCCCTCAAGGCCGTCAGCGACGCGGCCGTACCCATCTGCCAATACTTCGATCCGAGTGTGACCAAGGTCTATTCCTACCTGGGCTGGGAACAGGAGTATTTCCTGGTGGACGAGGGCCTTTACTCCGCCCGGACGGACTTGATGATTACCGGCCGCACCCTGTTCGGCCACAATTCTTCCAAGAACCAGCAGCTGGATGACCATTATTTCGCCGCCATCCCCCCGCGCGTGGCAGATTTCATGCGTGATCTGGAGATTACCGGCCATCGCCTGGGTATTCCCATCAAAACCCGTCACAATGAGGTCGCCCCGAACCAGTTCGAACTTGCGCCCATTTACGGGGAGACCAACCTGGCGAACGACCAGAACCAGCTCGTGATGAACCTGATGAACCGCATCGCCCGCCAGCATGGCTTCGTGGTCCTGCTGCACGAAAAGCCTTTCGCTGGGGTGAACGGTTCCGGCAAGCACAACAACTGGTCGCTTGGTACTGACACGGGAGCCCAGTTGCTGGCGCCCGGTAAGGATGCCAAGGGCAACCTGCAATTCGTCACTTTCTTCGTGAACGTGCTCGCCGCTGTCCAGAAGCACAATGGTTTGCTGAAAGCCTCCATCGCCAGCGCGACGAACGCCCATCGTTTGGGCGCCAACGAAGCGCCGCCCGCTATCGTTTCCGCTTTCCTGGGCCGTACGATGACCGACGTGCTGCACAAACTGATGGAAGTGCCCTCTGATACCCCGATTGAAATCGCGGGCAAGAAAGGCAAGAGCGTAGGTCTGGTGGAGATTCCGGAAATCTTCGTGGACAACACCGACCGCAACCGCACCTCGCCGTTCGCTTTCACCGGCAACCGTTTCGAGTTCCGGGCGGTAGGTTCCTGTGCCAACTGCGCCGGTGCGATGACCACCCTCAACGCTGCAGTCGCCGAACAGCTTATCTCCTTCAAGGCCGCCGTGGATGCGGAGATCGCCAAGGGCAAGAAGACGAATGTCGCCATCATGGACGCCCTGAAGCCGATCATCAAGTCGATCATCGATGTGGTCTGCTTCGATGGAAACGGCTATACCGAGGAATGGAAGCAGGAAGCCATCCGCCGCGGCCTCGACGTGGAGACCAATGTGCCCAAGATGTTCTGCGAGTTCACCAAGCCCGCTGCCGTGGAGATGTTCACCAAGACGGGTGTCTATACCCAGAAGGAACTTGAGGCCCGCAACGAGGTGAAATGGGAGACCTATGTCAAGAAGGTCCAGATCGAGTCGCGTGTGATGGTCCGCATGGCGATCAACCATATCATACCGGCCGCCATCGCCTACAAGACCGCCCTGATGAAGGAGCTGACCCTGGCGCAGGAACTCTTCGGCAACCTGGACAGCTGCCGCACCGAAGTGCGCATCCTCGAGCGTATCAACAAATATGTGGAAGAGGTGGGTGTCAAGGCCCAGGAGATGAAAGAGGCACGCAAGGCTGCCAATGCCATCGAGGGTGAGTACGAACGTGCACTTGCCTACCATGAAATTGCCGAGAGCCTGTACGCGCTGCGCAAGCCCATCGACAAACTCGAGGAGGTCGTGGACAACAAGCTGTGGCCGCTGCCGAAGTACCGCGAACTGCTCTTCATCAGCTAGTTGCAATGAAACAAGGGTTATACGATGCGGCATCGGAACACGATGCCTGCGGAATCGGCATGGTCGTCAACATCCGGGGCGATAAAACCCATGAGCTGGTGGACAATGCCCTGACGGTGCTGGAGAACATGAGTCACCGCGGGGCCGAAGGCGCTGACGGAAAATCGGGTGACGGGGCGGGCATCCTGGTCCAGATTCCGCACGAATTCATTCTCCTGCAAGGAATTCCCGTACCGGAAAAAGGACGCTACGGCACCGGCCTGATGTTCTTGCCCAAAGACGAAGTCAAGCGCAAACGGATCCTTGAATCCGTGCGCGCGGAGGTGGAGCATGACGGGTGCGTTCTCAGCCATATCCGGGAAGTGCCGGTCAATTCCGCCTGCCTGGGCAAGGATGCGGCAAAAGGGGAGCCCTACACCGTGCAGATCTTCGTGACCAGCGCCGAGTTCATCGAAGACGCGGATTTCGAGCGCAAGCTCTACCGCATCCGTAAGCACATCGAGCGGCTGGGGGAGGATGCCTATATCTGCTCTCTATCCAACCGGAATATCGTCTACAAGGGAATGCTCACGAGCCGTCAGCTGCGCGAGTATTTCACGGACCTGACGAGCCAGTGGTTCACCAGCGCGATGGCGATCGTCCATTCCCGCTTCTCGACGAACACGTTCCCGCAGTGGAGCCTGGCGCAGCCCTTCCGGATGCTCTGTCACAATGGCGAAATCAATACCATCCGCGGCAACCGCAGCTGGATGCAGGCCCGCCAGAGCGTGCTCAACTCCGGCCGGCTGGGAGACATCGGCGACCTTACGCCGATCATCCAGCCGGAGATGAGCGACTCTGCCAGCCTGGACAACGTCCTGGAATTCCTGACCATGAGCGGACTCAGCCTCCCGCAGGCTGTTTCCGTCCTGATGCCGGAGAGCTTTGACGAGACGAACCCCATCTCGGAGGACCTGCGCGCTTTCTACGAGTATCATTCCATCCTGATGGAACCTTGGGACGGACCGGCCACGCTTTTATTCAGCGACGGCCGTTACGCTGGCGGCATCCAGGACCGGAACGGCCTGCGTCCCGGGCGTTATACCATCACCAAGCGCGGTATCCTGGTCGTGGCCAGCGAGGTGGGTGTCCTGGATTTCGACCCGACGGAAATCGAATGCAAGGGCCGTCTTGAACCTGGCAAGATGCTGCTCGTGGACACGAAGGAAGGAAAAATCTGGTACGACGGCGAAATCAAGGAGAAACTGGCGTCGGAGCATCCTTACCGCAAGTGGCTCTCCGCGGGACGTATCCAGCTGGAAGACTTGCACAGCGGCCGGAAGATCGAGCATAACGAGGCCGACCTCCTGCATAAGGAGCTCCTGTTCGGCTGTACGGCGGAAGATGTCGAAAACACCCTCAGGCCGATGTGCGAGCACGGCATCGAGGCCACACACTCCATGGGAAACGATACGCCGCTGGCCGTGCTGACCGAGCGTCCACAGTCTTTCTTCAACTATTTCCGCCAGCAGTTCGCCCAGGTGACCAACCCGCCCATCGACTCCATCCGCGAGCAGATGGTCATGTCCCTGTTCGAGTATATCGGGCGTGTGGGCACGGGCATCCTGACACCGGACGAGGACAACTGCAAGATGGTGCGCCTGCCGCACCCGATCCTGACCAACACGCAGCTCGACCTGCTCTGCAACATCCGTTACAAAGGTTTCAACACTGTCAAGCTGCCGATGCTCTTTGAATGTGCGGCGGATACCGCCGCCGCGGCATCCAACCTGCGCCGGGCCCTGTCCGACCTTTGCCGCAAGGCGGAGAAATGTGTCGATGACGGGGTGAACTACATCATCCTGTCGGACCGCGACGTGGACCAGGCCCATGTGCCCATCCCTTCGCTGCTGGCCGTCAGCGCGGTGCACCATCACTTGATCGCCACCGGCAAGCGCGTCCAGACGGCGTTGATCGTCGAGAGCGGGGAAATCCGCGAGACGATGCATGCCGCGCTGCTGCTCGGCTATGGTGCCTCCGCCATCAACCCCTATCTTTCCTTCGCAATCATCTCCAGCCTGACACACGGCGGCAAGATGCAGCTGAACTACGCCACGGCGCGCGCCAACTATATCGAGGCGATGAAGAAAGGCCTGCTGAAAATCATGGCCAAAATGGGTATTTCCACCATCCGTTCCTATCGGGGAGCCCGGATCTTCGAGAGCGTCGGTCTGGATGAAGGCCTTCTTCGCGAGTATTTCGGCACAAACCGTTCGACCATCGGCGGCATCGGCCTGGAAACCATTGCCCGTGACGCGATGTGGTTCCATGCGCAGGCATATGATAAAGCTCCGGCCCCCGATTTCCTGCCTTACACCGGCCTCTTCCATTACCGCAAGGACGGTATCCGTCACGCTTGGAATCCGGAGACGATATCCTCGCTGCAGATCTCCACGCGCTTGGGCAGCTACGGGAAGTTCAAGGAATTCACGGCCGCGGTAGATGAAAAGGCCGAGCCGATTTTCCTTCGCGATCTATTGGACTTCAAACGCGGTACGCCTGTTCCTTTGGACCGGGTGGAGCCGGTGGAAGAAATCGTGAAGCGGTTCGTGGTCAGCGCCATGAGTTTCGGTGCCCTGAGCATCGAGGCCCACGAAGCGATCGCCCTGGCGATGAACCGGCTGGGCTCGCGTTCCAATACGGGCGAGGGCGGCGAGGACAACGAACGCTATCACACGGATGTCGACGGCGTCTCCCTGTCCAGCAAGACCAAGCAGGTCGCTTCCGGACGCTTCGGCGTCACGGCGGAATACCTGGTCAACGCGGAGGAGATCCAGATCAAGGTCGCCCAGGGCGCGAAACCCGGCGAAGGAGGCCAGCTTCCGGGATTCAAGGTCAACGCTATCATCGCGAAGACCCGCAACTCCATCCCGGGCATCTCGCTGATCTCCCCGCCGCCGCACCATGACATCTACTCCATCGAAGACCTTTCCCAACTGATCTTCGACCTGAAGAATGTCAATCCGGCCGCCGCCATCAGCGTGAAACTGGTGGCCGAAAGCGGCGTGGGCACCATTGCCGCCGGAGTGGCCAAGGCCAAGGCCGACCTGATCGTCGTATCCGGGGCCGAAGGCGGGACCGGGGCAGCCCCGGCTTCCTCGATGCGCTTCGCCGGCATCAGCCCGGAGATCGGCCTGTCCGAGGCGCAGCAGACGCTGGTCCGCAATGGCCTTCGCGGTCAGGTCCGTCTCCAGGTGGACGGCCAGCTGAAGACCGGCCGTGATGTCATCCTGCTGTCGCTGCTGGGTGCAGACGAGTTTGGTTTCGGCACCTTGCCGTTAATAGTACTCGGCTGCGTGATGATGCGCAAATGCAGTCTGAACACCTGTCCCACGGGTGTGGCTACGCAGGATCCGGAATTGCGCAAGCATTTCCTCGGCAAGGCGGATTACCTGGTCAACTACTTCACCTTCCTGGCCCGGGAAGTGCGCGAATACCTGGCCGAAATGGGATTCACGAAATTGTCCGACATCATCGGCCACACGGATCTGCTGGTCCGAAAGCCCGATGTCCCGGCATCCAAAGTTTCGTACATCGACCTGTCCCGGCTGCTCTTCCGTGAGAAGGGTTCCAGTTGCTGGGCTGGCGGTCCGCTGCACGAACTGCCTGCCGTTCGCGATTTGGAGATCATCAAGGCCGCGCAGCCGGCCATCGACTGGAAAGAGGAAATCAGTCTCGAATACCCGATCGCCAATACCGACCGGACCGTCTGCACGATGCTCAGCGGGCGGATTGCCGCCAAATACGGCGCCGAAGGCCTGCCGGATTCGACGGTGAACATCAAGTTCAAAGGGTCCGCCGGCCAGAGTTTCTGCGCGTTCCTTGCCTCCGGCGTCAACGTTCGCCTGGAGGGGGAGGCCAACGATTATGTCGGCAAGGGCCTGAGCGGCGGCAGGGTGGCCATCCGGCCGTCCACGCGCGCAACCTTCAAGGCAGAAGAGAACACCATTGCCGGCAACACCTGCCTCTATGGCGCCACGGGCGGCGAAATGTACGTCGCTGGCCGGGTAGGCCAGCGTTTCGCGGTCCGCAATTCAGGCGCCAAAGCAGTCGTGGAGGGCGCGGGCGATCATTGCTGTGAATATATGACGGGCGGCCGCGTAGTCGTCCTGGGCCCTGTGGGCCGCAACTTTGCCGCCGGCATGTCCGGAGGCGTCGCCTACATCTATGATCCCGGTCACGTGTTCGATTACTACTGCAACCTCGACATGGTCGAGATTTCCCTGGTCGATGACAAACTCGACCGGAAGGAACTGCACGAGCTGGTCCGCCAGCATTATCTTTACACCGGTTCGAATCAGGCGCGGACACTCCTCGACGACTGGAACCGGTCCCTCGACGATTTCGTCAAGGTCATTCCGATCGAATACAAGCATGTCCTCGAGCAGGAACGCTTGCGCGGCCTGGCAGAGAAAGTACAGAACCTTCAAATCCAGTATTGACGCCTTATGGGAGACTACAAAGCATTTTTGACGATACCCCGCAAGGAAGCCGGTTACCGGCCGGTCCATGACCGGATCCAGGATTTCGGGGAAGTGGAGCAGACCCTCAACGAGGGGGACCGCCGCCAGCAGGCGTCGCGCTGCATGGACTGCGGCGTCCCGTTCTGCAACTGGGCATGCCCGCTGGGCAACC
>JAEEGJ010018182.1_pt1 | contig 15741 bp, 9 predicted proteins | sample 8958761 | NCBI WGS metagenome assembly JAEEGJ01 (sample SAMN16246546, study PRJNA631951) | gut metagenome | biome: gut microbiome; feature: rumen; material: RS-attached | host: Bos | place: Iran: Karaj | collected 2018-10
GAAGCATCCTGACGGATCATGAATCCGCTGACTATATCCTGGATTCCCGCGGCAACATAGCTAGATATTCCGACTATTCCGAGAGCGGAGCCTGTTGCCTTGCGAGGCACGATATCGAGGGCCATGAGGCCGGCAACTACGCAGAATACGACTCCTATCGAGATGCTGAATGTCGAAACGTAGATTATATTCATAAGCGCGCTGCCTCCGGTAAAAAGGAACAGCCACAGAGAAACGAGGCAGACTACTCCGGAAAGGATTACAGGGCGTATCCTGTCTCCCCTGAAAAGTTTGTCCGAAAGCCAGCCGGCGCATACCGTTCCTGCGATTCCGAAAATCTCCGAAAAGGCGATTATATCAGTTGCGGAGATATCTGAAAAGCCCTTGGATTTCTGCAGGAAAAGCACTCCCCACCCGCTTACCGCATACTGGGTTATATACACGAAAGCGCTGGAAAGGGCGATTACCCAGATTCCCGGATTCTTGAATACATATTTCTGGAGCACCTTGGTCGGCATCGAATCCGTCTTCTCACGGTTCTCCCCGTTGAGTTCCTGGATAGAAGGAAGCCCCTTGCTTTCCGGAGTATCGGAAACCGAAAACGCGACTAGCAAAGCCCCGGCGAAACCGGCAACGGAGGCGAATATGAATCCGTACTGCCACCCGAACCAGCCGACGACGATACCGATCAGCCAGAACGACAGCGACTTGCCAAGATACGGAGTAGCGCTGAAGATACTGTACCATGTTCCCCTCTCCTTCAGCGGGAACCAGCGCGAGAGGCTGATCACTCCCGGAGGCGAGCCCATGGACTGCATCCAGCCGTTGATGCCCCAGAGGAGCGAGAAGGCGGCCAGAAGAAGACCCGCCGGCCAGTTCCAGAGGCCCAGGAGGCCCAGGATGAGGTTCATGAGGGCCGATATGCCAATCCCGACGGCCATGAAACGGCGGATGTTGCAGTAGTCGGCGATGAAGCCGTTGAGGAACTTCCCTACCGCGTACACAAAGTAGAAGGCCGAGCCGATGATACCGAGCTGCCCTGCCGTGAGCACGCCGCCGTCGATGAGGGGCTGCTTCACTACGCCCAGGGTCATGCGGCACACGTAGTAGAGGGTGTAGGCTACCGTCACGCCCCAGAAGGTACGGGTGCGGAGGCGTCTGTACGTCCCGTCCACCTCGGACGCAGGAACTTTCTCTACGCGAGGTTTGCTGATGCGGAACCAGGAGTACAGGGACATAGGGCTAACAGTCGGCCAGAAGGGTGGAAAGACGGGCGCCGGGCATGTAGAGGCGTGCCTGGAGGCCGGCTTCGCGGGCGGCCAGTACGTTGGCCTCGTTGTCGTCTATAAAGAGAATTTCCTCTGCGGGCAGGCCGATGCCTTTGACGGTTGCCTCGTAGATTTCCCGCGAAGGTTTGAGGAGCCGCATTTCGGAAGAGATGAACTGACCTTTGAAGGTTTCGGGGCCCAATCCGTTTTCGCGAAACATCCCGGTGATGAGGGGCATGGCGATGGGATTGTTGTTGGAAAGGAGGTACAACGGATAGCGCGTGGCGAGTTCTTTCACGGTATCTACGGTGTCCTGGGTCATGCCCGTAAGGAGGGCGCCCATGCAGCGGTCTACGTCGGAGGGTTTGCTGCCGGGCTTGGACTCCGAGAGCACCAGGGTGCGGAATTCGGTTGCGGTGAGCCGGCCGGCTTCCATTTCTCCGTAGATGCCTTTCTGGTGGTAGGGGTCCAGGAGTTCGGTGATGCGGTAGTAGCCCAGAATATCCTGGAAAGCCTGGATGCAGCGGCCCAGGTCCAGGCCGATGAGCACGCCGCCTATGTCAAAAACGATTGCTTTTATCATAATTCGTGCAAAGTTACTGAAAAAATCATTACCTTTGAGTAGCTAAAACTAAACAAAATGAAAGACCTGCTTAAGACGCTGGGAACCTGGAAATTCTGGAAAGAACTCATTATCATGACGGTAGCCATGCTCATTGCGGCTGCCGCCGTGTATTACTTCCTCATGCCCAGCAATTTGGTCATCGGCTCCATCACCGGTTTGTCCATGGTTATCTCCGGCCTGTTCGGGCTGGCGGGCGTTACCGTGAAGGTTTCCGTGGTGGTCACCATCATCAATGCCATCCTGCTGGTGATGGCCTGGGTGATGATCGGCCATGAATTTGGCGCCAAGACTGTGTACACGGCCCTTATCCTGGGACCTTTCATCGAGTTCTGGGAGAAGGTAATGCCGGTGAGCCGCATCATGGAAGAAGGCGCCACTTCGGTGATGGGAGATCCGTGGTTCGACCTTCTTTGCTTCGTGCTCATCCTGAGCGCCTCGCAGACCATCCTTTTCCATATCAATGCTTCCACCGGCGGTCTGGACATCCTGGCCAAGATCGTGAACAAGTACTTCCATCTGGAGATTGGCACATCAGTTGCGGTTGCCGGCGCCCTCATCTGCTGCACGGCTTTCGCCATCAACCCGTTCCGCATGGTGGTCATCGGCCTTATCGGCACCTGGATCAACGGCCTGGCCCTGGACCACTTCACGGCCGGTCTTAACCGCCGCAAGCGTGTGTGCATTATCACGTCACAGTACGAGCGCATCCGCAAGTACATCATCGAGGACCTGCAGCGCGGCTGCTCCCTCTACAATGTTACGGGCGGGTACAACGGCCACCAGAATATTGAGATTCAGGCCCTCCTCACGCAGGAAGAGTTCGCCAACCTCATGAACTACATTAAAGACAATGAGATACATGGTTTCATCACCGCCGGAAACGTAAGCGAAATTTACGGTGAATGGAACGCCAAAACCAAGAAAAAGAAGAAAATCTTCTAATTTGGCACGGTATTAGAATAAAGGGGTATCAGACATAAATATTGATACCTTACCATAACCCCCGCCGCCCATTGTGATAATGCGCGAGCGGGGTAATTCTTTTCCTGCGCCGCGCCATCGGCCCGCCCCTCCCGCCAGAGGCGCAACTCGCTCTCACTCAAGCACTTGCGCATCCACGGGTGCACGCCGCGGTGCACCCGACAACCAGCATCTCGCTGTGAATCAGCCACTTGCCAATCACCCGGGTTGCAGGCTCCCGCATCAGCTACGATCTTAAGCAGGAAAAGGCCCAAATCCTGCTTAAGATCGTCAGCAGTGACGAACAAAAGCAGGATTTGCCGCAAAAGATGCTTAAGATTGTCAATTTACGGCTGGATTTTAGCCAGTTTCTTCAGCTCTGCCTGGGCACGGGCCATGTCCTTCTGGAATTCGGCCGATGTCTGGAGACGGGCATAACCGATACCGGCTACGGGGCGGCTGGCGTCTACGTCGCTTTGCCAGTGGCAACCGGAGACAACACGGCTTTCGCCGGAAATCCAGGCGCGGGCGAAGACAGCCTCGGCCGTAGCGGGGTTAATCTGCGACATCAGGAGGGCACAGGCCCAGGCCCGGATGGTGTGGCCGGAAGGATACGAGCCTTCGGTAGCGAGCCACTCGTCATCCTGCGGGAAGATGGAGGGCTCTTTGAAATAGGCGAAGGGTCGTATGCGGAAGTAATGCGCCTTGGGCCGGAACCGGATGTTCTCGATGGTGGTGATGCCTCTGGTGAGAACCTCGTATATGGCCGGGGTCTTGTCTTTGGAGATTTCTACGCCAAAAGGCTCTCCCAGGATGACGAGCGTAGTGTCCATGCTCCAGATGGCGTCACGGATGGCCATCTCCAGCCTGGCGGGGTCTTTGCGCTGCTGCTTGCCCCACATGTAGCGGAGAATGTCGTGGTCAAAGTCCGTGCTGGGATCCTGCGGCGGAGCAGGCAGCACCTGCACTACGTCCGGCATCTCATCTTCTGGAATATAGGGTTTAAACTCCTGCGCCAGCGCCGCTTGCGCCAGGGCGAGGCAGAGAATAAAAATAAGCCTTTTCATATCGGTGCGAATTGTTACTCTGGCAAAGATACATAATTTCGCCTTTCTTTTACTCGTCACTGCTGACGAACTTAAGCAGGATTTGGGCCTTTTCCTGCTTAAGATCGTAGCAGATGCGGGAGCCTGCAACCCGGGTGATTGGCAAGTAGCTGATTCACAGCGAGATGCTGATTGTCGGGTGCACCGCGGCGTGCACCCGTGGATGCGCAAGTGCGTGACAGGCAGCGAGTTGCGCATCACGCGAGCCGATGCCGATGGGGCGGGCCGATAAAAAAGTGGCCGGGAACGGGGTCCCGGCCACAGAAAAATTACTGAATATTTAATTACCCTTATAACAGGTAAACGTTGCCGTTGCTGCTTTGTAATTAGCTGTTTCAGGTGTAGAAACTGTATAAGTTACAGTCACGTTACTACCCGTACGTACTATCGTAACTGTATTCCCGTCTGTTTGAGCGATGAACCCACTAGGATTTCCACTAAGGCTAAATGAGCCGCCACTGGTAGAATTGACCGTAAAACTACAGAATTGGACAAGCCCAGTTTTATTGAATGTATGGGAATACGAGCTCAAAGTCACCCAACCATTTGCCTTGGCAATAGTAACAGTGAAGTTGCCACCACTCTTGTCATAATAGTAATCGTTGCCGACGACCTTCCAATAAACCGTATAGCTGCCGGCATTGGTACCCGTAGGAACATTATTGGACCAGTTAACGTTATCGGTGCTGTACTTAAGGGTTCCACCATTTGTAGAACCGGCATTGGCAAGGTTCTGAGCAGCGCCATTGTAAACAAGGCCGGTCTTTGCCGTAGGCGTAGTCGTCACAGTGGGAGTAGCCTTGTCAATGTACTTGGATACCTTGGAAGCGGCAGCGACATCGTTGATATCACCGTTTCCGGTCACCTTCACCCATACGTACCAGGTACCAGGATTCTTGGCGCTGTAACTTGTACCCCAGCTGCCGCCAGTGGCAGTAGAGTTACTGGAGCTCACATAGTACGAAATGACACAGGCCTTGCTCTGATCATCCGTAGCGGTAGTGACGTCCTTCGTTCCAAGCTTAATCTTGGCGGCTGCAGAAAGCAGGTTCTGCTGCTGCGTATTGAAGACAAGATCGCCAGAAACTGCAGATACATCCACCGATACAGTAGCCTTGGCAACGCTCTTAGTCACCTTGGCAGTAGCAGCATTCATATCGCCATTGCCTTCAGTCATGATCCAGATATAGTAGGTTCCGGCGTGAACGGCAGCGTAAGAGGTTCCCCAACCGGAAGCGTTAGCAGCCGGAGCCTGGGAGAGATTCTCCGTAGTCACATAATACTTGATGGTGCAAGCTGTGGCGGCAGCATCCTTTTCAGTAGTCACAACCGTGTCACCAATCTTCAGGGCAGCAGCACCGGAAAGCAGGTTCTGGCTCTGGGCGTTGTAGGTCATGTCAGTAGAGACAGCCGTAGCGTTAATGGTAGGAGTAGCCTTCGCAATCACTACCTTCACGGGGTTGTCACTCACGTCCGCATCCTCGTAGTCGTAGTTACCCGTCATCTTGGTCCATACATAGTAGGTACCGGCGTGGGTCTGGGTGGGGATTTCGTTAAGCCAGCCATTCTCGGCAGCAGTAGGAGCCGTGGGAACAGTGCCCGCAGTCACTTCCTTCTTCACAAAGTAGGAGATGACGCAGGAATCCTGCTGATAGTCCTTGTCATGGTCCAGGATGATCTCCTGGCCATTCACCATCCAATACACATGGGCGGGTTCTACCAGTTTCTGAGGCACGCTGTTATACACAAGCGTGTCAATAGCCACGGGGGCTTTCACATTAGCCTTGCGCTTCATGTTGAGCTGGCGGCGATAGTAAAGACCATCCTCGAAGCTCACCTCGGGAACAATGAGACGATAGTCAAAACCATCCTCACCCTCGGCCTCGAAGGTAATCTTCAGATTCTCAATGTATGGGATACCCACATAGAGCTCGTCCGTCGCAACCGCAGGTTTTACATAGATGCCGAAAGGAATCTCCTGGCCCGGAAGCTTGCCGTAGCCCATGAAGGAAGTCACCTTTACGGGTTCCACGGGGTTCTTGCGGTTGGTGATATTGAACTTCACCACAGCCTGCATCTTCTCGAAGTTGGCCTGCTCGGTGGAAATGGTCTTGGCCTCGGGATCAATCGCGGTCACTTCCACCTGGGAAGTGGCGTAGTCGCACTGGGCGGCAAGGCCTTCCAGCGTACCGTCCTGCTGCATGTAATCGGGAGCCAGGAACTGAAGGAGGAGGATATCCCCCTGGTTGAAGTTACCGGCAACCGTACCGGAGAAGGTGGTACTGGTGCCATCGGCCTCAGCATACAGCCAGCCCTCGATGGCCTCCCCCGTGGTCACGTTGTACACGCTGATGCTGTCTCCCTGTTTCCACTCCGAGCCCAGGGTCTGGCCCAGGTCGGTAAGGGCCTTGGTGGCAGCGTTCTCGGCCTCAATCTTGAGGATGAACGCGTTGGGGCCCTGGGGAGTCTCAGTGACCTGAGACTCCTCGGTGGCCTTTTCGGTCTCCTGCTTCTGGGCAGTCTGAGGTTTCAGACTGTCCGTAGCCTTGGAGCAACCGACCAGGATGGCTCCTGCGAAAAGCAGGGTGCCAAAACACTTATTTAGTTTCATAGTTTTCAAAAGTTTAGATTATTTCCAAGTCTGACTACCGCCGTTACCATAGTCCTGGTTGCCGGCATCGATACCACCGGTCACGTTACCGTTACGGATGGTGAGCGTGTAGGTGTAGTCCTTCCATGAGGAGCTGGCTTCCACAACAATGGTGTAGACACCTTCGGCAGCACCGGCAGGGACATTCAGCTTGAGGACATCGGGCGTGTCGCCGCTTACCAGGCTGAAGCCGCCAAGCTCCTCACTGCCGTTCACAGACACGAGCGTGAAGCGAATGGCGTTGAAGATCTTATAGATGGTCTCCTTGTACTTACCCTTGTTGCTCTGGGCATAACCATTCTTGTAGATGTAGTTACCGTTGATATCTACCATGTTCAGAGGAAGGACACCTGCAGTGCCGGCGTTCACCACGGCATTGCCGGTGAGAACCTGCTTGGCGGGCTCGGCGATGGGGTTGAACTTGCGAACGAACACGGAGTCAATCTTCTTGTCGGAGTAGTTCACGTACATGTTCTCACTGCCGGGCACATAGAACAGGGTGGAGTGGGAGTTCACAAACAGGGCGCTCTTCACAGCCACGCTGTCTACCTGGCCATAGTACCGAACGTTGGACTTGAACTTGGGATCGCTGATGGTAACGCCCTTGTGCTCGGGCTTGTCGGTAAGCTTGAACACGGGAACAAGACCCTTGGAAGAAAGGTTGGCAGGGTTGATACCACCTTCACCGCTGGTACCCGTCACCACCTGGATGTTACCGTTCATGATGAGGTCGAGCTCGGTGTTGGCGCGGGTGATCTCGTCGGGGTTGTACCACACCGTGCTGGGAGAGATGTTAAAGTAGTAGTTACCGGCGCTTTCCAGAGCACCATAGGTGGTGAACTTGTAAGGCTCGGCGGTAACAGCCTGCAGAGGCCAGTTCACGTTCACTACCTGGCCGATGTAGCTGTAGAAGGAGTAGGTCACGAACTTGGTGGCATCGGCCTCGGGCAGATACTCACCGCTGCCGGCCACGTAGTTCTGCGAGAGGTTGCGGAGAGCCTCGGAGGTGAGGTGCTTGGCGGCTTCGTACGAGGCACCCAGTTCCACGTCGTTGGACTGCAGGTAGAAGCTGCCGCCCTGGGAGTCGTTGGTGAACACCTTGTTGAAGCGGGCGGCAGGGCCGTTGCTCACGTTGTTCCAGACCACATTGGCGCTGTTGAACTCGCTGTCCTCGGCAAGGCCGAAGGCATTCTTGCGGGAGTAGTCAGCGGCGGCGAAGATCTTCTGGTTCACGAACTTGTTGTAGACGCTGTCGGCAAGGTTCTGGGACTTGATGAGGTAGCGCTCCTCGAGGCCCTCTACATACTGGCCGCCTTCGGTCACGGACTCGCCGCCCAGGATGGTTACCTTGAAGGGCTTCAGGGTGAGCTCGATGGGAGTGCGGTCGCGGTCAATGGCGTTGATGGTCACAAGGGCATTGGACTGCTTGGAGAAAGGAAGCACATAGCTGCCGGCAAGGTCGTACTGCGCCTTGCAGATATTCTTCTCGCCGGAAGGCTCGCCCCAGGAGGAGATACCGGCCTTGGTGAGGACGATGGTAGTGTCCGTATCGGAGACCACGTTGGGGGTCTTCACGGTGTAGTCGTACACCTTCAGGCTCTGGGGAACGGTGGCATCGGCGCCCTTGGTGAAGGACTTGCCGTAGAAGTCGGAAGCCACAATACCGTAGGCCTTGTCGGAACCGTCCAGGGTCACCTTCAGGGTGTCGCGGAGCAGAACCGGCTTGGACACCAGGTTGATGTGCTCCCAGTTGGTGTTGAAGATGGCGATGTTCTCGTGGTCGGCCTTCTTGTCAATCTCGTAGGTCCACTTCATGTCGTGGATGATCTCGAAGTTGAGCTTGTTGGCCTTGCCAAGGGTGATGAGGGCGCTCATATTAAGGGTAGCGCTCTCGCTGCTGTTGATACCGTTGTTGTAGGCGTAGTTGAGCTTCTTGGTGTGGACGTCGGAGGTCCCGATGAGGTGCTCCTTCACAAGCTTGAGGGCCTTGGTGGAGTCAATGTTCACGGTAGCGTACTCGGCGTTAGCGAGGTCGGCGTGCTTGAGGAAGGCGCACTTGTCGTCAGCAGCGGTGGTGGTAATCACCAGCGAGGACTGAGGCATGTTCCAGCCCAGCTCACGGAGCTTCTCGTAGGTGTAATGAGGCTCCTCGGCCATCTTGGTCATGTACTTGTTGGAGACAGGAGTGATCTTGGCAGCGAGGAAGCAGTCCTTATAAGGATAGCGGAGCGTGGAGTCGATGTACTCGATCTCGTTCTTGTACTCGTTGGTTGTCTTGGTGTAGACCACAATGTTGGTGGAGTCGGTGGGATTTACCTTGTACAGGTTCTTCATGTCCACGGTGATCTTGGGGCTGGGAACGTTGATGGTGCCGGTGTACTCGGAAGCCACGTGGATGCCACGGGCCTCATCGGCCACCACCAGAGACACGGCGTAGGAGTCCAGCACGGGCTCGTCGTTCTCAACGGTTGCCTCGAAGTTCTCATGCATGAGCGTGAAGGTGATCTTGCCGGTGGTGTTGTCGCCCTCGGCTTCCAGGATGGTGAGCTTGGGCTTGGCCAGCTCGGGGGCACGGGTCTGGAGGCCGTCTTCGATCACGAACGTGAAGACTTCCTTGGCGTGGGCGGCGAGGCCTTCGGCAAGGGAGTCGGGAGCCACCTTATATACTACGTCGAAGTGATCGACGGGCTCGTTGTAAGCGATGGCGATGCTGTTGTTGCCGTCGGTGAGGAGCGAGAACGGAATGCCGAACTTGAGGTCCTTATACTGCGGAACAAACACCAGGGACTACACGCGGGACTTCAGAAGGGCAATCTCCGCATCCAGCGCGGAAAGCTTCTCCTTGAACTTCTCGTCCAGCAGGGCCATGATCTCGTCCATGGTGATATCCTTGCCGGCCAGGAGGTCAATCTCGGTCTGGAGGGCATCACGGATACCCTCTACGTAGGCCTGAAGCGTGATGTAACCGGGCTCCTCGTCACTCTTGAGGATGGCGAGCTCGGCGTTCAGCATGGCCATCAGGTTCTCCAGGGCGGTCACTTTGTCGTCGATGGAGCCGAGATGGGTGTCCACGGAGCCCTTCCAGTTCACGAAGCTCTCAACGAAGGTGTTGTACACGGAAGCGTCCAGCTTGGTGGAGCTGAGGGTCGTGAGAGTAGCGTTAATGACGGTGAGGTTGTCGGAGGTAGCCTTCTTGAAAGCCTCAAGGTCGGTCTTGAGAAGGCCGATGTTGTCCTCGCAGGCCTTCACGCGCGCGGCCAGGGCGGGGATGGTCTCCTCGTTGAGCTTCTTGATGGCAGCCTCGTTGGCAAGGATGCGGGTGTCAAGGGCCGAGATGGTACCGCCGATGGCAGCGTCCAGAGCGGCAATGCGGGTGTTGATGGCCGTCTCAAGGTCCGTCTTATAGGTCTCCACACGGGTGGCAAGGGCCTCAAGGGCCAGCGTGTTGGCGTTGATCTTACCGTCCTGGGCATCGTCAACAGCCTTCTGGTTCTTCAGAAGCTGGCCGATGGTGGTCTCGAAATTACCCACCGCCGTCTGGAAGGACTCTTCGCTCACCTTTCCGGCAAGGGCTTCGGTGAGTTCGGACTTAGCGGCATTCAGGCTGGCAAGGAGGTCCTTGTCGGCCTGCACGAGAGACTGCAGCTCGGGAGCCACCTCTGTCTTGTAGGTGTCCAGCGCAGTTTTCATGGCAGTGATCTGCTGCTGCAGACTGGCCTGGTTGGCGTCAATCTTGTCCTCGATGCGCTCGAGGTCGGCCTTCATGTCCGAGGTACAGGACACCGTGGCCAGCGATGCGGCAAAAATTGCCAGCAAGGCATACTTGCATACGTTTTTCATACTTGCTATTATTGAGTGTTATTACTTGCTTATTTCCATTCGCAGATAACCACCCGGTTACCGCTGATTTTCTTTCCCTTGCTGAAGAGGTCTGTCCCGCCCATGGGCTTTCCTTCCAGCTGGGACTCGGGGACGCCGGCCTTCAGGAGGGCTTTTCTTACCGCCCTGACGCGCCGCTCGGTAATGGTCTGATTATAGGACGGTGTTCCGTAAGCGCTGTCGGCATAGGCGGTGAGGGTGAGAACCACTCCCGGGTGCTCCTTGAGGAAGGCCGCCATCTTTTCCACTTCCCCGCCATATTCTTCCCTGACCTTCCAGGAATTGCTGTCAAAATAAAGCTTGACGGGTGCCGGAAGCTCTACTTCTTCAACCTCTACCTCTTCAACCTCTACCTCTTCAACTTTTACCTCTTCTTCTATATGCAAAGGTTTGGACTCTACCTCAGGAGTAACGACCACCTCGGGTTCTACGACAATTTCAGGCTCTACTACAATCTGAGGTTCGGCGACCTTCGGGGCTTTCGGGGCCTTCGGAGCCTTCGGGGCCCTGGCGCCAAAAGCGTAACGCAGGCCAGCCATCAGGGCGATGCTGGCGTCGGGGGTGGAGCCGTGCTTGGAGTTGACGGCATCCGGCATGAGCGAGCCGATGGCCTCTGCCGTAATGGAAAGGTTCTTTCCTACGGGGAAGGCATATCCGGCGCCCAGGCGACCGGCCATGAAAGCCTTGGCAGGAACCCAGAGATCCTGGAAGTAGTCCGGCTTGAAGCTTACGTCTGCCTTCGAGGCACCGTTGGAGAGTCCCACCATGAGACCGGCGCCGGCGAAGACATACAAATTGTTAAGTTTGGGGAGGGGATGCCAGATAAGATCCACGGTGGGCCTTATATAGTTGTAGCGATAGTACTCCTTGGTACGCATCACATAACCTTTTCCTTCATAACCGCCCACGCCCACGCGCAGCGCGAGGGGACGGGAGAAACGGTAGCCTGCACTGACAGCCAGCGCCGGGGAGGTCATACCAAAGAAAGATCCTTCTCCGGAAGCGTTGGAGAAACCGGCCTGCGCCTCAACCCACCAGGGGGAGGAACCGGCTGTCTGTGCCATGGCTCCCGTGGCCATGCCTGAAAGCAGGGCCACCGAAAGAAGTATTCCAAGTTTAAGTGTCCGTGTCATATGAGTCTTAGTTTAGTTAATGGTTAGTCTCGAGAACAAAAATAATGTAAAAAACGGTAAATACCATTCGAAACAAACACGAATTTGGTTCACTGGACCAAATTTGATTTGTTTCAAAATGATAAAAATCCGTTATTTCTCAAGCAGATGAGACGCGCGGTACTCCGCGGGATTGTAACCGTATACGTTCCTGAACTGGATGCGGAAATTGGGGAGAGTAAGCCCCACCGTCTCGGCAATGGCCGTGATGGAGAGCTCGGGCCTCTCTTTCATGAGACGCTCGGCTTCCTGCAGGCGAATACTGTTGATATAGCCGGGGAACCCACGCCCGTACGCATACGAATTAAGGATTGCGTTCAAATGTTGACGCCGAAGACCGAAGCGCCGCATGATATCCTGGCGCTGGAGAGCGGGGTTGGTATAGAGACGCTCTTTACGAACGGCCTGATCGATAAGACGGAACAGGTCTCGGTCTGAAAGTTTGATATGAGCTTGTTTGACTTGCATGGGACAAAGATAGAGTACCTTTTCTAACTTTTACCATTTTTGACAGTTTATTTTGGTCCAACGGACCGAACTTTAAGTCAAAAAGCCAAAAATTAACCCATGTATCAAAAATACAAAACTATACGTTGCCGCCACCATCCTGCACCTCGCGGAATTCTACGGGCGTCATGCCATATCGCTGCTTGAACTGGATGCGGAAATTGGCCATGGTAAAGCCAACAGCCTCTGCAACATCGCTGATAGCGAGGTTCGGGGACTCCCGCAGCATCTCCACAGCCTCATCCAGACGAATCTTATTAATATAAGAGGGGAAAGAATCTCCGTCGGCATAGGCCGACATAAGGTCGTTGAGGGTCTGGCGACGCAGGTTCCAGCGGTCCAGGATGTCCTGCCGCTGCAAACTGGTATTGGCATAGAGACGCTCCGAGCGGATGGCCGTGTCTATCTCGCGGAACAGCTTCTCAGACTCTGCCTCGGCGGACTGCAGCGTGGACGCACGGGGCGTCTTTTCGTTGATCATGCGGGCCAGGGCCTGGTTCTTCTGGGAAATGACGCCGCGCTCATAAGCAAAATGCAGGGAAGTGGCCGCCATGAAGAAAATGAAGATGAGAAAAATGACAATGATGTATCCCCTTCTCTGGGACTCCGCCTTGGCAGCGGCAATCTGCACCTCCTGCTCTTTCTGGTGATACTTGGCCGCATATTCCTGCGCCTGGCTCTCCTGCGTCTGGTGGTCCAGTTTATCCTGAAGGTTTGTATAACGACCCAGCCAGCCGTAGGCCTCCTGATAGTGGCCGCGTGCACTGGCAGCGTCGGCGCGGTCGCGAAGGATAGAGGCGTAGTCGGCATTGAGGGTATCTCCCTCCATGCGGGAGAGAAGTTCTTCGTCCACGGCAAGGAGCTTGTTCCATTCTCCAAGCAGTTTCCAGGTAGAAGATATCATTACACGGCCGCTCAGCGTGCTTCCGTGTTCGGATGTTTCAAAAATTGCGAGCTCGATACGGGCTTTCCGGCGGTCTCCCTGAAGGGCGTAGGCCCTGGCCAGGAAGGCGTGTGCCTGCGAACGGTAGAAAGCGCACCAGCGTGCCCGGTCCATCGGGTCCGGGGGAAGCCGCCAGCTGTCTTCGGTGAAGGCCGATGTGTGCGCCTCATAGTAGTCCAGACGGGAGATGATTTCCTGCGCCAGCGGGATCATCTCGTCTGCTTTTTCCATCTGGTCCAGCACATTGATCTTGCGCTTGGCAGCCACGATCCAGGCATCCAGCCCGTCCAGGCTGGGAGGCGTTTTCCCGGCAAGGGCCGTGAGGACGGCATTGAGTTTGTCCAGTCCTTCCTGTCCCCGGCCGATGAGGGAGAGCACCACGCCAATCTCGGCCTCGGTGCGGAGGGCGTCATTCTCGTAGCCCCAATCCCGGTTGAGCTCCGCCATCTCGATGGAATACTTGAGCCAGTTTTCCATATCCCGTTTATTCCGGTAGGTCTCGGTGAGAACCCGCAGCACACTCAGGCGTCTGTCGGCCGATTTCTGCGTATCGGCCCGGGCCTCGTCCATCTCCAGAAGGTCCAGGCAGATGGCGATAGCCTGCTCTCGCAGGGGATGGTCCATGGAACGGCCATACTCGGTAGCGATAGCAATGGCTGCATCAAAGGGGTCTGACGTGGCAAGGGAGTCTGCAACATGCCCGGCCGGAGCAACCTCCTGGACGCTGCTGCGCGAACAGGAAAGCAGGGCAACGCTGATGGCTGCTATTAGTAATAACGGGTGTTTCATGGGGCTCATAGGTTAAGCCGTCGAGCAAAGATATAAATTTTTTTTCACTTTCGCCTAACGGACCGATTTTTACGTTAATTGTGTGCAAACATTCGGAAATTCACCCCGACGCAGGGTGAAGATTCCCATAAATTTGTGTCAGCAAACCACAAACACCTATTATTAATCAATTCACTTCTCTTATGAAAACAGCCAAATTCCTATTGCTCTTTGCTGCAGGGCTTGCATCGCTGTGCCTCAGTGCGCAGACCCTGAAGGTGAAGGGTACGGTTACGGACGGCTCCTCTTCAGAGCCCGTCCCGTTTGCCACGCTCGTTGTCAAGGGAACGTCCATCTGGACCACCTCCGACGCAGACGGCAAGTATGCTATCGATGCACCGGCCAGCGGTGTGCTCTCTGTCGAGTGCCTGGGTTACGTGAGCCAGGAGGTTCCGGTAAACGGCCAGTCCACCCTGAACATCGTCCTCTATCAGGACATGGACCAGTTGTCCGAGTCCGTTGTCATCGGCTATGGCGTACAGCAGAAGAAACTCCTCACCGGCGCCACCGTGCAGGTGAAGGGTGACGATCTTTCCAAGCTGAGCACCACCAGCGCCCTGGGCGCCCTGCAGAGCCAGACGCCCGGCGTGAGCATCACCCAGAACTCCGGCCAGCCCGGACGCGGTTACAAGGTGAACATCCGCGGTATCGGCACCATCGGCGACTCCGAGCCCCTGTATGTGATTGACGGTGTGGCCGGCGGTGACATCAACGCCCTCAACCCCAATGACATCGAGTCCATTGACGTGCTCAAGGATGCCGCATCGGCCGCCATCTACGGCGCCCGCGCCGCCAACGGCGTTATCCTCGTGACGACCAAACAGGGCAAGGAAGGCCGCGTCGTCGTATCATACGACGCTTACTACGGCGGCCAGTACATTGCCAAGATGCCCGACATGGTGAACGCCAAGGAATACATGCAGCTTTATAACCTGGCCCGCAAGAACAGCGGCGTGGCAGAAGTGGACTTCTCCACCATGCTTCCCGCCAAGCTGTACCAGTCTGTGATGGACGGCAGCTGGGAAGGGACCAACTGGGTAAAGGAAATGTACAACAAGGGCGCCATGACCCAGAACCATTCCCTGAACGTAGCCGGCGGCAACGCAGACAGCAAGTTCTCGCTGGGTCTTTCCTATACGGGACAGGATGGTATTCTCGGCTACAACAAGATTGAGCCCATGAACGCCAAGTATCGCCGCTACACGTTCCGCATCAACAGCGACAACGTGGTTATCAAACGCGGCAGCCTGGATCTTCTGAAAGTGGGTGAAACCCTCAACTTCAGCTTCGGGCAGAACAGCGGCATCGCCGAGGGCGACATCTACTACAGCTCCCTGCACGATGCCATCGGCGCCAATCCCCTGCTTCCCGTCTACGCCACCGATGCGGAGGGCAACATCACCGGTTTCTACGACGAGGCCACCCGCGACGCCGAGGGCTGGACTTTCTTCAACGATGCCAAGCACCCCATCGGCCTGGATTACTACCGCCGCGGCCTCAACCTCAATAAGTTCTACTCCCTGCATGCCAGCGTCTACGCCGAACTGCAGCCCATTAGGAACCTCAAGTTCAAGACGCAGTTCGGTTACCGCCTCTCCGGCAGCAGCGACCGTAGCTATGAGAAGATTTATCACCTCAACACTTCCCAGTACAGCGATGACGACAAGGTGAGCCAGAGCATGAAACTGGCCCAGCGCATCACGTGGGAAAATACCGCTTCCTACCACTTTGACATCAACGCCAACCATGTGTTCGACGTGGTGGCTGGCCAGTCCATCGAAATCTGGGGACTGGGCGAAAAAG
>JAEEGJ010018183.1_pt1 | contig 15740 bp, 12 predicted proteins | sample 8958761 | NCBI WGS metagenome assembly JAEEGJ01 (sample SAMN16246546, study PRJNA631951) | gut metagenome | biome: gut microbiome; feature: rumen; material: RS-attached | host: Bos | place: Iran: Karaj | collected 2018-10
ATGCGGACCTATCCGCACGTGTTCGAGCCGCAGGGTTCGTTCCGTGAGGATGTCCCGTTTGAAATGAGGGGCTGTTGGAACAGCTCCTTCTTTCATAATGACGGGCCTATTGTCCTGGAGCTGGGCTGCGGCCAGGGTGAGTACACCGTGGGTCTTGCGGGGCTTTTCCCTGACAAGAACTTCATTGGGGTCGATATCAAGGGTGCGCGTATGTGGACGGGTGCCAAGCTGTCGCTTGAACGCGGCATGAAGAACGTGGCGTTCCTGCGCACCGTGATTGAGCTTATAGAGCGTTTCTTTGCTCCGGGCGAGGTCAGCGAGATCTGGATTACTTTCCCCGATCCTCAGATGAAGAAGGCTACCAAGCGTCTTACATCGACCTACTTTATGGAGCGGTATCGTAAGATATTGAAGCCGGGCGGTAAGATTCACCTTAAGACTGACAGCAACTTCCTCTTTACATATACGTGCGCGATGGTTGACCATAACCGTCTGCCCGTGGAATTCAGGACCGATGACCTCTACGCCAGCGGTGATGCTGACCACATACTCTCCATCAAGACGCACTATGAGCAGCAGTGGCTGGAGCGGGGCAAGAGCATCAAGTACATAGTCTTCAATCTTCCGGCCGAAGGTGAGCTCTCAGAGCCAGACATCGAGATTGAGCTGGACGACTACCGCAGCTACGGCCGCACAAAAAGAAGTACTCTTCAGACCGGCAGATAAAAGAGCTGGTAGAAAAAGTACACTACAAAAACATATAGTATTAGAACAGTTTTCCTGATTTTGTTGTTTTCTTGTTGGTTGTTTCCAGTGCCGATAACTTTGCACCGAAAACAGAAAACAAACACAAAACTTAGATATTATGGCAATTTACAACTCTATCACTGAACTTATCGGTAAGACTCCGACAGTCAGACTGAACACATTTGCTTCAAAGAGAGGTATCAAGGGGAACATCGTAGCCAAGGTTGAGTTTTTCAATCCGGGCGGATCGGTCAAGGACCGTATTGCTCTGGCTATGATTGAGGATGCTGAAAAGAAGGGTATCCTTAAGAAGGGTGGCACAATCATTGAGCCCACATCAGGTAATACCGGTGTAGGTCTTTCACTGGTAGGTGCTGTCAAGGGTTACAAGGTGATCCTGACCATGCCCGATACAATGTCAATAGAGCGCCGCAAGCTGGCAGCAGCCTACGGCACAGAGATAGTTCTTACACCCGGAGCCAACGGCATGAAGGGTGCAATCGCAAAGGCTGAGGAGCTGCGTGACGCCACTCCCGGTGCAGTGATCCTGCAGCAGTTCAACAACCCCAGCAACCCCGCCAAGCATTACGCTACCACCGGTCCTGAGCTTGTGGCCGATGCCAAGGCAGCCGGAATCACCATCGATGCTTTTGTGGCAGGTGTAGGTACAGGCGGCACACTGAGCGGTACAGGTAAGGCCATCAAGGAGGCTTTCCCCAGCGCTAAGGTGATTGCTGTTGAGCCGGCTTCATCGGCCGTACTTAGCGGTAACCCCAGCGGTCCTCATAAGATCCAGGGTATCGGCGCCGGATTCGTGCCCGATAACTTTGACCGCAGCGTGGTTGATGAGATTATCCCTGTTCAGAATGAGGATGCATTTGATGCTGCTCGCGCTCTGGCAGCCGAGGAGGGTCTGTTGGTCGGTATCTCAAGCGGTGCTGCCGCATTCGCAGCTAGCCAGGTGGCATCACGTCCCGAATTTGCCGGCAAGAACGTATTTGTTCTGCTGCCCGATACGGGAGAACGATATCTTTCTACGGCGTTGTTCAGCGCTGAATAAAAGAAAAGGCCGGATGTTGATTCCGGCCTTTTTTTATTTGCTTGTGCTTACCGCTTTTGTTGGCGGTTGCTGATGGTTGCGGGCATCGGTGGCGATGGCTACTGACTGCGCGAGTTCGCGGAAGGCAAGACCCGTTATTGTGTCGGGGTTCAGGGCGACGGGAGTTCCGTTGTCACCGCCTTCGCAGATGCTCTGAACGATGGGGATCTGACCAAGCAGAGGTACTCCGAGTTCATCGGCCAGACGCTTGCAACCCTCCTTTCCAAAGAGGTAGTACTTGTTCTGCGGGAGCTCGGCGGGTGTGAACCAGGCCATATTCTCTACCAATCCAAGAACAGGAACGTTCACCTTCTCATTGCGGAACATATCGATTCCCTTGCGGGCATCGGCCAGGGCAACCTCCTGCGGGGTGCTTACAACTACCGCTCCGGTTATGCCAAGGGTCTGTACCAGTGTCAGGTGGATATCGCTTGTGCCGGGAGGCATATCAATCACAAAGTAGTCAAGCTCACCCCAGTCAGCATCGGCTATGAGTTGCTTGAGGGCGTTGCTGGCCATGGCTCCGCGCCACAGGACAGCCTGCTCGGGGTCAACGAAGTAACCTATTGAGAGGAGCTTGATTCCGTACTGCTCAACCGGGACAATCAGGTCGCGGCCGTCCTTGTTCTCAGCGTAGGGGCGAGCGCCCTCGGTGTTGAACATCTTGGGCATTGAGGGGCCGAAAATATCGGCATCCAACAGACCTACCTTGTAACCTAAGCCGGCCAGTGCGACTGCCAGGTTTGCGGCAACGGTTGATTTGCCTACGCCGCCCTTTCCGGATGCAACGGCTATGATGTTCTTGACATCGGGCAGAAGTTCCGGACCCTCCGGACGGGGTGCCTGGCGGGTCTTTACCTTTACCTCTACCTGTACGTCATCACCGGCTTTGAGCTTGATTGCGGTCTCGGCCGATTTCACTATCGATTTGATGAACGGATCGGTGGGTTTCTCAAAAATGAGTGAGAACGATACTGAGTTGCCGTCGATGCGGATATCGTCCTCAAGCATCTCCATGGAGATGATGTCCTTGCCGGTACCCGGATATCGGACCGTCTGCAAGGCTTCTTTTATCAGATTGGGATATAATGCCATAACGGCTGCAAAGTTACATCATCCTCTTTATCAAAGCAAAGAATTTGTACGGCATGTAGCGCACGGGCAGGTCAATGAAAGTGGGAGCTTTGACGATGGAGCGCTGGTGCGTGAAAGCGTCAAAACTCAGTTTGCCGTGATAGTGACCCATTCCGGAGTTGCCTACACCGCCAAACGGGATGTTACCGTTGGCTATGTGCATGATGGTGTCGTTGATGCATCCGCCGCCCGATGATGTGCGGTGTATCAGCTCCCATCCGTCTTTTTCGCGCCCAAAGTAGTAGAAAGCCAGAGGCTTCTCGCGGTCGGTGATGAACCTGGTCACCTGATCTTTGAAACTGCCGTCCTTGGGGCGGATGGTAATGAGCGGGAATATGGGGCCGAAAATCTCGTCGGTCATGACGGGGGCATCGGCCTTGACATTATCCAGCAGGGTGGGTTCGATGAACCGCTCGCTGCTGTCGGTGCGGCCGCCATAGACTATTGTGCCGTCCTTGAGATAGCCGGTTACGCGCTCAAATGCCTTGTCCGATACCAGGCGCACAAAATGCTGCGACTCCTTGATGTCCTTGCCGTGCAGGTACTCCACCTGAGCGGCAAACTCCTTGATGAACGCCTCCTTGACATCTTCGTGGATAAGGATATAGTCAGGGGCTATACAGGTCTGACCTGCGTTAAGGGTCTTGCCCCAGGCTACGCGACGGGCTGCAATCCTGAGGTTGGCGGTGCTGTCAATGATGCAGGGGCTCTTGCCGCCCAGTTCCAGTACAACTGGAGTCAGGTTCTCGGCAGCAGCGGCCATGACCTTGCGGCCCAGAGCGGGACTGCCGGTAAAGAAGATGATGTCCCATCGGCTGCCGAAAAGCTCCTTGTTGACATCGCGGTTTCCCTGAACCACTGCGACATAGTTCTCATTGAACACGGATCTGATCATCTGCTCCAGTACGGCCGATACGTTCGGCACATACGGAGAAGGCTTTAGCACTGCGGTACAGCCTGCAGAGATGGCGCCCACCAGCGGGTTGAGCAGCAACTGCACGGGATAGTTCCAGGGTGAAACTATCAGCGCCTGTCCCAGCGGTTCGCTGACAATGTACGAATTGGCCGGGAAGAGTGTGAGAGGGGAGCATTTGCGTTTGCGGCGTGCCCATCGGCCCACATGATGGAGGTGCTCACGTATCTCGGCCTTTACAAGTCCGATCTCGGTCAGGTAAGCCTCCTGGTAAGACTTGTGCAAATCAGTCCAGAGGGCATCGGCCAACGGCTTTTCAAATGCCTTGAGGGCCGATCTCAACTTGCGCAGCTGCTCCTTACGAAACTTTACGCTCAGCGTTGTCCCCGTTCTGAAGAACTGACGCTGTGAGAGCAGAATCTGCTGAATCTGCTCCTTCGATGTGTTTTCTATTGTCATTTTTGCGACCTGTAAAGTGATCCATTGTGTGATAGATTCCAAAGATAGTGCCAAATACGAAATCGAACAAGGCAACCGGCAGTACAGCCTGCCAGAATCTGATGAAATGGAAGCCGAAGGGTATGCCGCGGAAATCTTTGTTACGCTCAATGGCGCGGATTATCTTACGGGCGGTGTTTTCAGGGTCGAGTATGGGGAAAATCTTTGATGAAACGCCGTCAAACATGCCGGTGTTGATGAAGTAGGGGGCGACTGTGGTGAAGTGTACGCCCGATTTCATCTTTCCAAGCTCGATACGTACCGAATCGGACCAGCCGATCACGCTCCACTTGCTGGCTGAGTAGACGCTCATCTTAGGCATGGAGAGCATACCGGCGGCCGATGCGATGTTGCAGATGTGCCCGTGGTCGCGCTTGATCATATCGGGCAGCATGATATGGGCCACGTTCATGGGTGCTATGGCGTTGATCATCATGGTGCGCTCGATATCGGCCGTAGTCAGCTTGTCAAAAGTGGCGTTGCTGGTTACAATGCCGGCGCACTGGATCAGAATATCCACCGGACCGCACTCCTGGACTGTAGCGGCGTAGGCCTGCTCGATTACAGTCTTGTCCGATACATCCACGCGGAAACCGCTTACCTTACCCAGTGAGGAGAGTTCAGCCTTGACCAGCTCGATGTTCTGGGCGTTTATGTCCCAGATGATAAGTCTTGCTGCACCTTTCTCCAGGGCCATCCGGCCCATTAACCTGCCTATGCCCGATGCTCCACCGGTTATAAGCACATTTGCATCCTTGATTTTCATAGTCTCATTTCAATAACTGGTGCAAATGTACCCTTACGCACGCGTGCGCGGGTTCGCAAATCTACAATTGTGGCGAAACAACTCGCCGTTGTGGCAAAATGATACAATTGGGGCCTGACCCCAATTGTATCATTTTGCGCTGTGGAGGATGATTACCGCCTGGATGGAGCGGTCGGGGAGGACGGCTCCGGGAGTATCGTCGGTGGGCGCGGCGGTGATGAGTTTGTCTCCTATCTGGCAGAGGGGTTGGAATGGAGCCTGACTGTCATCGGTTAGGGCATATTTACCGGACGCTTTCAGTTTGAAGTTTTTATCGTAATAGCTGAAATAGGTATCCATGTTGTATGAATAATTGACCATCAAGTTACCGTTCAGGTAATACAACTGCTTTACGAACGGATCGGGTGTCTGGGGCTTCTTCTCATAATTCATATCCATAAAAATCCGCAGCAGCGGTTCCATGTCAGTGCCGTCATAGAGGTAGGCCTCATTGCCGTCGGGGTTGAAACAAAGCACCTTTCCATCGGGGGTTTGAACAAACAGCTGATCGGTGAAAATGGTTTTCATTACGGGTGCATCGGTCTCAGGCTGCAGCTCTTCCTTTTGGTTGACGAAAGATTGTTTTATCTGTCCGTTATTGTCGGTTAATGCAATTTTGCCTACGCCCTCGCTGTCAAAGGAATTGAAGAATAAGAAACCGTCCTTAGTCTTGAACATGGATGATGTGGCGTTCATGTTCTCAAGAGTGAACTTGCCCTGATGCTTCAGGTCAAAACTGAACTTATGGACGGCTTTGCCCATAAAGTCCAGAAGGTAAAGGTTACGGTCATCGCCTGTAAGGCCGATAGGGAAGATGAAGTCCTGGGGGCCTCGGCCTATCTGGCAGTACTGGCCGATGATATCGCCGGTGTTAAGGTCAATCTTGGATAACTTGTGGTTGGAGTCAAGCGTGTAGATGTAATTGCCGTTCATGTACGCGCTGTTTATATCTGACAGGAGGTGCTCGTCATCGGCATTTACATAGACGGTTTTGTCAACCTGGAAATAATCGTAGATGGGGAAGGTTTTGTCCGGCTGCTCCTGGACGTTGATTACTACATTTGATTTCTTATCGGCACAAGCGGTCAAGAGGGCCGATGCCAATACGCAAACAATAATTCTTTTCATTTAAACAAGGATAAAGGGTTAAACATTAATTGTTTCAGATGCAAAGATTGCGTATTTGCACCTTAAATTCAACCCTATAAATCTTAAAGTTTACTTACAGACAGGTAGTTGGCGGCGGATTCGGCGCAGCGCTCGCCGTCGACGGCAGAAGATACGATTCCACCGGCATATCCGGCGCCCTCGCCGCAGGGGAAGAGGCCTTCGAGGCCGATGTGCTGGAGGGTTTCGTTGTCGCGTACAATGCGCACTGGTGATGATGTGCGGGTCTCGACGGCAATCATCACGGCGTCGTTGGTAAGGAATCCGTGACTGCTTTTGCCGAACTGCAGGAATCCCTGCTTGAGGCGCTCGGTCACGAACTTGGGCATCCAGAAGTGGAGCGGGGATGATATGAGTCCGGGTGAGTAGGATGATTCGGGCAGGTCATAGCTCAGGCGGCCGTTCACGAAGTCGGCCATTCGCTGGGCGGGTGCGGTCTGACGCATGTTGCCGGCCTGCCAGCAGTCACGCTCCAGCTGTTCCTGGAAACGCATCATTACGAGCGGATCCTTCATGTCTGCGTCATTCTGCGCAATATCTTCTATGCGGGTCTCAACCACCATTCCGGAGTTGCTCCAGCGGGAGCCTCGGTTGGAGGGGGACATTCCGTTCACTACAATCTGCTGAGGGCCCGATGCGGCCGGAACCACGAATCCTCCGGGGCACATGCAGAAGCTGTAAACGCCGCGTCCGTTGACCTGAGTGACAAAGCTGTACTCGGCGGCGGGCAGATATTTGCCTCGGCCGGCTCGGTTGTGGTATTGTATGCTGTCAATCAGTTGCGAAGGATGCTCCAGACGGCATCCGACTGCGAGAGCCTTCGCCTCGATATTGAAGTTTGACTGTGCAAAGTAGCGGTAAACATCACGGGCGCTGTGACCTGTGGCCAGTATTACCGGGCCCATGAATGTGCACTGCTGTCCGGCATGTGTGGCGTTGACGCCTATCACGCGGTTGCCCTGCAGTATGAAGCTGGTCATGAGGGTCTCGAAATGGACCTCGCCGCCGCAGTTGATGATTGTGTTGCGGATGTTCTCGATAACGCGCGGTAATCGGTCCGTACCTATGTGGGGATGGGCATCGGACAATATCGTGGGGCTTGCGCCGTGCTGGCAGAATATGTTCAGGATGCGGTCGGTGCTGCCGCGTTTCTTGCTGCGGGTGTAGAGCTTGCCGTCGGAGTAGGCTCCCGCACCGCCTTCGCCGAAACTGTAGTTGGATTCGGGGTCGATCTTGTGAGTGCGGCTGATTGCGGCTATGTCAACCTTGCGGTCGTGCACGTTCTTGCCTCGCTCCAGTACTATGGGCCGTAATCCAAGCTCAATCAGGTGCAGTGCTGCAAAGAGTCCGCCGGGGCCGGCTCCTACAACTACGACTGTGGGCTTTCCGTCAACGGGCTGATACTCTATTCGCGTGAATTCATCCTTGGGCGGCTGCTCGTTGATGAATACCCTCAGGGTCAGGTTCACGAAAATGGTGCGCTGGCGGGCGTCGATGCTCTTTTTGAGCGTCCGCACGGCCGTGATTGTGCGCACATCAAGCCCGCACTGCTTTGAGACAGTCTCCTTGAGCACCTGCTCGTTATACGCAAACTGCGGCTCAACCCTGAGTTGTAATTCCTTAATCATATCCGACTGCGAAAGTACTAAGTTTTTGGCTATATTTGCCCCATATGAAAGAGATACTGGCATTTTTAAGGGAGCTGAGCGCCAACAACAACCGCGAGTGGTTCATGGCGCACAAGGATGAGTACAAGCAGGCAAAGGAGCGGTTCGATGTATTCGCGCTGGAGCTGCTGGCTCAGATCCGCAAGTTTGACCCTGCAATAGGCGATTTGCAGTTGAACGATATTACCTATCGCATATACCGCGACGTAAGGTTTTCGGCCGATAAGTCCCCGTACAAGACCCATATGGGCGTGTATATCTGCCCGGGCGGAAAGAAATCGGCCTACAGCGGATACTATTTCCAGGTGAGTGCATCGGCCAGTGACAGCTGGGAGGGAACCCATATGCTGGCGGCGGGTGATTACTGGTGCGATCCCAAGGTGCTGAATATCCTGCGCGAGGATATTGAGATGAGCGACGGCGGTTTCCGCAAGATCCTGGCTCAGGCTGCTCCCGGATTTGAGCTGGATTATGATGGCGCGCTCAAGAGAGTTCCTGCGGGATTCCCCGCCGATACTCCTGACTCTGATTTTTACAGGCTCAAGCGTTTCTGCATAGCCTATATGCCTGATGATGATTTCATCCTGGCACCTGGTCTGGCTGAGCGTGTATCGGCCCTTTTCAAAACCACCAAACCGTTCTTAGACTTTATAAACCGTGCTGTCACTTGGTCGAAAGAGGAAAAATGATACAATTGGGGACAGACCCCTTTTGTACTGTTTTGTTGTCTTATTGCTCCTGACGGGTTGTGAGATAGATCATAGTACTGTAGAGTACACTATTCCGGTGCTGAACAGGAGCAATGAGACCTTCTCTTATGACGATTTTTTCAGGAAGCCCAAACGGGTGTACGTTGATTTGAATGACGAATTCCCTGTTTCGGCAACGATCAGGGATATAGCGTTCGGCAGGAGATATGCTTTCATTCTGGACGGAAGGAGCAGATTGTCCAAGATTGACCTTAGGAAGCGCCGGGTAGTTGAGCAGAGACAGCTCAAGAGGTCTCAGACAGTCTTGTCATATTATGATAAACACCTGTACGTGTTGGGTATAGACGACGAATGCATAGTCTATGAATATGACATGAACCTTAATCTGACGGATTCGACCAATGTCATGAACATGAAGGCATCGTCATTCTGCAGGATAAAGGATGGCTATATCTTCCTGAACAGGCGCGAGACGGGTAACAGGGGTAAATATGTGGTTACCAATAAAAGCCTGACCAAGGGGGTCTCTTTCGTGAAGGCTGAGGGACGTGGAGCTTACAGAAGATTCGATACCAGGCTGATAATATCGTCAGAGGTATTCATTCGCCGTCCTTTCGGGAAGGAGCTGTGCCTGGACATTGAGAATAATGACGTGTACCGGTATGATGGCGAGAAACTCAGAAGGGTTCTCCATATCGGGACCGATATCAACGATCCCGCACTTTCACCCCTTAATAATCTGCGGCTGATTTATGCGTCAAAAGGCAACTTCCTGTTCAATTACTACCATGATGACGGTATAGACGGAATGGCCTTTTTTGACAAACATCATAATCTGATAGGGCAGGGACCGTCATATGATGCTACTGTGGATGGGCTGTTCAAGTATAAATACAGGCAGGTGGGCAAAAAGCTGGTGCGGATTCATATGGTCACCCCGGAGGACCGCGGTGTTTATCCGTACAAAGCTTCCCAGGCTCAATTTGAGTTTTTCAAGCTAAAATGATACAATTGGGGTCTGTCCCCTTTTGTACTATTTTGTAACTTCGCAGCATTATGAAAAAGATAGAGATACCTAAGTTTTCGTGGTGGGACTGGTTCCTGATACTGGGATTCATGAGTGTTAGTGTGGCGGTTAGTGTGCTGAACGGGAATTTCAGTGTGCTCAGTTTCATTGCGGGAACCTGCAGCGTGCTTTGCGTGATTTTTGGCGTCAAGGGCAGCGTTCTCAATTTTTTATTTGGATTCTTAGGCTCTTGCATTCAGGGATATATGGCGCTCAAGAGCGGACTATATGCCAATGCGGCGCTGTTCCTGCTCTATAATGTGCCGATGCAGTTCGTAGGCTGGGCACAGTGGCGCAAACGTGCGCTGGGCGGCGGTCACGAGGGCATCAAGACGCGTTGGATGAGCTGGCCTCAGAGGGCTTTGCTCATTATTCTGAGTGCAGCCGCAGTATGGGGCATCAGTCGCCTGCTTCTTAAGACCGATGACCCGCAGCCCGTATCGGACGCACTGGCCATGACCGTAGCCGTAGGCGCTCAGTTCCTGCTCACTTTTGCATTCATAGAGCAGTGGTTCATGTGGATTGTGGTGAACGGCGCCAACCTGGTGATGTGGGCCATTGCAGCCACCCGCGGCGTGCAGTTTGCGCCCATCATGGTGGTTCAGTATGTATTCTACATGATGAACTCCATCTACGGAATAGTCTGGTGGAGCAAGATGTCAAAAAAGGCATAGCATATGGCAACTATAAAGGACAAGACCGTTTTTGTGTGCACCGAGTGCGGCTTTGACTCTCCCAAATGGAGCGGCAAATGCCCGTCGTGCGGCATGTGGAACACTATGAAGGAGATGACCGTCAAGGCCGATAAGCCATCGGCCACGACATCACTGCGCAAGAGTGCATCGGGCCTTAAGGAGGATACTCCGCAGCCCGAGACCCTGGACCGCATTGAGACTACCGAGGAGCCCCGCATCGATATGGTGGATTCGGAGCTCAACCGCGTGCTTGGAGGAGGTCTTGTTCAGGGATCGATCGTGCTGCTGGGCGGTGAGCCGGGAATAGGAAAATCGACCCTTATCCTGCAGACCGTAATGCAGCTGCAAGGTCAGAAAGTCCTTTACGTATCGGGCGAGGAGAGTGCCCGCCAGATCAAGATGCGTGCCGACCGTCTGGCACAGGATGCTCAGAGCAAGAACAACGACCTGATGGTGCTGTGCGAGACATCGCTTGAGAATATTTATGCTCAGATTAAGGAGGTGCATCCCACAATTGTGGTGATTGACTCCATCCAGACCATAAGCAGCGAATATGTTGAGTCATCGGCCGGAAGCCTTACTCAGGTTCGTGAGTGCGCGGCTTCACTGCTCAAGTTTGCAAAGGAGAGCGGCACTCCCGTTCTGCTTATCGGCCATATCACAAAGGACGGTACAATTGCTGGACCTAAGATATTGGAGCACATTGTTGATGCAGTGCTTCAGTTTGAGGGTGACCAGCACTATCTGTACCGCATCTTAAGACCCATCAAGAACCGTTTTGGAAGCACATCGGAACTGGGTATTTATGAGATGCGTGAGAACGGTCTGCGTCAGGTAAGCAACCCCAGCGAGCTGCTGCTTACAGACAGCCATCAGGGCATGAGCGGCGTATCCATCGCCTGCACCATTGAGGGCGTTCGCCCGTTCCTGATTGAGGTTCAGGCGCTGGCAAGCACCGCGGTTTACGGTACTCCTCAGCGCAGTGCCATCGGCTTTGATGTCCGTCGTATGAATATGCTGCTGGCTGTTCTTGAAAAGCGCGTGGGCTTCAAACTGGGTCAGAAGGATGTGTTCCTGAACATAGCCGGCGGCCTCAAAGTGAGCGATCCCGCAATAGATCTGGCTGTCATAAGTGCCATACTGTCAAGCAGTTTGGATATAGCAATAGACCGCACCGTCTGCATGACCGGTGAGGTAGGTCTCTCAGGCGAAATCCGTCCCGTTAGCCGCATTGAGCAACGCATATCGGAGGCTGCAAAACTTGGATTTGAGCGTATAATTATACCATCGGCCAACACCCACGGCCTGAATACCAAGAAATCAGGCATAGAAATAGTCCCTGTAAACAAAGTAGAAGAGGCCTTTAAGCAGTTGTTTGGATAACACTATTGTGTTATTTGGCAAAAAAAGAGTACTTTTGCAGTTTGTAAAATTATTGTCACTGTGAAAGTATTAAAATTCGGTGGCTCGTCCGTTGGATCAAAGGAGAGCATCACCAACCTTAAGCAGATTGTTGAGTCACAGCAGGATGATGTGATAGTAGTGGTTTCTGCCCTTGGCGGAATTACTGACAAGCTTATTGCCACAGCCAAGATGGCTGCCAAGGGTGAGCGTCAGTATGAGGCTGAGACCGAGGCCATGCTGACCCGTCACGAGGATATGATACGTGACGTGATTGTTCCGGAGCGCCGCCGCAAAGCGTACAATCAGGTGCGCAAGCTCTTTGGCGAGCTCAAGGAGATCATGCAGGGTCTGTACCTGCTTCACGACCTGTCAGAGAAGACCATGGATACCATTGTCAGCTACGGCGAGCGACTTTCATCACAGATTGTGGCTCAGCTCATAGATGACATCAAGCTCTATGACTCACGTGAATTCATAAAGACCGAGCACAACGCCCATAACCACGCAATAGACAGCGACCTGACATACCGCCTTATCCGCGAAACATTCAAGGATATGCCCCACAAGGGTCTGGCACCCGGATTCATTTCGTCCGATGCACAGACCGGTGAGGTTACAAACCTGGGCCGAGGCGGATCAGACTACACCGCATCACTGATTGCGGCCGCTCTGGATGCCGATGTCCTGGAAATCTGGACCGATGTGGACGGATTCATGACGGCCGATCCCCGCGTGATCTCTACCGCATACACCATTGATGAGCTGAGTTACGTGGAGGCGATGGAGCTCTGCAACTTCGGCGCAAAGGTGGTTTATCCGCCTACCATCTATCCGGTCTGCCAGAAGAACATACCCATTCTGATTAAGAACACCTTCAACCCCACGGCCCGCGGCACAGAGATCGTGAACGAACTCCCCGCCGGAACAAAGGCCATCAAGGGTATATCCAGCATAGGCAACACCGCACTTATCACAATGCGCGGTCTTGGTATGGTGGGTGTTATCGGCGTGAACTACCGCATATTCAAGACGCTGGCCGAGAATGGTATCAGCGTGTTCCTGGTGTCACAGGCATCGTCTGAGAACAGTACATCAATCGGTGTACGTAATGAGGATGCCGCTCCCGCATGTGAGCTCCTGAACCAGGAGTTCAGCAAGGAGATTGCGCTGGGTGCCATTTTCCCCATATCGGCCGAGATGGATCTGGCAACTGTGGCTATCGTTGGTGAGAACATGAAACGCAGCCCGGGTATTGCCGGTAAGCTGTTCAGTGTTCTGGGCCGCAACGGTATCAACGTGATTGCCTGCGCTCAGGGTGCATCTGAGACCAATATATCATTCGTTGTACAGAAGAGTTCACTGCGCAAGTCACTCAACGTAATCCACGACTCGTTCTTCCTGTCAGAGTATCAGGTCCTGAACCTGTTCATCTGCGGTGTGGGCACCGTTGGCAGCAGCCTGCTGGAGCAGATCCGCGGTCAGCGCGAGAAACTGATGCAGGAGCGCGGCCTGAAGCTGAACGTGGTTGGTATTGCACGCGGCAGCAAGGCAATGTTCTGCCGTGAGGGCATCGACCTGGATACTTACCGCGAGCAGTTGGAGAAGGCTCCCGCAAGCAACATCAAGACTCTGCACGACGAGGTTATCGGCATGAACATCTTCAACTCAGTATTTGTGGATTGCACCGCAAGTGCCGATGTTGCGGGACTGTACAAGGATTTCCTGGATCATAACATATCAGTTGTGGCTGCAAACAAGATTGCGGCTTCATCAGAGTATGAGAAATACATAGAACTCAAGAAGATTGCCCGCCGCCGCGGTGTCAAGTTCCTGTTTGAGACCAATGTGGGCGCAGGCCTGCCGGTCATCAACACCATCAATGACCTGATCAACAGCGGTGACCGCATCCTCAGGATCGAGGCTGTGGTAAGCGGTACCCTGAACTTCATATTCAGCACACTGAGCGCTGACTGCACCCTGAGCCAGACCATCCGCCTGGCCAAGGAGAAGGGTTACAGCGAGCCTGATCCGCGCATTGATTTGAGCGGTAAGGACGTTCTGCGCAAACTGGTCATCCTGGCCCGTGAGAGCGGTTACGCCATTGAGCAGAAGGATGTTGAATGCTCACTCTTTATCCCGCAGGAGCTGTTTGACGGCACTATTGACCAGTTCTGGAAGAAGTTGCCCAAGTTGGATGCCGACTTTGAGCAGCGCCGTGCCCGTGTAGAGAAGGAGGGCAAGCGTATGCGCTTTGTGGCACGTCTTGAGAACGGCAAGGCAAGCATCGCGCTGGCCGAGGTCAACAAGTACCATCCGTTCTACAACCTGCAGGGCAGCAACAACATAATCCTGCTTACAACTGAGCGTTACAAGGAGTATCCTATGATGATTCAGGGTTACGGAGCAGGCGCCGCAGTTACTGCTGCCGGTGTATTTGCCGATATCATGAGTATTGCAAACATTTGATTCTAATCCTTTTCCAAATAACATGAAGTACATAATAATACTTGGCGACGGTATGGCCGACTGGCCGGTCAAGGAGTTCGGCGGTAAGACCATACTCCAGAATGCCCGCAAGCCCTACATGGACATGCTTGCGCGCAAAGGCCGCACAGGTATGCTCAAGACCGTGCCCGACGGATTCCACCCCGGCAGTGAGGTGGCCAACATGACCGTTATGGGTTATGACGTGACCAAGTCATTTGAGGGTCGCGGCGTACTTGAGGCCGCCAACATAGGCGTAGACATCAAGCCCGGCCAGATGGGCATGCGCTGCAACATAATCTGCATTGAGAACGGACTTATCAAGAACCACTCTGCAGGTCATATCTCAACCCCTGAGGCCGATGAGATAATCAAGACCCTGGAGCAGGAACTTGGCAATGACAAGGTCCATTTCTATACCGGCATCCAGTACCGTCACCTGCTGGTGATTGACGGAGGCCGCAAGGAACTTATCTGTACCCCGCCTCATGATGTGCCCGGACAGCCGTTCAAGGACCTCATGATCAAGGCAGCAACACCTGATGCAGAGCCTACCGCACAGCTTCTGAACGATCTGATACTGCGCTCACAGGAGATTCTGGCCAAGCATCCCGTAAACCTTAAGCGCATTGCCGAGGGTAAGGATCCCGCCAACAGCATCTGGCCGTGGTCACCCGGTTACCGTCCGGCCATGCAGCCCATAAATGAGCTGTACCCCAACATACGCAAGAGCTCGGTGATATCGGCCGTGGACCTTATAAAGGGAATCGGGCACTACGCCGGAATGAAGGTGATTGACGTTGAGGGCGCTACCGGTCTGTTCGATACCAATTATGAGGGCAAGGCACAGGCTGCCATCGATGCCCTTAAGACCGATGACTTTGTGTATCTGCATGTTGAGGCCCCCGATGAGGCCGGACACGAGGGTAACTTTACCCTCAAGAACCGCACCGTCGAGGATCTGGACAGCCGCCTGATAGGTCCCATCTATGAGGAGGTCTCCAAATGGGACGAGCCGGTGGCGATTGCCGTGCTGCCTGACCACCCCACGCCCTGTGCACACCGCACGCATACATCGGACCCCATTCCGTTCCTGATCTATGCTCCGGGAATGGAGCCTGACGGCGTTACCGCTTTTGACGAGGAGTCTTGCAAGCAGGGCGCTTACGGCAACATTGAGGGCATTGAATTCACCAAGATATTCCTATCATTGAAATGAAATATTACAGCACAAACCATAAGTCCGATGACGTGACCCTGCGTGATGCGGTGGTTCGCGGACTGGCCCCTGACCGCGGCCTTTACATGCCGGAGCGTCTTAACAAACTGAGCAAGGAGTTCTTTGAAGGCA